>Ga0134124_10000612_pt1 | contig 28860 bp, 25 predicted proteins | sample KB304_FD_96880 | JGI IMG/M metagenome (GOLD analysis project Ga0134124, IMG submission 96880) | Terrestrial soil microbial communities without Nitrogen fertilizer from Kellogg Biological Station, Michigan, USA - KB3-0-4 | ecosystem: Environmental > Terrestrial > Soil > Unclassified ... | reverse complement strand
TCGCACCAGATCCCGGAGTGAAACTACCTTCTTGACAGGAGCCCCCCCCTTGGCAAAGGTCAGCAGCTGCTGGGTCAGTTCCCGGGCCCTCACAGAGGCCTTTTCGGCGTTATCCAGGAACATGTATGTTTTTTCACCATGTGGAACGTGCACCATAGCCAATGAAATGTTCCCCATGATTCCGGTCAGGAGGTTGTTAAAGTCATGTGCGATTCCACCCGCCAGCACCCCAAGGGAATCCAGCTTGCGAGCCTTGAACAGCTCTTCCTCGATATTCCTCTTTTCAGTCATATCGCGGAACACCAGCACAACACCTATGATGCTTCCATCCTGGCTCCGCATCGGCGCGGCAGAGTCGGCAATCACCCGCCGTGCCCCATCACGCGCAAGGAGAATGGTGTTGTTGGCGAGTTCAACAACCCCGCCAGTTTCGAGCGCCTTGGCAACCGGGTTTTCCTGAGGGGCTCCGGTTTTCTCGTTAATTATGGGAAAAACCAGGGTGAGCGGCTTTCCTGCGGCTTCCGAATGGCTCCAGCCACAGAGGTGCTCGGCAACCCCGTTGAGCATCACGACCCGCCCCTCCGTATCGACCGTAATGACCCCGTCTCCAATGGAACTCAAGGTGACCTTCAGCCTCTCCTTGCTTGCCCGCAGGTTTTCCTCGGTACGTTTACGGCGATTGATATTAAGGACAAGCAGCACCGAAATAAAGGTCATTGCCAGGGTGAATATTGCACCGGTCCAGGTGAGTGCCTTGTTGATGGCGTAAAATGGCAGCGGTTCGTTGATTACCTCGCTTCCGGGCGGCAGGGACGAACGGTCGATGTCGAACCGCTGCATCTGCCGGTAGTCGAACATGAGCCGATTCGGGCTCTTTACCACCACTGGGATTGATGACGGCTTCTCGCCATTGAGAATACGGGCGGTAAGAGTGGCGGCAAGCTCTCCCTGCGAGGTCCCTGAAACCATCTTCCCTCCGACTACGCCCAGACCCATATAGAAATCCCAGAGGGTGTAAACCGGCACGCGGGCGCCGCTGCCCACGGCGGCATAAGAAATCTTTTCATCCGGGAGTGAGTGTCCGGACTTGTCGACAAAGAAGGCGGACCGGAGAATAATGCTGTCTGATGGGATCCTGGCGATGATGCCGGCTAATTCGTCGACAGTATAGTCCTCCAGAAAGGTGAATTCGGCCCTGGAGGCGAACGCGAGTGTCGCCTTCGATATTTCCCTGTGCAATCCCTTGCCGCTCGCGGACATATCATTAATGATGTACACGCGTCTGGCGTCCGGATGGAGGGTCAAGGCGATCTTGAGGGTATCCGCCACATCCACATCCTCCAATATACCGGTAAACTCCGGCCGGTTGTCGAGCATGCCGGGCTCAAGGTTGTTTATGCCGCAGAATACGACCGGTGTCCCTGGAAACAGCTCTTCGTAGTGTTTCAGAACAAAGTTCAACGCACCGTCATCAGCGATAACAACGGCGTCGAATTTCACCTGCTTGAACTTGAATCGGTATTCCGTATAAAGATTTCCGAGATGCTCTTCTCCGAATACCCGTTTGGTGTCCATGTACTCAACGTGGAGTTCGATACCTGGATCAGATTTGCCGAGGGAAGCCGTGACGCTGTTGGTGATATCATCAACCCATCTCATCCCCTTATGGTAGGAGTGGAGCAGCAGCACGTGCCGCTGTCTGGTTTGATCCCGGTCTGCTCGGGACTGTAAAGGGCATATCAGCGAAAAAACCATCACAATGGTGAAAATCCATTGCGGGGCCCTTGAAGCATGTTTTTTCACTATCAACCTCCATCTAATGTAAGGCGTGCTTAATGGCCAAGCTGAAAGTTTCGGGGGGATAATCGATACTATTTGCTGATATCGGCGTCTTCGACAATAACATCGTAGCGATAGCCGTATCCAAAATCGCGGTTTTTTGCCAGGGTGCCCTTCACGGTAATTACGTCACCCACATTTGCACTCCCCCTGGTTGTGCAGACCAGATTGTGGTTGCCTTTGGCCTGCGAGCCGGTGCCATCCTGGATATGAATCCAGGTTTTTTTCATGATGCCGGTGGATGCCTTAACCACCTTGCCGTGGACAACAACCGTTTTTTTGTCCAACGCGGCACTTTTTTTGTGCGTCTCTTCAACGGTATATGCATTGGGACCTTTGGCCTTGGCAACGGAAATTTTCCCCTTTAAAGGTACCGCGGACTTGCTTCCAAGCACCTCCTTCCTGTTTTTTCCGGGACCATCATTATTGGGAACAGGCGGCACGGATAAATCTTTTGGAGCAGTATTAACAATCCCCGGTTGCGCTTGAGGAATTATGCCGTTGGAGAATATGATGCTGTCGAAAGTGCGTTTGAGAGTCGCGCTTTTAAAGTCTTTCATAACCAGACCTTCCAAAAAGCTCATCTGATCGCCGACCGCAACCTTGGTTTCCTTCACGGCGATCCAGATCTTTTCTCCGTCTTTCTTCTGGATGTTGATATAGCTGTAGCCGCCGCTGTTCATGGTTTGGAGCACCTTGCCGGAAAGGGTGCCGGATTTCTGGTGTGTAGATGATTGTGCGGGCAATTCGATTTTAGGATGACTTGGAGGCAAATCCTGGTTTGCATATGAAGCCGAAATCGCCAGTAATGATACTGCGGATGAAAGTAGTAAAAAATAGCTCTTTTTCATTTTATCCCTTTATTCTGAAGGTGTGACATTTTTCTCTCGGTAATATCATAAAAAACGGATTGCTTGCATTTTAATATTTTGTGAGATGTCTGAGTTATCGATACTACTTCATCAGTATTTTCAAGGCCTGCTTAAGGAGCCCTTCCACCGACACGCTTCCGGTAGAATCCAGGCCGGACAGGGCTTTTCGTACCTGCTGCTCTTTATAGCCCAGATTAAGCAGCGCTGAAATTACATCCTCCGTAACGGCATCTCCCGGTATTTCCCGTGCATCAACGGCAGGAATCGATGATAAATCCAGTTTGCCGACCTTGTCCTTCAACTCCAGCACCAGGCGTTCAGCTGTTTTTTTGCCGATGCCGGGGATGGTTGCGAGCTTGCCAAGATCGCCCTGCGCCAGAGCCTGGGCCAGCGCGCCTGGCTGGATGTTGGAGAGGATATCGCGGGCCAGTTTGGGACCGATGCCGGAGACGGCGATCAGCAACTGGAAGAAAGACTTTTCCAGCCGCGTGCGAAATCCGTAGAGCAATATCGCATCCTCTCTGACGCTGGTGTGGATATGCAGCGTTGCGGTGCCCCCCTCTTCGGGAAGTTCGTAGTAAGTCGAAAAAGGGATGTGTACCCGGTAGCCGACCCCGTGTACGTCGAGGATGATGTGGTCTGGCGATTTATAGGCGATCACGCCGGTCAGAAGTGCAATCATAGTTTCATTTCTCTCCAGGATGTTTTCTGCGGTTTCATGCCGGCCCTGCCGCAGGATATCTGTTTGAGGCCATACGAATTAATATGGCAGATTGCGACCGCAAGTGCGTCTGAGGCGTCAGCCTGGGCGATTTCCGGTAAGCCGAGTATTGCCTTGAGCATCTTCTGTACCTGCTCTTTTTCAGCCCGCCCCTGGCCAACTACCGCCTGTTTGACCTGCAGCGCGGTGTATTCTGAAACCGGCAGGCCGCAGTGGACCGCCGCGACAATGGCGGCTCCCCTGGCCTGTCCCAGCTTGAGAGCGCTCTGGGGATTGGTCGAAAAAAATATGTTCTCGACGGCCACCTGATCGGGGCGGTACCGGGCGATAACGTCCAGGAGGCCGTCAAATATCCTTTTCAGTCTGCCGGGAAAATCGACTGCGGTATCGGTAAAAATTGCGCCGTTGTCAATGTGAACAAGGCGATTGCCGACTTTCTCTACCAGGCCGTAGCCGGTAATGCGTGAGCCGGGATCTATGCCAAGGACAATCATGGGATTTTTCCTTTTGCTCATACCCTGACAAACAGGATAAGTGCGTTAACGCAGTTGTTTTCTGCTCAGCCCCGCGCAGAAAAAACTGCCGACTTACTAAAAAAAAGGCGCCCAATGTCATTGGACGCCCGGTGCGGAATAATCCGGAACATGGCTCTATTTGCGCAGAACTTTGATGACTGCCGAGAAATCTTCTTCGCCAAGACCGGCATCGACCCCTGACTGGTACACCTTGCTGGCCGATTCGGCAGCGGGAAGAGACAGGCCGACGAGCCTTGCAGCATTCATGACCATATGCAGCTGATCGTTGACATATTTGAGCGCCAGGCTGCGAGAGAAGTCGCCCCGGGCCATTGCGCGTCCCTTCTGGTGGAAAAGAGGCGATGCGACACCGCGGGTATCGAGTACTTCCAGAATTTTATCGGCATTGAATCCCATTTTCTCCCCAAACACCAGACCTTCTGCCAGAACCTGTACCAGCTCCGCCTGCACCAGATTAACGATAAACTTCATCTTGGTGGCATCGCCGATCTGACCGACATGGATCGTATTGAGTCCGAAAAACGAGAATGGTTCACGGCATTTCCCAGCCAGAGCAGGATCGCCGGCAGTGATGATCGTCATGAGCCCGTTGACCGCATGGTCTTTGCTCCCCCATACCGGCGCATCCAGGTATTGAACATGTTTCCTTGCACATTCTTCGGACAGTTTCATCGTGGTTTCGAGAGAATGCGACCCCATATCTGCGAGGATCGTTCCGCTGTCGATTCCGGCCAGAATGCCCTTGTCGCCAAAAAAGAGCGGCCCCAATTCATCGCCTTCGGGGACGATAGCGATGACAAGATCACGCCCCTTTGCGGCTTCGAGCGCAGAGGATGCAGCCTTGGCGCCTAACGCGGCCAATTCCTGAACGACCGCCAGTTCTGTGTCATACACGGTCAGTTCATAGGTCCCCTTGGTCAGGTTGGCAGCCATATGCCGTCCGACGGTACCAAGGCCGATAAAACCGATTTTTTGTAACATGCAATACCTCCTGTGGGTGGCAGCCATAAAATAATGTTTAATTTATATGAGTTTTTGCCGGCTGGCAATAATCAAATACCATTGATCAAGGATTTTTTTCTGTTTTGTATCAGCGGAACAGTGTGACGCCGACCCGGCCGCATACGTCGTAAATTTTGCAGGTCGAACAGCGGGGCGAAACCGGGTAACAATGATTCTGGCCGAATGCGACCAGCAGGTCGTTGATCTCGATCCAGTATTCGGTAGGGAGCCTGGATCGTAACACCTTTTCGGTCTCATCAGCGGTTTTTGTCGAAACATAGCCGAGACGGTTGCATATCCGGTGAACGTGGGTGTCTACGCAAATTCCGGGTTTGCCGAAGCCGAGAGTCATGACCAGATTGGCGGTCTTGCGTCCGACCCCTTTAAACCGAAGCAGTTCATCGATATCGTCCGGCACTATTCCATGATATTCCTCTACAAGCCTTCGGGACAACAGGGCTATCTGTGCCGCCTTGGTGCGATAAAATCCGGCCGGATAGATCAGGCGCGAGATCTCGTCTTCAGAGAGTCCCATCATCGCTTCCGGTGTCTCGGCCCGGGCAAAAATCCGTGCCGAAGCCTGTGCCGTCACCTCGTCTTTGGTGCGTAGCGAGATAATGCAGGAGATCAAGACCTTGAAGGGGCTGCCGTTACACCTTGCAACGATTGTAACCGCCGGAGTCTGCCAATGTTTGTATTCTTCCCGCAGGGTCGCGATAACGGCATGTATGTCGTCTGGTTTCATTGTCCGGATTCTATCCCATGCAGGATTTCTCCGCAATAGCGGTTTTACTTTTTTGTCCTGGCGCGCTACTATGCATTTCATGAATATAGACCTGCATATACACTCCAGCTATTCGGATGGAGCCTTATCCCCGTCGGAACTCGTTGTCCTCGCCGCAAAACATGATGTCAGCGTCATCGCCATTGCCGACCACGATTCAGTAGCCGGAGTTGCGGAAGCTACAGCCGCGGGGGCAGCCGCCGATATTCACGTTCTTCCTGCTGTTGAACTCTCCGTACAGTTTAAAGAGTGGCAAGATGTCCATCTGCTCGGCTATGGCATCGACTTCCGCGATGAAAAATTTCTGCAGAGCCTTGATGGCTTCAGACGCCGCCGCGAGGGGCGTAATGATGAAATAATCACTCGCGTAAACGACAGATTGTGTGAAGAAGGGCGAAATGCATTAACCAGGGGGGACGTGCTGGCCTTTGCCCGTGATTCCATCGGCCGACCGCATATTGCCCGGGCACTAATGGAGAGGGGATATGCGGCTTCGGTGGAAGATGCGTTCCGGCGCTATCTAGTTCCATGTAATGTCCCCAAATACTACTGGCCGATAGAAGAGGCAATAAATGAAATTCATCGTATCGGCGGCGTCGCGGTGCTCGCGCATCCGACCAGCTTATCCAAGGATATGGGCATACTCGGCCCGGTCATAGCTGATCTTCATGTCTCCGGTCTCGACGGCATTGAGGTGTATAACAACATGGGCTGGCCCCTTGAGATTGAATTTCTGCGGCGTACCGCCGAAGAGCGCGGCCTGCTGATGACGGCCGGTTCGGATTTTCACGGGATCGAAGAGGGGCTTGAAATAGGAAAAGGGCGAGAAGGTATGCGCTTTGACAGCGTCCTGCTCGCCCCCCTGTATGAACGGATGCAGCAGATACGGAAGTAGTCACTCCATGATCAATTTTGGGCTTAATGTTGGTACTATCCAAGTAGCTGGTTTATGAGGAAAAACATTGGAGCAGACGGCAGGTTACGCGGGCATGTCCTGCGCTTGGCATACTTGGTTGCGTCCATTGTTCTTGGCTTTATAGAGTGCGCCATCAGCAAACGAGATAGCCTCCTGAAGATTGAGTATCTGTTCAGCTACATAAACTCCTATGCTGACTGTTAATGAAAGTTCTTGGTGGTCGATGTTGATGGGGGTGTCCTCGATAATACGCCTGATTCGCTCGGCGAACTCCATGGCTTCCTGACGTGAGCTGAGGGGCAAGAGCACCAGAAACTCTTCACCGCCATAACGAACCAACAGATCGTAGGGGCGAACCGCATTTTGAAGAATCTGAGCGAGACCAACCAAAACCATATCTCCTGCTTCATGGCCAGCAGTATCGTTTATATTTTTGAAATGATCTATATCAATCAAGACAACGGCAGTTGAAGTGTTTTTCCGTTTAGAAAGGGATATCAGCTTTGGTGCTTCCAACTCAAGATGCCGACGATTAAAGAGACCGGTCAGGTGATCGGTGCGTGTCAGTTCTTCAAGTGACTCGTGAGCCAGTTTCAGTTTGTGCATGAAACTGTTGAAAGTGGAGGCCAGAAGCGTTATTTCGTCGTTGCTGTCAATGTGGATTTTGTGAATACCCTCCGGATGCTCACTGATGTTGCGGACCTGATCAGTAAAGCTGTTGAGGCTGGAGGTTATCTTGCTGGTAAGCATCCATACCAGAACTATCGACAAGAGCGTTACTAACACCGCGGCGGCAAAAAGGAAGGCGCGCATGCGTCTTATCGGGCTATATGCCTCTTCCTGCGAATAGACTGACGCCAATATCCAATCAACGGTCTTTAGGCGCTTGAAAGAAGCTATTTGAGGAACACCCCGCGAATTGATAGTCTCACCGCTCCCCTCGTACCCTTGAATGGCCTTGTCAAAAAGTTTGTTGGCCCCAAGCGGAACATCCTGTTTCATGATGCGAGTTTTATCTGGATGGAGAATCATGGTGCGTTCGGTGTTAAACAGGTACAGGTAGCCTTTATTACCGATTTTATACCCCAAAATCTCTTCAACGAAGTAATCCTTGGTCAGGTTTATGCTCCCGATCAGAAAGCCCTGAAAACTACCGTTGCTGTTTCTAAGTGGAACGGCCATTGCAATGGCCGGAACCTCCGACTTCTTGGACAAATACGGATTGGAAATATCGGGAAAATCATTTTTTTGGACGTTCTTCAAGAACGGCATCAACGATCCTGACTTGATCCCTCGTCTGCCTTTTAAATAGGGGGTTTCGGCAACGAGAGTGTAGTCAGCATCAAACAGAAACATCCCATTGTCGAAGATGCTTAACAAGCCACGGTACCCATCTAGGAAGACCTGGGCTTTTTCAGGGTTTGCAAAATGATCGGAATTCAGTTCCTGAGCAACATCAGAGATGGTTGCCAGGTAGGTTCCCAGTTTGCCGTCGATGCTGCTGGCGATCAACTCGGTCATGGCAAACTGCTGTTTCTCGATGTTTTCACGTGTTGAACTAATCGAATAATACAGGAAGCCCCATAAGATCAAAGCGAAAATGACTATCAGAATTCCGCTGATATACAATGTAAGTTTCTTTTGAATACCTAGTCTCATGTCATCCCATTCCGATGATTATTCATATGTTACTATACAGCATTGTATTAATAAATACTTGAGCTAAATCAATAAAACCGGCAGCAAGCGGCCAGAATCGGACGCAGATCGGCCATCTGATAACCTGTCTTTGCTTCATCAAGCCAGGATTGAGATGTGATTGAATGCCCAATCTCCGGCGACCTGGACATAAGAGGCTGGAACCTGCCGTGTCGTACGGAAGAAATATAAAAAAACCCGCTTAATCTTTCTGAAAGATTGGCGGGAATTAGATAGGAAGTCAAACTCTATGTGGTTTCTTTTTTCATGCTCTTTCCGGCTTGTTCAAAAGCCTTCAAAACCTGCTTTACATCTTTTCCTTGTAAGCCTTGTAATCGACTACCTGGATATTTTCAATTACCGACGTTACCCCTTTGACTGACTTGACAATCTCTATGGCGGCCTTTTTCTGGGACTCGGAAACAATATAGCCGCTGATTGAGGCAGTTCCTTTGTCGATTGAAATTGTGAATGGACGGTAATCCTCCAAGACAGGCGCGTTCAGAAGGGCTGTTTCGATCTTTTTGGACAAAATAACCCTGTCTATAACATTAACGGCGCATTTGTCAGACTCTTTGAAAGATGGCTCCTTGGCCGATGCAACAATACAGTCAACAATCGTCGCCTCTGAAAGGCGGGAAGTGTTGAATACCAGGTCATAATTATACGGATCACGCCAGTCACGGTCAAAATAGAAATGGATGAAACCGCCCCGCTGATGATCGCTGCGCCGTATCAGCGAGCGGGCCATGTCAGGGTCTATCCACTCCCGCTCGGCAAAACGCTCCACCCGCTCTTCGAAATCCGCTATAAAACGGAGGCGGAAGATGTTTTTGCAATCCTTCAGCAAATCCTGACCGCCCCGTCCATATATAACGACATTTCCCTTGCGGGCGAAATCGAGGATGATCAATTCGATTGCATTGAGGGCTGCTGCACGCTTGCGGTCTTCGGCCGTGACATAGGATGGGGGTTTTTCATCGACCAGTTGCAGCATCTCGGGAGTCAGTCCGTATTTGCCTGCAAGTGATTTGATTCGTGGTCCGTCTATGAGAGTGTATTTGAGCTTCCGGGCAACCTCCGAAGCAATCTGATAGGCGCCAGTGCCCATTTCGCGTGATACGGTAATAATTGCCATTATCAAGCCTCCAATAAAGCGAATCAGTTAAGTCGCTTATAGCATGTAATACTTCTGTGTACAAGCCGATCGTGATAACGCGGGCTATTTTATCTCAGTTGAAGTTAATCTGCTCATCAGAAGGAGCCGATACGCCGATCTATTCGAGTTCAACATTCACAGTCACAACCAGTCTGCGCAGTGAGCCCCCCTGCGAGATTTCCAATGGAATTCGGATGGTCCCCCCTTCGGAAATAATCTCACGTGAAACCAGGGCAACGTGCGGAGAACAGTCGGCATGAGGGATAGCATGTGGATCTGCCGGTACATCCTTTCGGGCCGGTTCTACCGCGCCGGCTTCCGAGGGGGGAGGGCTGTCTCCTCCGGGTGGCTCGTTTCTCACTACAATACGGTCGATAACCTGGTGGGAAAGAGTCGTTAAAGCTTCAAGAAGCCCCTCCCCGCGGGAAGCGTTGGAACAAAAGGTTGTCAGCCCGGCTAGATCAAGTGCTGTAGCGATCTTCGCCGGTTCATCAGGCTGGGTTCCGTGGCCAAAGCTGTTAAGCTGCAGAACGGCAGGTGTTTCGTGAAGTCCGACTCCGTACGCGGAAAGAAAATCCCGTAATTGTGATACGCTCTCTCTGGTTTCATCTGCCCGCTCGACCGGTGAAGCAACCATGATAATTATTCCGTCAGCACCCTTGAGAGTCATTTTCCAGGTTGCCGGATTGGAAACTTTTCCGGTAAGCGTGTAGACATGCAGGCGGACACGATAGCCGTTTGACAACGGAGTTTCAAACGGACTGAAGTCGAAGAACAGCAGATTGTCGGCTCCGGCAGGAGTATTCTTTAAATCACCGCGCAAGGAAGGCCGTATCCGTGAATAAATATAGGTGAGAGCGGTGCTTTTGCCGCTTCCGGAAGGGCCGTAATAGACAATCTTTGCGTTGATCTCTTTTTTCGCATGATTTACGAGTGCCATGAAAACTCCTGAGCTACTTTTTCTTGTTCAACAGAAGCCGCTTTGCCATGGTCGAAATAACGGAAGTGATGTTTTTGCTTTTAGCAAAAGAGGCCAGATCCTTTTCACTCATGGTGCCCAGATATCTTATGGCGTTTTGAACCGGTGTCCGGCTGTTCTCAATCAAGGCCTTACGAATCTTATAGCTTTTTATCCATTCCTTGTTGGCGCAGATCAGCCGCATGATCTCATCATTCTGAATGCCTGATTTGACAAGGGTCAGTACCTCGCCTTCAGTGATGCGCGGATTTTTTATGACACTTCCTGACACAAGTTTGTTTGCGTCCTTGACAAGAATCGCACGCCACTCCTTGTCGCCTGAAAGCGCCATTTTGATCTTTTCGCCAATTCCCATTTGCTGGGCTATCTTATATTTGCTGAGAAACTGCTCGTCAGTTTCATTAACGGGTTCTTCTTCCTCAAGCTCTGCGTCCTCGTCGGTTTGATCCGGCGCGGCTTCACATTCGCCCTCATCCGCGATAAAGAGCGTTTCAGTGGGGCGGGATGCTTCAGGGTAGTTTCGACAGAGGGCAGGCAACATCTCAAGAACCAGAGGATGGGGATTCGCTGACTCCATGTATTCCCTGATTATTTCCGCCGGCAACGCTTTCAGACAGGAGTGGGCTGCAGCGCGGACAGCCGGTTCGGCATCTTTTGAAAGACAGAACAAGAGCATGAGACGATCTGTCGTTGCCATGCCGTCATCGGCAGCGGCGCAACCAGCAAGCTTGACTTCCGAAGGGGTTCCCGGCCGGACATAAGCCGCCACGGCCGGGGATATGGTTAATTTTACTTTTTCGGCCATCAGCAGGTTGTTTCTTACTGCAACAGCTTTGCTTGTATACCGGCACTCTTCAGTTTGCCAAGGGCGACATCAGCGCTTTTTTTGCTTTTAAAAGGGCCTATCGACAGACTCTGGGCCGGTATTGCGATCTCGGTATGCTTGACGGTTACCGAAACACCGGCTGAATTCAAGCGCTCTTTTTCAGAACGTGCCGATTCGCTCTGCAGATAAGACCCGGCATATACGACAAATTTGCCCCCCTGTTCGATAATGAAAGCGTCGGACGTAAGTCGTTTCAGCTTTTCAAGAGATGCCTGAGCCGAAGCCCGGTCATTGAATTCGGATACAAGCAGGCGATTCATCGTAGTTTTAGTGCGGACGGCCGGCTTGACAACCGGCTCAAAACCGGCCTTCCGTACACGTCCCATTTCGGCTGACAAAGCCTCTTCAAGAACGTAATTCCCGACCATTAATGTCCATGGGCCGGATGCGGCTTTTTTGGCTTTTATGACAGGCGCCGATTTTGCCTGGCCGGCCGAAACCGGTTTTTTTACGGATTCTTTTGCAGGGGAGCTCTTTTTGCCAGCCACGACAGGTTTTATTGCTTCAGCATTCTTTGCAGCAGCCTGACCATCCTTTTTAGCCGCTACCGGCTCCGGCTGCGGCTTTTTGTCGGCAGGTTTTTGTTCCACAGTTTTTTTGGGTTCCTCTTTTTGTTTTACCGGGGCTGGAGCCGGTTTGGCCGCCGGGGGCGCTGCGGGCTTGGCCGGAACTGCCGCTGTTTTGGCGGCTGTGGCTGCCACTATAACGGGGGCCGATGCCGCTGCTTTCGGGGCTTCGGTCTTTTCCGGGGTCTTGCCACTCGTCTCTACAGATTCACTCACGCGGGCCGGCAGCGGCATTTTAACGATCTGCGGTGCGGGAGCAGGAGTTTCAACCGTTTTTTGCTCTTCCTGGGGCTTGATCAGGGGGGTGAAAAAATACAGGTACGTAAAACCTCCGACGAGTATCAGCAGAAGTGCGAGAAGAGCACTCTGCTTCTTTTTTTCGCCGGACTCATTCCCTGGTTGGGAGTCACCCGACTCTTTACTGAATTTGAAATCCATGAACATCCTCCGTTAGTAAGCTGGAAGTAATTTTCAGCATTATTTCAGTACGTTAAAAATTTTTCTGCGTTATTTTTTGCAGAAATAATTTTGTGAACGTACTTATCCCGTTATCGGGGCTTGCTGGAAATTATTTCGTTAGCGCACTTATCCCGTTTATCGGGCTGCAACTCAATGATTGTTATTCGTTACGTTCTTTTCCCCCAGGGCCTCAGCCACAATTTTTTGAGAAAGATGCGAAGGCACCTCTTCATAATGGGAAAATTCCATACTGAACAGCCCCCTGTCGCTGGTCATGGATTTTAGATCGTTGGAATAAGCCAGTACCTCGGACATCGGGACAACCGCACGGATAATCTGTGAATTCGCCTTGGGCTCTACACCGACGACCTTGCCGCGCCGGGAGTTGAGGTCGCCTATTACATCGCCCATATTCTCGTCCGGCACGGTAATCTTCATGTTAGTGATAGGCTCCAAGAGGACCGGCTTGCAGAGTTCCATCGCCTTCTTGAACGCCATCGAACCGGCTACCTTAAAGGCCATTTCGGAGGAGTCCACGGTATGAAAAGATCCGTCGTAGAGGGCAACCTTGAAATCTACCACCGGATATCCGGCCAGAAAGCCCTCCATGCTGGCTTCCTGAATTCCCTTGTCAACGGCCGGGATATACTGGCGCGGTATGACGCCACCGACAACCTTGTCTTCAAAAATATACCCTTCACCGCGGCCGGTCGGGGACATTTCGATCCAGCAGTCTCCATACTGTCCACGGCCGCCCGACTGTTTTTTGTATTTCCCCTGCACCTTGGCCGTTCCCCTGATAGTCTCGAAATAGGGCACTTTTGGTGTCTTGAGCAGAACATCCACGCCAAACTTGCGTTTCATCTTTTCCACGATTACTTCAAGATGAACCTGGCCCATTCCGGAAATTATAAATTCCTTGGTCAGGGTGTCACGGTGAGACTCCAAGGTCGGCTCTTCCTCGATCATGCGGTGGAGGGCGTTGTGTATCTTGTCCTCGTCAGCCTTGGTCTTGGGTTCAATTGCGTATGAAATCACCGGCAGAAGCTGTTTTGCCGGTTCAAATATGATCGGTTTGGCCGGGTCACAGAGAGTGTCGCCGGTTACGGTTTCCTTGAGTTTGGCAACGGCAACGATGTCGCCCGCGACAGCCTGTTTGATGGCATGCTGTTTTTTCCCCTCCAGTTCGTAAATCTGGCCGATGCGTTCCTCAATACCTTTGGTGGAGTTGAATATCGTCGAATCGGAGTTGAGCACGCCGGAGTATATTCTGAAGATGGTAATCTTGCCGGTATACGGATCGGATGTCGTTTTGAAGACCAGTGCGGAGAACGGCTCTTTTTCGTCCGGAGCGCGTTCGATTATCTCTTCGGTTTTGGGGTGAATACCGACCGCCTTGGTCCGGTCCAGCGGAGAGGGGAGGTAGGCGCAGATCGCATCCAGCAGGTGCGCTACGCCGATGTTGGCAGTTGCCGCACCGCAGAGGACGGGGGTGAATGTGTTGCGCATCGTTCCGACCCGCAGCCCGTCGATGATTTCCTCTTCGGTAAGAGTACCGTTTTCAAGATATTTTTCAGTGAGCGCATCGTACGCCTCGGCAACTGTCTCGACCATCTGCTCGCGCAGCCGCGCCGCTTCACCGGCGTATTCAGCCGGAATGGCCCTTTCGGTATGTTTTCCGGAGCCGTCATTTGCGTAATAGAATGCCTTCATCGTTATCAAGTCGATAACGCCCTCAAAAGCCGCTTCAATGCCGATCGGCATCTGAACGGCGACCCCCCGTGCCCCCAGCATCTTTTCCATATCATCGATGGCCCGCAGGAAACTGGCCCGCTCACGGTCGAGTTTGTTGACAAATGCGATGCGCGGGATTTCAAATTCGTTGGCCCATCCCCAGATCTCCTCCGTTTGGGCCTTGACCCCCGATATCGCCGAGAGAATGATTACGGCACAGTCAAGAGCGCGCATACAGGCACGGGTGTCGGCAATGAAGTTACCATAGCCGGGAGTGTCGACAAGATGAATGGAATGTCCCTTCCACTCGCAATGATCAAGCGCCGACGTGATGGAAATTTTTCGCTTGATCTCTTCCGGTTCGAAATCCATGGTTGATGTCCCGTCATCAACCCGACCCAATCGGTCGACCATCCCGGTGTCAAACAGAATTGCCTCTGAAAGCGACGTTTTACCGGCTCCACCATGTGCGATGATGCCCAAGTTGCGAATCTTGCTGGTCTCAAACTGTCCCATAGAACGGCCTCCTTGCGTGCGATATGGATTTAACGTCCAATTCTTACTTCTTAGAGTGACACATCTATCAGCGGTTTCTCTCGTACAGTATGCGCAAACCTTCAAGTGTCAGGTTTTCATCGACTTCGTTAATTGTCTTCGACTCTGGAGCTATCAGCGAGGCCAGACCACCGGTTGCAATTACCCGGAATTCTTCATGTGATTCTGCCCGGATATGCTCCACGATTCCGTCAACAAGTCCGACGTAGCCGAAAAAAATCCCCGCTTGCATGGAGTTGACGGTGTTTTTGGCGATGACATGGGGAGGTTTGATGATGTCTATTCTTGGCAGTTTGCTTGCACGCTGAAAGAGCGCTTCCACAGATATGGCAAGTCCGGGTGCGATAGCGCCGCCGCAATACTCTCCCTTGCTGTTAACGAAATCAAAGGTCGTTGCCGTACCGAAATCAACAATTACGAGCGGGCACTTATGCTTTTCATATCCGGCCACAGCGTTGACAATCCGGTCGGCGCCGACTTCGCGGGGGTTATCATAGTGGATCGGCATTCCTGTTTTGATACCGGGGCCTACGACATAGGGGGTCAGATTGAAAAAATCGTGAGAAATGGCCTCCATAACGCCGGTCAAGGGCGGTACCACCGAAGATATGATTGAAGCCTTGACCTCGGAAAAAGCGAGCCCGGCCTGATCAAACAGACTGTGCAGAAGTACCGCATATTCGTCCGAAGTGCGGGACTTGTCGGTTGAAAGGCGCCAGCTGCGGACAAGCTGCACACCGTCATACACTCCCAGCACTATGTTGCTGTTGCCAACGTCTATAACCAGAAGCATTCAGATAATCCTCACATCCCCACAGGTGATTCGGTGCAGTATGTTATCTTCGGATCGGAGCAGCATCGCCCCATCCGCATCGATGCCGACAAACCGGCCTCCGGTACATTCAGTCCCGGAGTCGCTGACGAGTACATCACGTCCGTTGGCAATGCAGCGTCGCTGCCACTCGTCGCGTATCGGCCCGAAACCGTGGACCAGAAAGTCATGGTACAGTCTGTCAAGCTCATTCAGCATGGTGCCGGTGAAGCGTGAACGGTCAACCCGTGCACCGGACTCCAGCATCAGGGAAGTGGCGGGATGGCGCAGATCACCGGGAAACTGGTCCACAGTCATATTCAGGTTGACGCCGATGCCCAGGATGACGAAGTTGATGCCGTCGGTTTCCGCACTCATTTCGTTTAGCAGACCGGCCACCTTCTTTCCGGAAATGAGCAGGTCGTTGGGCCATTTGATTTCAGGGACAAGTCTTGTTGTCAGTTCAATGGCCCGTGCTGCAGCCACAGCGGAGAGAAACGTCAGCTGCGGGGCTTCATGCGGCATGATCGCGGGGCGTAGAACAACAGAACAGTAAAGATTTACTCCGGCAGGCGAAGACCAGACCCTGCCGCGTCGACCCTTGCCGCCGGTCTGGGTGTCTGCAATAACAACCGTCCCCTCAATGGCTCCATCTTCTGCAAGTCGAAACGCGTCGACATTGGTTGAGGAGGTCAGTTTCAGATATTCCAGGCGCCTGCCGATTCTCGTGCCGTCCAGCAGAGCCCTAACTTCATGCGGATCTATTCTGTCAGGAGAAGATACGAGGCGATAGCCGCGCGATGGCACCGCTTCGATAATATAGCCGTCGTTTCTAAGCGCCGAAATATGTTTCCAGACCGCGGTCCGCGATATACCAAGTTCCCTGCTGAGACGCTCACCTGAAATATACCCGTCTTCGGTATGGAACAGGCGCAAAATGGTACCGGCTTTTGGGTGCACTGCGACCTCTACGGTGATTGGATATTAGTCCAGAAGCATTGAAATGTCCATCGCCCGTGGCGAATGGGTCAATGCCCCTACCGAAATTATGTCAACGCCGGTCTCGGCTATTGCCCGTACGCGTTCAAGGTTGACGCCGCCGGATGCTTCCACCTGGGCCCGGCCGTCAATGGTGATCACTGCGGCGCGCATTTCATCCAGGCTCATGTTGTCCAGCATGATGATGTCTGCCCCGGCTGCGAGGGCTTCGTCAACCTGCGACAGGTTTTCAGTCTCGATCTCTATTTTCAATGTGTGAGGGATATAGGCCCGGGCGCGGCGGATCGCTTCTGTGATTCCTCCGGCGGCGGTGATGTGGTTTTCCTTGATCAGAACGCCGTCATACAGCCCGGTGCGGTGATTGATGCCGCCTCCGACCCGTACGGCATATTTTTCAAGCTGCCGCAGTCCGGGAGTTGTTTTGCGCGTATCGACGATCCGGGCCTTGGTGCCGGCGACCGCTTCAATAAAGCTGGCGGTGAGTGTCGCGATTCCGCACATTCTCTGGAGCAGGTTCAGAGCCACCCGTTCACCCATCAACAGCTGTGCGGCCTCACCATGAACCGTTGCCAAAACGGTTCCGGGGGCTGCTTTGTCGCCATCGTTCAAGCATTCCTTAAAGCAGATGCCGGGATCAAGTATGCTGAATACACGGGCTGCGGTAGAAAGTCCGGCTACCACCAGATTCTCTTTTGCAATCAACCTTGCCGAGGCGGGGCGGTGTCCCTGAACCACTGCCAGAGTGGTGATGTCACCGGTATGAATGTCTTCAATGAGGGCCTGTTCAATCAGACGGTCAATCATTATCATTTTGGTCACCAGGGCTTTAAAGTACGATGATCTATATCACAGCGCAAGAAGCGTATCAACCGCTATGAAGAATGATTGCCAATTCGGGAAACTTGCACAGGACATCGAGTTCGCCTTGGAACTCCTTGCTGTGCGAGCGGAGTTGAACGTGAGAGGCGAGTTGGAAGATTGGAAGAGAAAATTGCAATTCCGACCGGCATCATCAGTCGCTCATCATTTCAAGACTGAAGTTTTTTACTTCTACCAGCTTGTCTTCAACCTCGTTGACGAGTTCAGTAATAAGTTGCTCATTCAGCTTAAGCAGATCCCACGCGATTTTCTGGATAGGCGGCACAAAACAATCCCCGCTATGGCCAAAGCCACTGGCTATAATGAGTATATCGGCAATATGAACCACCGCTGTTTTGATACGATAATTTTCAGATTTGGCGACTTCATGGTGAAAGGCGATCGGCTCGCTTAATTTATCCGGCAGAAACCAGCTTTTCGACAGCCAGCCTCCGACCTCCGCATGGTCGGTATCGATGATCTCCCGCTCCGCTTCCGTTGCGAAAAGCTGCTGCTCGCGGGCAAGTTCCAGGATGTCTTTTTCAGCTTCACTGCACTTGATCCTGATAATGACCTTGCCTATGTCATGCAAAAGGCCTGCTGTCGCAATTTCCTCGCACTCGGGCAGTCCCAGCTTACGGGCTATAAGATTGGCTGCCACACCAACCCCCAGTGAATGTTCCCACAAGCCGACGCTGTCTTTTTCCATAACCGCAAAAATGGATGATGCGATCGCCAGACTTTTGACCACATTAACTCCAAGCAGAATCATGGCGTTAGTGATGGTGGATACTCTATAGAAACCATACGACGGGGAGTTCGCCAGGCGAAGGATGCGGGCGGAAAGCACCTGATCCGATGAAACTATTCTGGCCATCTCCTGGATCGACGATTTTTCATTATCTGAGAGCGAATTCAGTTTGCGGATGACACTCGGCAACGTGGGTAAATTCTTGGTGTCCATGATGATTCTTTTTAAATCATTCCGCTTCTTGGTCACTTTCGCCCCCCATCGATTTGATCAGGTGTGCTTTGTAGATATTATACAGCATGGCATTCAGCGGCTCATGGAGGGTTTTAATAAAACGGCCGTCAAGCTCACGCAGGTGATCGTCAAATGAGAGTTCACCCTCTTCCAGAACAGGGTGCCCTTCAACATAAACAGTCTGGACATCCATGTTTTCAAGACGTTTGATCAAGACGTCCGTCAACACCGTTCCTTTACCGCAGACCGGAATCCCGCTCGGCGAATTGCCTCGAAAAACATCACGGGCAAGAGTCATCTCAGTTTTGGCGAAGCGTAATGGAATTTTTTGCATGGCCGGCTTTACCGTTTCTGATGGTTGAATGTAGTAAGATGAAAATCCTACCGAATGTGTGGGAATAAGTCAATTGAATGCATAAATTATAACTATATTTGAAGAAGACTTTTCTTAAGTATATCCAGCAGTATAGATTTGACATGCCTCGAAAATTACATTAGTTTCTAATCTGTTGTGTAAAAGAGATGTTCCATGAGGCCCGGATGTTTCTTGTTCCAAAGGGCAGCCCGGTCTTTTTCCGGTATTTCGGTTGGTAGCGCGTTTATCTATATGAATAAACTGCTGAAATAGGGAGTATGCGAATTAACATTTATATAGAAGGGACTATTATGCCGCTTGCAGTAAGTTTGTCGCCAGCTTTTGTATTGTCACTGCTGCTGTTTGCGCTTGTTGGTTGCGGAGAAAAAACGGTTGTCGGAAACAGGATCAGCAAACTGGAAGCCTCCCTGAGTTGCATTGACTGCCATGGGGCAAGGGTTTCACCGGTTACCGGGATGCCGGTTGCCGACGAGTGGAAGAAGTCTGCTCACAATACCGCTAACGGGGCAGGATGCGCCGATTGCCACGAGCCGGAAGCCGGGCACCCGAATTCATGCAATCTCTGCCACGGAGGCGCGCCTTCAAGCGGTACCCCGGGTTCAGCGAGCGATGTCAGCAAGAACCCGGATCGAGACGGCAAATGCGGTAAATGTCATAGCAGCGCCGGGGGTTATAGAAACAGTGTCTACGGCAACATGACCAACAATACACGTAACAACCATTTTTCAACTCCTTTGCTGGCAGCTTACACATCCGGTACTTACAAAGCCCGATATGTAACCAGGAATTATGAGAAGTCCTGTCGTTCATGCCACAATCCTCATGATACCAGCTCCCAAATCGAAAAACACAGACAATGGGCGCGAAGCGGCAAGGGTAATGTCACTGCCAATCCCTGGGCCAGCAGAACATTTCGTAAACTGGGCACCGAGTTGCCCGACACTCCGGCCACCTCTTTCGGGAGCGAATGTGTCCGTTGCCACACAACTACCGGCTTCATTACGTATCTCAAAGACAAAACCATCGCACCGTATGGCGGTCCCAGCGAAACCGAAGGGCGTGAAGTTTTGGGCTGCAATGCCTGCCATGATGACGGTGCCGGTAATGCATACGGTTACAAGGTTCGCGGCGTCGGACAGATAACGGCTTTCTACAATCTGTCCACCACGCAGGCCGGCGCATTACCGTCACAGCCGAGCCGTTACCGGATCCGCATCCCACAGACCTTTTTGGACATCAAAACATCCAATGTCTGTCTCGCCTGCCATGTCGGCCGCGAAATCGGCAAGATGATTCAGGCCATTGCCGCACAGGGGGCGGACTTCAGCAATCTTGGCTTCATTTCATCTCATTACCTTACCGGTGGGGCCAGCATTTTTCAGGTCAGCGGTTACGAATTCAGCGGGCGTACGTATCCGTTGGGACAGTCGACACCCGGCTCATTCCCGTACCTGCACGATTCCATAGGTGTTAATAACCTGAAAGGTACCGGCTCCAGCGGCCCCTGCGTCACATGCCATCTGAAACCGGGGCGGCATACGTTCCTCCCTGTTGGTCGTGCTGAAGACCCGAATCCCTGGCTGCGTCAGGTTACGGCAATTTCCAGCCCGGAATGCGTTAAATGTCACGATGGAACAGCGGCTAACGCCGTTACCGTAGTAAGCCTCAATACCGCCAAGTCTGATTTTTATGCCGCACTCACGGTCTTGAAAACAATGCTTGAGGCAAAAGGCTTGTACTACCGGTCCGGCAGCATCTTCAACGCTGCAACAGGCAGCACCCGTGTGACCAACTGGGTCAACTCACCTTCAAGCGGCCCTGATTTAATGGGTGCCGCCTTCAACTATGTTCTGCTAAATTTCGATTTCGGTGCCTATGTGCATAACGTGTTCTATGCAAAACGCCTTCTCTATGACTCTATTGACCTGATCGACGACGGCAAGCTGAACTTCAGTACCTGTACCTCCATCGGTACGGGCAATACAGCAGCCTTTGAATGTCTTTGTACCAATGGGGTCACAAACAGCTTTACCGAACGGCCTTAAGCGTACCATTGATCTACAATTTAATTCCTTTCAAGGGGGGCAATAATATGTGTAACAGCAGACTGAACCGGATACTTCTGAGTTTCAGCACCCTGGTAATGGTTTCCATTTATGCGACCGGTGCTCATGCGATCCCGGCGTTTACCCGTGCCAATAACGTTGAATGCAGCACCTGTCATACCATCTTTCCGGAACTGAATGAGTACGGCGAAGCGTTTCTGAAAAATTCTTATGTCTACTTTGGCAAGGGGAAGAAGAAAACGGCAGAAAACCCCAACGCAGCTCCTGCAACCGGTGAAGCAAAGCACGCTGTGGCTCCGGTCTCCGGTATTGAAATAAAGGGCGCCGGTGATGCGGAATTGCTGAGTAAACTGAAAGCAGGCATGATGATTTCGGCAGATGCTCCGGTAACGGCGACAACTTCCACACAAACAGCGGAGCATTATTCCGAGGCAGTCGATACTGAAACCAGGTCGGAAGGGATTTCTCTGTCCGGGGTGCCCGAACTGCTCCCTGTCTCATTTACCGCCAATATTCACGGTTCCTATGACCGCCACGCAGTGAATGAATTCGATTTTTCCACCAAATCACTCAGGCTCAATACCGGCGGGAATTTCAAGGGGAAAGTCGGATTTTTTGGCACATTCCAGTTGTACACCGAGAATGTTGACGGGATTACCCACACGGCACAAACTCCGAGTAATGGAAGAAGCGATATTGGGGAACTTTTTGTTATCTGGCGTCATGCCCTGGAGACACCGATCAATATCAAGGTTGGAAGGTTCCAGCCGAAGCTGGGTCTCTGGAAATCCAACAATAAACTCTCCATTACCAATCCATACGCAACCTACTCGTATACTGTCGAGTCATCACCGTTTAAACTTGAGCAGCCTCAAGATGCTGCCGAGGCCAATTTGGTTTTTGCCAACCGCCTGTTTATTGCGGGAGGAGCAGTTAACCGCAAGGATCAGAATGCCAAGGAATGGTACGTTCACACATCCGTAAAGATTGGTGGCACCGATTATCTTGCCAATGAACCGGAAATCGATCTGAACAAGGAGGAAAGCATTTTTGATTTTCTGACCCTTACAGTCGGCGGGTATGGCTATGTAGGGACGAACGGCGACCCTAACACAATTGTAGGGGCAACTCTGCGTCAGAACGATTATTATCGTGCCGGAGCGGACATCGAACTGCTCTATAAATTGTTCAGATTGAAGTTGTCTGGTGTCGTGGGACAAGATGATAACCCGGCATTGTCGTATCTGCTGCCGCCGGTAAAGACCAAAGTTGCTGCGATTGAGGGAGAGTACTCGATCATGCGGAATTTGATCGGTTCGCTCCGCTTTGAGTACCTTGACGATGGAATCAGTCTTTATCGTCGCTTTATTCCGACCTTTGCGTATGCTCCGATAGAGAACCTGAAAGTCGTGGCTGAGTATAAACATGAATACGGCATTTCCCATAAAACAACAGGACATACTGAAATTGCCAACCAGACTGGGACTCTTGGCGTCACCTTCAGCTTCTGATTTTTGTCAGGTGGTTGCCTTGATATTCAGTATCAGATATTATGAACGTATTAAGGAGTATCTATGAGATGGTGTGTAACTCTGGCTGTGCTGATTCTTTCAGCCTTTTCGCTCGCCGAGGCACGAGTAAAGGTTACTGGACGTGGCGCTACAATGAATTTCAGTGCCGAAGGTGTTCCTGAAAATCTCAAGCCGTTTTTTGATTTAATGCAGGCTAAATGTGTCAAGTGCCATACGATGGAGCGTACGGTTATAGCCATTCAAACGGGCAAGGCTCCTATCACCGGACAGCCGTTTAACAAGCAGGCGGTAAAAGCATATGGGATAAAAATGCTGCGTAAGCCGAATTCCGATATGAATAAGAAAGAAATCCGTGATGTTGTCATGTTTCTTAACTATCTTCTGGATGAGAACGCAAAATAATCCTGAATTATTACGGATCGTCATTGATAGATCTTCACCCGGAAATAATAAAGGCCATGCTCAAGAGCATGGCCTTTCGTGTTCAATGTCAAAATTGGAGGCGCGTGTCGGATTCGAACCGACGTTAACGGTTTTGCAGACCGGCTCCTAGCCTCTTGGATAACGCGCCGCTTCAATCAAGTAATCTTTATAGCGAATTTTCTGCTGAGCTGTCAACTTCTATTTTTCTATTTAAATTTAATGGCAAACCCAGTTGCAAGATATTCGGTTGATGGAATAATTCCGTAAGTTGTTGATCGTCCGGTAACTTCAGGGAGCATGATTGCATCCGCGCCCATTTTTTCAGCCTCCTGCCGCACCACAGCAAGACCCCACGCCTTGATATCCGGTGACATTGAATAATCGGTTCCGAATACTTCGCGCGTTACCTGAATCCTCCCTAATTTTATATAGGGGCGAATCAACTCATCCTGAGAAAGAATCGGAAGACCGTCACTGTGAGAGCTCTGCCTTGTCGTGCTGCAACCATTCAGCAAAGTAGAAAGCAATAAAACTGTAAGCAATATAGGCAGGTTACTAACTGTTTTCATGTCAGGCAGATCCTTTTTTCAGCATATTCTCTCTGGACAGGTAAGGCTTTACATGATAGAGTCTCTCACTTTTTTAGGCAATAAAAAACTTGTTAAACATACTTTCCCAAGCCCTAATAAATTGGATAAGCGCGTTAACGAAGTTATTTTCTGCCTGAAAAAGCGCAGAAAACAACTTCTAACTTACTAAGGAGCAGGAGCGATGTCGGGTCATAATAAGTGGAGTACTATCAAGCACAAAAAAGGCGCTGCCGATGCAAAGCGTGGAAAAGTCTTTACCAAGATTATCAAGGAAATCTCCGTCGCAGCAAAATTGGGTGGCGGTGACCCGGCCGCAAATCCTCGCCTGAGAACTGCAGTGGATAAGGCAAAAGCCGAGAATATGCCGAAAGACAATATCGAGCGGGCAATCAAGAAGGGTGCCGGCGGCATGGAGGGAGTCACCTATGAGGAGATCGTCTATGAAGGCTATGGTCCTGGTGGTTCCGCCGTTCTGGTAGAAGTTCTGACCGATAATCGTAATCGCTCTGTTTCAGATATCCGCAGTATCTTTTCCAAGAGTAACGGTAACATGGGTGAAGCAGGCTGTGTCTCCTGGATATTCAGTAAAAAAGGGCTGATCGCTTATGACAAGTCTGTTGATTTCGATCAACTTTTTGAAGCAGCCCTTGAGGCGGGTGCTGAAGATGTTTCCGAGCAGGATGATTGCTATGAAGTCACATCCGAGCCGGCGTCATTTATCGAGGTGCGTGAGGCTTTGGCCGCAAAAGGGTTTAAACATGCAAATGCGGAAATAACCATGATTCCCCAGACCCAGGTCAAACTTGAAGGGAAACAGGCCGAAAGCATGCTCAAGCTCATGGACAAGCTGGAAGATAACGATGATGTCCAAAACGTGTATGCCAACTTCGATATTTCCGAAGAGGAGATGGAAAAATTGATGTAGCAGTGAACTGGGCCCTTCGGGGCCCTTTTTGTTAAGTAAGTTGGAAGGTATCCTGTTTATCAGTATTCTGGGGTGAGAGACGTGATTGAGATTGCCACTTTTGCTGCGGGTTGTTTTTGGGGCGTGGAAGATGTTTTTTCGTCCCTGCCGGGAGTTGTTGCAACTCGGGTAGGTTACTGCGGAGGACATACCGACAACCCGACTTATCGTGACGTCTGCAGTCACGATACCGGTCATGCTGAAGCGGTAGAAGTTACTTTCGACCCGCTCCAGATCAGCTTTGATGGCCTGCTCAAGGTCTTCTGGGAGTGCCATGATCCGACCCAGGTCAACAGGCAGGGGCCTGATTTGGGTGAGCAATATCGTTCGGCTATTTTCTATCACTCCGAAGCTCAGCAGGCGGCTGCTCTGGCGTCCCGAGCCGAGCTTGAAAACGGACATGCATTTCGCGGGGCAATTGTAACCCAAATTGTGCCTGCGACAGTATTCTGGGAAGCTGAGCCGTATCACCAGAAATATCACCAGAAAAACAGTGGCGGCTGCGGTTTTTGAGCAGCTGAGCGGTAATATCTGTTATCCTGACAGTAATTCGGCTTCACTTGACTTTTAATCTGCAAATTGTGGCGCTCGGGAAAGGAAATGTGTGGAAATGCCGTTTAAACCTCGCCCAGTCTATGTTGCGGCCTCCTGGATGGCTCCGGTAGGGCGGTATAACGGAAAAGAAAAACAAAAGCTTTCTTTTCTGGAATTATCGGAATGGAGTGCTGAGGTGTTTACCGGCAGTCCGGTGAGACGCCGCGATATTGAAGCCGTGATTGTCGGGAGCCAGAACCCGGCCGCGTTTTCAGGCGTTGACAATACCGCTGCTAAAATTGCCGGGATATTGGGGATATCCGGAGCCCGTTCGGTACTTGTCGACACCGCTTCTTCATCCGGTGCTTCCGCGTTTGAGAGCGCTTATCTGGAAATTGCATCAGGGAGATACGACTCGGTTCTTGCCATCGGTGTCCAGAAAATGAGTGATACCTCAACACTCGAATCGACTCGCATTATTGCCGGGGTGATTGACCGTGATGAGGCGGAATTCGGTCTGACCATGCCTGCGTGCGGCGGACTGGTTGCACGTGCGTTGAAGGAGCGTCTCGGGCTGTCCGATGAAGAGTGGACAGCGTATTCGGCCCTTCTGACTCAACGCAGCCAGCGCTTTGCCGCCCGGAATCCAAACGCGCACCTGAATGTTCAGATAGAGCTGCAAGATTACTATGCCCAGATAGCTGATGGCCGGAATTACAAGTACTGGTATCCGTTGCGGTATCACGACTTTTGTCCCATGTCTGACGGGGTGGCCGCGGTTGTCCTTACCTCGCGCCCACAGGATGTACTGGTTAGCGGTGTGGGAAGTGCCACCGATATTCCGACTATTGCCGACCGTAACTACTTTCATTCGTTCCCCGCGACCGTCATCGCCGCGGCATATGCCTATGGAATGGCCGGTATCAGGGATATCCGGTCATTCGCCGGTAAGCTTCACGTCAACATGCATGATCCTTTTAACGGATTTGGGCCGATCAATCTGGTCGATCTTGGCGTAGTCAGCAGAAACCGGTTAATGGACGCCTTGCTGGACGATTCCCTGACCGGTGAAACCGGAGCCTTTCCAACCAACCTTACCGGAGGTCTGAAGGGGAGGGGGCATCCGCTTGGAGCTACCGGTATGATTCAGATCGTGGAGAACCACCGGTTGATCAGAGAACATGGTTTTTCAGCGGGCCTTTCGCATTCCATTGGCGGCCCGATCAATAACAATGTCGTGACGCTGCTGGAGCGTAGCGAACACTACGAAATTCGGTCCCATGAGCCCTTTAAGCCGTGGGGGTTGCCGTCCCTTGGAAAGATGAAGCCGAAGGGTGCTAATCTTGAAGCGCTGCTGGCAGGTTCAGCTGTGGCTGGGTCTTTCGTGACGGCAACGGTTCGATGCCATCATAAGACTGGCCACCCGGAAGTTGCCATACTCATCGTTGCGTGTCGTTTTGAAGGCTCAACGTATAAGTTTCTTTTTGGCGTTTCCGGAGAGTATTTCTCGCAAATATCCTCGTGTACTGCTGGTGACCCGGTTTCCATCGAGGCTGTAAACGGTACTCTGCTGGTCAACAGCATGCCGGTTACCAGATTCTACACACGTACTATAAACGGGCTCGTTGAGCTGGCCGGCAACAGCTGGAAAAAGCTGACAGGAATTGTTGCCCCGTAGGTTAGCCCTGATAAACAGGATAAATGCGTTAACGAAGTAATTTTCTGCTTACAAAACGCAGAAAAATACTTCTAACTTACCAAATAAAAAACGGCCGGAAATAATAATTTCCGGCCGTTGCGCGTTTCATTTATCTTATAACTGCCTTTAGGCTGCTTCTAAATCGACATCACCTGCATTGTCGCCTTCCGCTTCTTTAACTACACCTTCTTTCGGAGCAAGAGATTCAGCCACCAGACGTAAATTACGGTAGTGAGCTATGCCGGTGCCTGCAGGTATCAGGCGACCCATGATAACATTCTCCTTGAGACCGCGCAGGTGATCGATCTTGCCTTCGATTGCAGCCTGAGTCAATACCTTCGTGGTCTCCTGGAATGATGCGGCTGATATGAATGACTCGGTAGAAAGCGATGCCTTCGTAATCCCGAGCAACAGAGGTTCAGCAACTGCCGGGCGTTTTCCGTCACGGAACGCCTTGTCATTTTCCTGCTCAAATACCCAGCGCTCGATCTGATCATCTACAAGAAGGTTGGTCTCACCGGTGTCCTTGATACGGACGCGACGCAGCATCTGACGAACGATAACCTCAATATGCTTGTCGTTGATCTTGACGCCCTGCAGACGGTACACCTCCTGAACCTCATCAACAAGATACTTGGCAAGTTCCTTGACACCAAGCACTCGCAGGATGTCGTGCGGATTGGATGAACCATCCATGAGCGGTTCACCGGCACGGACATGATCTCCTTCGTGGACGCTGATATGTTTGCCTTTCGGAATCAAATATTCTTTAGGCTCACCCAGCTCCGGAGTGACAATGACTTTTCGTTTCCCTTTGGCATCCTTACCGTATGACACCCGGCCATCGATCTCGGTAATGACTGCAAAGTCTTTCGGCTTGCGTGCTTCGAAAAGTTCGGCAACGCGCGGTAGACCCCCGGTAATATCCTTGGTCTTAGTCGTTTCACGGGGGATTTTGGCGATAATGTCACCGGCACTGATAATAGTGTCATCAGTGACCGAAATGTTGGCCCCGGCCGGCAGGAAGTAACGGCCGATAGTGCCGCCACCCTCGCCGGAAGCGTCCTTGATGGCGATTCGCGGGCGTTTGTCGGTATCTTTGGTCTCGATGATGACCTTACGGGAAAGGCCGGTGACATCATCAAGCTGCTCTTCCATCGTTACACCTTCGAGAATGTCGGCGAACTTGACCCGACCGGCAACTTCGGTAAGAATCGGCATGGTGTAGGGGTCCCACTCTGCAAGAGTAGCTCCCTGTTTGACTGCTCCACCTGGAGCAATTTTGATCTTGGCACCATACACTACGGTATATTTTTCCCGTTCGCGGCCGGTTTCGTCAATTACGGCGATCTCGCCGTTGCGGTTCATAACGATGTGGTGCCCTTCGTTGTTGACTACTGTGTTGACGTTAATATAGTTGATCACACCATCGGCACGTGCCTCGAGGGAGGTTTGTTCGGCGTGACGGGAGGCGGTACCACCGATGTGGAAGGTACGCATCGTCAGCTGTGTCCCCGGCTCACCAATAGACTGGGCAGCGATGACGCCGACCGCTTCACCCATGTTGACACTATGGCCTCTGGCAAGGTCGCGTCCGTAGCATTTGCCGCAGATGCCACGTTTGCTCTGGCAGGTAAGCACGGATCTGATCTTTACCTTCTCAATCCCTGCATCTTCTACCCGCTTGACCAGATACTCGTCAATTTCCTGGTTCATTTCAACCAGTATCTCATCCGTCAATGGATCATGGATGTCTTCAAGGGCAACTCGTCCGAGAATACGGTCGCCGATCGGTTCAATAATTTCCCCTCCTTCTGTCAGAGAGGAAACAATCAGGCCGTCCAATGTTCCGCAATCGGTTTCAGTGATGATCGCATCCTGGGCGACGTCGACCAGTCGGCGGGTCAGGTAGCCCGAGTTGGCCGTTTTGAGAGCCGTATCGGCAAGACCTTTACGGGCGCCGTGGGTCGAGATGAAGTACTGGAGAACGGTCAGTCCTTCGCGGAAATTGGCGGTAATCGGCGTTTCAATGATCTCGCCGGAAGGCTTGGCCATCAGACCACGCATACCAGCAAGCTGGCGAATCTGCTGGGCGGAACCACGAGCTCCGGAGTCGGCCATCATATGGATGGCATTGAACGAAGATGTTTCGATTTTGCTGCCATCACGTGCAGTGACAATTTCCTTTGAGAGATTGTCAAGCATCTCGGTGGCGATCTCTTCAGTTGCCTTGGCCCAGATATCGATGACCTTGTTGTAACGTTCGCCATCGGTGATGAGACCTTCGGTATACTGATTCTGGATCTCTGTGACCTCT
>Ga0134124_10000610_pt1 | contig 28999 bp, 28 predicted proteins | sample KB304_FD_96880 | JGI IMG/M metagenome (GOLD analysis project Ga0134124, IMG submission 96880) | Terrestrial soil microbial communities without Nitrogen fertilizer from Kellogg Biological Station, Michigan, USA - KB3-0-4 | ecosystem: Environmental > Terrestrial > Soil > Unclassified ... | reverse complement strand
CGCCCCTCCGCTCAACCTGCCCCCCAACTGGATCCCGCCCACCCACCCCACACGGCGAAGCCGACACGTACACAGCAGCATGAGCCTCCGCTCCACCCACCCCACCGCCACCGCTTCGCTCATCCTGCTGCTCAGCAACCGACCTCGGTCCCACGACCCTCCCCCCATCAGCTTGAGCGTCCCGCCCACCCGCCCGCCCCTCCGCTCAACCTGCCCCGCCGCCCCCACCCGCCCCCCTATTTTGAAGCATTCCATGGTGCGCACCAATCAACCACCCCGAACCGCACCAAAACCCAGCACCGATAAGGGAAAACGAAACCTCCGGTTTCGTTTTCGAACCGTGGGGACCAATCAGGGGGGGAAGCTGCAACGCTTCATCGAGCCGAAACCAGCACCAGCACTGCATTTCCGCGGCACCAACCCGCCGGAAAACTTCAGTCACCAGAATAACGTTTTTGATCACTTGGCCGAGACACGCCCAATCTCCCCCAGCTCCCCCAAAATCATCTGCATCGCCGGCCGCACCGCCGCCGCCTTTTTCCTCTTCCCCCGCCCCCCCTCCAAAGGACTCCGCCGCACCAACACCCCCGCCAACCGATCCACATCCGCATGCAGATACCGCTCCGTCGTAGCGATCGACCGATGCCGCAACATCATCTGCACTGTCCGGATATCCACCCCCTCCCCCAGCAAATGAGTTGCCAGGCTATGCCGCAACACATGCGGCGAAAGCCGCCGCCCACCCGCCACAATCCCGACCGCCGAGCACCGCCGCTGCAAGATCTTGCGCACCGCTCCCCGCGTCAGCGCCCGCCCCCAAAGAAAACGTCCAACCGTTCGCCCCTCCCCCCGCCCCGCCAGCCACGCGCCCACCATCCGCGACACCACCCGATCCAGAGGCAACCGCACATCTCCGCCCGCCCGCTTCCCACGCCGCACCAGAATGCTGAACGTCTGAGTCGCCTCCTGCCACACCACACCCTCCGTCTCCAGAGGACCAATCTCCGAAGCCCGAAGCCCCGCCACATACGCCACCCCCAGCAACACCCGATCCCGCATCTCCAGCCCGTCCGCGGGCAACCGCCCCGGCGTGTCCCCCCACAGCAACCGCGACACCTCCGCCACCGTCAACACCTTCACCTCCCGCCGATACGGCCGAGGCCCAGCCAGAGACGCCCCCGGATTCACCTCCACCAACCCATGCGCCACGCACCACTCCCCGAGAGACCGCACCGCCACCACCAACCCCTGCCGCACCGCCTCCCCCCGCCCCGCCACATGCAACCGCCGTAAATGCTTCTCGATCGCCTCCCGGTCAAGCTCAACGATCGACATTCCAGAATCCGCAAGCAGCCGCTCCACCAGCCGCCGATACCGCAACGCCGTCCCCTCCGTCCGCCCCCGCACGCTGACCAAAAAAGACGTCCATCGATCCAAAGTGTCTACATCATGTAGACATTTTCCCATTCCGCCAGCGCCCTCGATCTCCTGCTTTTTCATGGATTTACCCCCTCTTTCCGGGGCGCGAGTGATTTGGGGTCTTGCGCTCCTGGCATCAACCTGCTCGCGAAAGACGAGCGCTGTCAAGATGCCGAAAGACACCCAGCGGGAACAGAAAGGAAAGGGCGGCCGGCCCAAGGGCAAACCCTTGTCAGCCGTCGAGCGAGCCCAGCGCCGTGCCGCCGCGGTCAAGACCGGCGAATACGCCGCCACCGCCCTCGCCCAGGCCCTCCCGCCCTGCAAACCCGCCGTCTGCCCCAACGGAGGCACCGGCACCTGCGACGTCAAAAAAGCCGTCGAAGCGAGAGGCGCCGGACTCTCCGCCTGCCTCGTCTCCCTCGGCCATCAAGATGTGATGCAGGCCTACCTGGCTGCCATCCAGACCGGCGACCTCGACGGCCTCGCCGAGCTCGCCGCCACCTCCATGGCCGGCCAGCTCGCCCTCGCCCAGGGCGAGCTCGCCACCCTCCTCCAAGAAGGCCTCGTCGTCCAAGTCCCCGTCGTCGGCCGCGACTCGGAAGGAAACCTCGAAGTCGTCGCCGAGCGCCCCGTCGAAAACCCCCGCGCCGCCAACACCCTGGCCCTGCTGCGCCAGCTCGGCCACACCGCCGCCGACCAAGCCATCACCCCGAAGTCCAGCGGCGAAAGAGAAAGAGATCGAGGCCTCGGCCTCGCCGGCCGCATCGCCTGGGTCAGCCAGATGCGCAAGGGTCTGGCGGGAGCGGGGGAGGGCGACCCCGATGCATAGCCTCGAGCTGCTGCATCCCGCCCTCCCCGAGCTGATCGACGCGTTGCTCCGCCGCAACCGCTGGTCCTGGCAAGCCCTGGAGCGAGGAGACCTCCGACTCGACGACGAGGTCCTGACCGTCGACCGCCTCCAATGGTGGTTCGTCAACGCCGACCCCGTCCTTTGGGTCGAAACCAACCTCGTCAACAAACCCGAAGACGGAGGAGGCCTCTGGCAGCTCTTCCCCTATCAAAGACCCTCCCTCCGCTACCGAGGCCACGTCGTCCACCAGGACGGAGCCGAAGTCGGCAAAAGCCGAGAAATCGTCGGCCTCCTCCTCTTCGGCTGTCTCGCCGCCGAGAAAGGCAGCGTCCTCGTCGGCTCCGCCCTCGACGGAGACCTCGACGAGATCTGGGAAGAAGTCGAATGGCAGCTCAGCGCCAACCCCTACCTCGCCGACTCCCTGCGAGCACGCACCACCAAGCCCTACCGCCGCCTCACCTGGACCAACGGACTGAGAGTTCTCTTCCGCCCCGCCGGCCACGACGGCCGAGCCTACCGAGGCATCCACGTCAGAGGCTGGCTCCTGCACGACGAAGCCGCCAAAGTCGTCAACCCCAGAAGCTGGGCCGAGTTCTGGCGCGCCGCCAAACCCGGCTGCGAAATCCGCATCTACTCCGTCCCCACCGGAGACCGCCAATGCACCTTCCAGCGCATCGCCGACACCGCGGTGCCCTCCGACTCCATCGTCCCCCCTGATCGCCTCGACCGCGTCCTCGAAAACCTCCTGATCCCCGCCGGCTCGACCCCGGAAGGCACCCGTGCCCTCAGCCGCGATCACGGAAACCGCACCTGGGTCCGCTTCCACTGGCCCAAAACCATCATGCCGCACCCCTTCTGGAGCGAAGCCCGCCGCCAGGAGTTCGTCGGCTTCTACGGCGGTCCGGACGAGCCGGGTTACGTGCACAACGTCCTCGGCCTGCCCGGCGATCCCGAGTACTCGCTCTTCCCCGAGCGCCTCCTCAAACCATCCCTCACCTGGATCCCCGACTACCTCACCGTCTCCCTCCGCTGGGACACCCGAGCCGGCCAACTCGACGGCCACTCCCGCCGCCTCAATCCGTCCTATCCATGGGCCGAAGAGTCAATCCCCACTGAGCCTGCCCATAGTTCTCCCCTCTCCCGGCGGGGGCCTGGGAGGGAGATGGGAGAGGGGCCGGGGGTGAGGTGTTTTTCGGAGGCCACCGACGCCCCCTCCGCGAGCGACGACCCAGAAGAAACCGACGGTCCCACCTCGGACCTCCAGCCCTACCTGACCGTCCTCCAGGACTCCCTCGACGTCGCCGGCTGGGACCGCTGGACCGCCGCCCGCCGCCGCCAATCCATCACCGACCTCGCGCGCCTCTTCATCCGCCCCCTCCCCGGCGACCTCACCGCCGGAGTCGACGTCGGCTCCGCCACGGTCACCGAGATCCTCATCGAACGCCGCAACGCGATCGCCGCCACCGACACGATCATCCTCCGCCTCCATCTCACCGGCTGGAACTGGTACGCCCAGCGAGACTTCATCCTCGCCCTCGACGCCATCCTGCATCCCGTTGGAGGCTGGGGCTTCGACGCCACCGGAGTCGGCCGAGTCCTCGTCGACCTCCTCACCCCTGACCTCGGAGACCGCCTCTCCGGCTACGTCTTCAACCGTTCCACGCCCGCCATCGATCCCACCACCGGAGAGCCCCAGCTCGACCCCGCCTCCGGCCGAGAAATCCTCCTCTCCTACAAAGAATTCGCCACCCAGCTCCTCGAGCGCCGCCTCCACGGCCGGAGTCTCGATCTTCCCTACGACCCAGAAGTCCGCCACCTTCTCGCCAACCACACCTATTCGCAATCCGGAGAAGCCCGCCGCTTCTCCAAGCTCAACGATCACCTCGTCGACGCCCTCCGAGTCGCCGAGCTGCGCAAGCTCACCGCCGACTGGTCGGCCTTCACGCCGCCCCTCACCCACGCCACCCCCGCCGCCAGCACTATCGCCTCCCTCGAAATCCTGAGAGATCTCTAATCATGAAACCGTCCCTGTTCGTCCGTGCCGTTGTCCGTGTCCCCGTCCGTGTCGCTTTTTCCGTCCTCTTCTCCCTCCTTGCCTCCTCAACCCCCGCCGCCGCCCAACTCCCGCGCCCCCAATCCCCGCCCTACAACACCCTCCTCCTCAAGCAATACATCACCCAAGCCACCTTCCCCTGGACCCTCACCGTCTGCAAAGGAGCCGCTTACAACGGCGACTACACCACCCTCTCCGCCGCCCTCCAGGCCATTCCCACCCGCTTTCCCACGCGAGGCCTCACCCAAAGAGTCCTCGTCCTCGTCTACCCCTGCCTTGCCGCCTCCGCCACCAGCCCGAACTACGAAGAAACCACCCTTTCCGTCCCCACCTGGACCGTCATCCAAGGAGTCCCCGCCGGTTCCACCAGCAACAACGACATCCAAGCCGCCCGAGTCCTCCTCCGCCTCACCGGCACCAGCACCACCTGCGACGGCTGCCCCTCCGCCCTCCTCAAGCTCGACACCGGCTCCTCCCTGATCAACCTTTACATCCAATCCCTCACCCCGCCCACCGGCCCCCTCCGCATCGTCGAAGTTTCCGGAGGAGCCACCCTCACCAACGTCGTCATCCAAGTCACCGGCACCGAAACCCAACCGGTTGACCTCCTCTACGTCACCACCACCGGAGTCCTCCTGGCGCAAGACCTGGGCCTCGCCAGAAATACCTTTTCATCCCTCTCCCGAGGCCTCGTCGTCGCCGGCTCCGCCGCCCTCACCGGAGGCCGCATCTTCGTCCCCTCCGGAATCCCCGTCGAAAACATCGGCACCGGCACCATCAAGCTCTCCGGCGTCCGCATCGATCCCTCCAGCGTCGTCGACCTGAAGCGCAGCTCCACCGGAACCATCGAAACCTTCGCCACCGACTACACCACCGAACAGGGCGGAATCATCGACCGCCCCATCCGCACCGACACCCTCGTCCTCGACAACACCTGCCGAGTCCTCACCGGCACCGGCTCCCCCGAAGGAGTCGTCACCGCCCCCATCTGCTCACTTTTCCTGAGGCAAGACGGCACCGCCACCACCACCCTCTACGTCAAAACCACCGGCACCGGCAACACCGGCTGGACTGCGAAATAACCCATGGAATCCCTCGCCCTCGCCGCTGTTCCCGACATCTCCGGCACCGACCATCTCTTCGCCGAGCTGGTCCTCACCGCACTGGCGGCCGAGCGCCAGCTCCGCCCCTACGTCGGAGAGCTGGGGGGCGATCCCATGCTCTTCCGAACCTACGGAACCTGGCACCAAATCCCCCACCCCTCCCGCTTCGTCCGCGAACGCTCAGAAATCGGAGATCGGGTGGGGGAGCTCTACACCCGAATGATCGAAACCGACACCACCCTCGCCGGCCTCTGGGAGAAGCGCGTGAAGGCTGTTCTCTCCCTCCCGCGCTTCATCCGAGCGGCCGACTCCACACCCCCCGCCGAAGAGACCGCCACCTTCGTGCGCACCGCCCTCGCGCAGATCCCGCTCCGAGTCGTGCCGATCGCCAACACCCTCGAAGCCATTCTCAAAGGCGTCGCCATCAACGAAATCCTCTGGGAGCAAGCCAAACGCGGCCCCCTCACCGGAGCCTGGCTGCCCGTCGATCTGATCGATCGCCCCATGTGGCGCTTCGGCTGGTCCGCCACCGACCGCGCCCTCCAAATCGTGAGCAATCCGCTCCGCACCACAGCGTTCAAGCCGATCGCCGCGCCGCCCCTCAAGTTCCAAGTCCTCACCTACGGCACCAAAGACAACCCTTGGGGCCGAGCCCTCCTCGATCGCCTCTACTGGGTCTGGTACCTCAAAAAGCACGCCTCGAAATACTGGGCACTTTTCGTCGAGAGATTCGCGCAGCCCCTCGCCAAGGGAACCTATCCCTACAAACCCGGCCAGGAGGCGGCCAACAAAGAGCAGCAGGACCGCCTCCTGGCCATCCTCAATGCCATCCGCACCGGCACCTCCATCGCCCTCCCGGAAGGCCTCGACATCGCCTTCCTCGAAGCCAACCGCGGAGGAGATGCCAGCTACGCCGCCTTCCTCGCCTGGCTCGATCGAGCCGAGTCTCTCCTCCTCCTCGGAGAAGTCGACACCAGCGGCCTCGCCAAAGGCCCCGGCTCCTACGCAAAGTCTCTCGTCTCCAACGAAGTCCGCCTCGAAACCGTCGACCATGACGCCCACCTCCTCGGCAGCTTCGAAACCGACACCCTGATCCGCTGGCTCGTCCTGCTCAACTTCGGGCCGGACGCCCCGATCCCCAAGTCCATCTACGACGCCACCGACGCGCCCGACCGCGACCAGCGCATGAAGGGCATCGCCACCTCTCTGAAAGACGGAGTCTCCGTCCCTCTCGGCTACTACCGCATGACCATGAGGGTCCCCGAGCCGATGGAAGGCGAGCCCGTCGTGGCAACGCCCACCGTGGCGCCTCACCCCCCGACCCCCTCTCCCATCCCCTCCCCCCAACCGGGAGAGGGGGAGCAAAAAGCCACAACGCCCCGTCAACCGGCACAGGCGGTGGCGCCCCTCTCCCGGCGGCTGGGAGGGGATGGGAGAGGGGTCGGGGGTGAGGTCCCCTACCTCGTCTGGTGGACCGTCGCCGACGACCGAGTCCGCCAACGTCCCCTCCACAACCACGCCGTCATGCACGGCAAAGTCTTCGCCGTCGATCACCCCATCTGGAAAACCTGGTGGCCGCCCGCCGGCCACAACTGCCGCTGTTTCATTGGCACCATCCCCGCCGCCGAGGCCCAAGCCCTCGGCTACACCGGCCCCGAGCCCACCGGCCCCTGGCCCCTCGCGCCAGACACCGGCCTCCCAGCCCTCCCCGACCCCGGCTTCGAAGGCGTCTCCGAGGAGGACCAGCAGTGAGAACGCCCACCATCATCACCGGCGCCGTCCTCTGGACCCCCGCCGCCACCCACCAAGAGATCGACTTTTCCGCGCCACCCGCCGCCGCGGCGCCAGCCACCGGCGAAGCGCCGCTCGTCCTCTCCTTCCCTGCCCTCATCCCCATCGACCTCACCGAAACCCACGGCATCAACATCACCCCCGACCACCTCGCCGAGATGGCCGCCGCCTACAACCCGGCGATCGAGATGGCCAGCCTCAACCTCGACCACAACTGGGGAGGCCCCTCCCTCGGCTGGTGCGACCGCCTCTGGCTGCAGGACGCCGCCCTCTGGGTCCGCTACACCGACCTCGACCCAACCACCGTCGACCTCATCCGCACCAAGCGCTACACCAGGCGCTCCGCCGAGATCGCCCTCAGCCACCCCATCACCGGAGGCTGGTACTTCACCGGCTGCGCCCTCCTCGGCAACGCCCGCCCCGCCGTCGCAGGCCTTCCCCCCGTCACCCTCTGCCGCCCCCAATACGTCCTGACCACCCACAAGGAGCCCCCTGTGTCGCAAACCGAACCGCCGCCGGCGCCACCGCCGGAACCCGTCGTCACCCTGGCCGCCACTGGAGAAACCGAGCTGGCCGCCCTCCGAGCCCAAGTCGCCGAAGGAGCCCAAGCCCTCTCCACCCTCCTCCGGCAACGCGCCGAGCTCGACGTCGACCGCCGCCTCGCCCTCCTCGGAGCCCGAGTCACCCCGGCCATGGCCAAGCTCGCCCGCCCCCTCCTCGTCGAGCTGCTCGCCGACCGCACCCCGGCCACCGTCAAGCTCCAGGCCGATCCCACCAAGCCCGCCGCCGGTGCTTTGGTCGAAACCTCCATCGCCGACCACATCCTCCAGATCCTCGCCGCCGTCCCCGCCGTCGAAGCCCTCACCACCGGCCGCCTCGCCGACGCCGACGACCGAGCCGACCGCACCACCACCAGCACCCTCTCCGCCGAGAGAGAAGCCGAGCTGGAACGGAAATACCGCTTCACCGCGAGTTGGGGCTTCCGCTGATGACTGCTCTCACCGCCAACGCCCAACGCATGCACTCCGTGCATCAACCGCAATTCCTGCCGATTCCCGTCAAGGCCGGAATCCGAATCTTTCTCAACGCCATCACCTGCACCGACGCCAACGGCCTCGCCGTCCCCGGAGCCAACACCCCCGGCCTTCGCCCGCAAGGCGTGTCCTGGAAACCTTTCGACAACACCCTCGGCAACGACGGAACCCTCGGAGACACCTTCAACGGCTTCGGAGCCACCCGCTACGTCGAAGTCGACAGCAAAGGAGAGTGGGAATTCGCCTTCACTGGCGCCGTCCCGAAGCCCGGGGACCTCGCCTTCATCGTCGACGACAACACCGTCGCGACCGTCACCACCAACTCCAACCAAATCGGCAAATTCACCCGCCCGGCCTCCCCCGGCAAGTGGTTTGTCGACATCGACCGCAGATAGGGGAGGGGAGAGCCACCCATGTTAAGCGACCTCAAATCCATCGCCGTCCGGGCGACCCCCATCGCCCTCGACTTCTACGACAGAACCGATCCCACGACCCTTCTGCCGTTCGTGGCCGTCGTCCTCAACGACCCCTCCCTCTCCGAGGAGGTAAACCTCGAATGGGCCGCCGTCTTCCCCCAGCTCCGCAAATGGACCGGCGACCGAGTCGCTCAGCAAGGCTTCGCCGGCCGCCTCAAAGTCCGCCCTGAGCTGTACGAAATCACCCTCGACTTCGATTCCCTTGACATCGAACGAGGCACCGCCCTCGTCCAGGCCACCCACCTCGCCGCCAGCATCGGCCAGGAATTCGCCACCGGAAAGGTTTTGATGGCCTACCGCGTCATGGGCGAAAACATGCTCACCTACGACGGCCAGGACTTCTTCGACGACACCCACCAGCACCCCGACGGCAAGCTCGCCTCCAACCTCATCCCCGTCACCCGCATCGATCCCGCCAACCCCAGCGTCATCGAAGCCAGAGAAGAGCTCATGGCCGCCGTCGACCGGCTCATGGCCAACTCCATCCTGCGCAACAAACTCGTGCGCAGCGACGACGTCCGCAAAGGCCTGATCGTCTTCGCCCGTTCCCACACCGTCTGGTCCGCCTACGAAAAGCTCCGCACCGAAAAAAGTTTCGGAGCCGACGCAAACCTCTGGCAAGGAGCCTTCGACCTCGTCCGAGACTACGAGCCCAAGCCCGGCACCGAAAACTCCGTCGACACCGTCCTCGCCGCCCCCAACGGTCCAAGGCCCGCCATCTTCGTCGTCTCCCGAGAGCCCCAGGGCCTGAAATTCGATCAATCCAAAGAATTCGCCTCCCGCCTCATCCCCTTTGGCATGGACGCCATCTACGGCGTCACCCCCGCATTCTGGCAAACCGCCGTGCGGGTTTTTCCCACGTAAGAAAGGAAGCACCACCATGAAAAAGCAGACCCCGCAGTCCCCGACCCACGGCCAGGCGCCGTCGCACATCTTCAAGGTCCGTGTCACCGGAGAGATCCTCGACACCGCCAACGGCACCCGCCAGTACCACGTCGACGGCCGCCTCCTCACCTTCGGCCGCGATCCCATCTACCTCCGGGCGGAGGAGCTGCCCAAGAAGCTCACCACCGACCCCTACCTCCGCATCGACACCGTCACCGCGGCTCCGCCCGACGTCGTGGTGATCGACCTCAAGTCGGAGCGCGTCCAGGAAGACGCCGCCCCCGGCCCCCAGACCAACCTCAAGTCCGAGCGCGTTCAGGAGGAGTAGTTGGTCCGCTACCTCACCCCCGCCGAACTGCTCGCCCTCCGAGGCGAGGCGGAAATCCTCCGCCTCGCCTGCTCGGGGGGCGAGCCGGCCCTTTTCGCCGCCATCGAGCAAGCCGAGGCGGAAGCAACCTCCTATCTCCTCGGCCGCTACCGCTCCGCGCTTCCCTCTGATCCGTCCTCGACACCCCCCATCCTCAAATCTAAAGTCGCCACCCTGGCCCACCGCAAACTTCTCTCCGGAGGCCAGCCCAGCCCCACCCTCGAAACCGAATCCCAGCAGACCCTCACCTGGCTGCGAGACGTCGCCCGCGGCGCCGCCAGCCTCGATCTCCCGTCGTCACCCCCTGTCGACAACACCACACCCACGATCGCCGCGACCGGGCCAACGTGCTCCGGTCTCCGACTCCAAGACCTGGAGTCCTGGTGATGCGCATCTCTGTCACCCTCGAAGGAGCCGCCGAAGCCCAGGCCCTCCTCACCACCACCGCCACCCGCCTGGCCCAACCGCCAGGCCCCCTCCTCACCGACCTCGCCACCGCGCTCCAGCGCAACCTCCAGACCCACATCCAAAACCAAGCCGGCCCGGACGGCCCCTGGCCCGCACTCGCGCCAGTCACCAGAAAGATCCGAGCCTTCTACGGCTACCCACCCGACGGCCCCGCGCTAGTCCGCGCCGGCGATCTCCTGCAGAGCATCACCACGCTCACCCAAGAAGACCGCGCCGTCGAAGTCGGCACCCGCTCGCCGTTCGCCAGGACGCTCCAGGACGGAGGCACCATCGCCGACCCGCGCACCGGCCACACCCGCACCGTCCAAGCCTTCCCCTTCGCCTATGTCACTACCCAGGAAGTCGAGGACCTCGTGACCGTCATCACCGCTTACTACTTTGGAGACCCCAATGCTTGAACCCATTTCCTTTCTGTCCCAGGTCTCCCCCTCTCCCGGGGGAAGGGAGGGAGTGTGGGAGAGGGGGCCGGGGGGTGAGGGCCCCGGAGTCCACCTCCATGTCTGATCCCTCTTCGTTCCCCTCGCTCCCCTGGTCCCTCGACGCCAGGATCCTCCGAGCCCTCCGAACCGCCCTCCTCGCGGACACCTCCCTGCGCACCGTCTTCCCGAGAGAAGACCAGATCGCCATTCTTGAGCTCACCGCCCTTCTGCGAACCGAATCCATCCCCACCCCGCCCTGTCTCGCTCTAGCGATCCTCGCCGACGAAGAGCGTGAGCTGACCTCCGGCTACGGAGCCACCTACACCACCATCGTCCAACTCGCCCTCGTCACCAGCCCCCCGCCCCGCTGGGGAGACACCTCCGACCTGCTTCGCCTGCGAATCGTCGCCCAGCTCCGCCGCATCATCCGCCGCAACGCCGGCGTCCTCGTGGACCCGGAAGGCATCCTCCTCACCGAAGCCGTCACCCGCATCCAGCGCGTGCAACTCGACGCCACCCCACTCCCCTCCAACCTCCTCCTCACCGTCATCAACATCGAATACCGCTCCGACATCGACCTCCGGGATCAAGAGGTTCTCCAGTGAAAACCCTCGGAGCCACCGGAGCCGCCGTCCTCTGGGCCGTCGGCCGCGAACAATCCTTCGGAGTCCCGGGCAGTGGAGAAGACCTCACCGCCTACAAGGCCATCCTCCCGATCGACTCCGACCTCCTCGACACCGAAACCCCAGGAGCCGCCGTCAACCAGAGCGGCTACCTGGAAAGAGGAGTCCCCGGACCGAAAGGAGGGAAATCCATCTGGTCCCTCAGCCTCACCACCGGAGCCATCCTCGACTTCCTCGAGCACCTCCTCGGAGGAGTCACCAAAACCACCCTCGCTCCCGGCATCTACCAATACATTTTCCAACCCACCCGCCAAGGAGTCGACACCTCCTTTTTCGCCCTCCTCGCCAAAAGCCCCGTCCTGAGCTCCTGGCTCTACGGCCTCAAATTCAGCCGCCTCTCCCTGTCGATCGGAGACAACACCGAGATCCCTGTGCAGCTCGAAGGACTGATCAGTCACGGCACCAGAATGAGCGCCGCGTTGGCCGCCGCCACGAACACCGGCACCTATACCCGAGGCCCTGCTCTGCGGGGAGTCCTCCGCAACCCCACCGCCGGCCCCGTCCACCTCCAAGTTGCCCGGGTCGCCGGAGGCCTCCGATTCAAAACCGATCAATCCACCGCTCCGCCCACCTTCCCCGGCCCCCCCGTCGACGTCGTGATCGATCCGGACGGCCAGGCCACCTGGCAGAACCTCCAAGGAGCCGACAGCCTCGACCTGGGTTTCTGGGAAGAAAATCGAGACCCGCTGGAAATCATCTGGCCCGGCACCGCCGCCGACCAAGCCGCCCTCGCCCTCGGAGACACCTTCACCTTCCACCCCCCTGGAGCCTGGACAAATCCAGACATCCCAACCCTCACCGGCCACCAGCGCTTCACCAGCGCCCACTGGACCCTCGGCCTCCGCACATCCGGCACCGCCGCCCCCTACACCCCGATGCGCTGCCGCAAAGGAAGCGTCGACCTCACCTGGCCCCTCTCCGACGAGAGGGGAAACGGCAGCCGCTACCCCTACGCCCTCCTGAGAGACGGCCTCTTCGCCCCGTCCTTGAAGATCGAAAGAGCCCTCGTCGACCCCTTCTTCGCCGACCGCGCCGAATCCGCCGCGCGCCTCGAAGCCATCCTCGCCTTCACCGGCCGCCAACTCGACGCCACCTTCCGTGAGTCGCTCCAGATCACCTTCGCCGCGGCGCGCATCAACGCCGCCAAACGCACCGCCAAAGACGCCCGAACCATCGCCGAAGAAGTCACCCTCATCGGAGAGACCAACGACGCCGGAGACCCCCCGGTGACCATCGAAGTCATCTCTTCCCGGGATTGGATACCCACCCCATGACCGACGCCGAAGTCAAAGCCAAGCTGACCATCGAGCAAGACGGAGAGCCGCAGGCTCTCCAAGACGCCGCCGACGCCATCGGCAACATCGCCACCGCGCTGCAGGGCCTCGAATCCGCCGCCGCCACCGCCTTCGCCCCCATCCTCAACCAGCTCGACCAGGTCATCGCCAAAGCCAACGAAGCCGCCGCCGCCCTGGCCCAGCTCACCGCCGACGAATAGCCCGAGCCTCTCTCATGCGCGCCCGACTCGAAAACCTATCCACCCTTCTCGATCGCATCACCGAAGGAGCCGCCCGAGCCCAAGAAGCCACCCAAACCCTCGCCACCACCACCGCGGCCGCCGTCGCCACGTCCGTGCAGTCCGTGTCGTCCCTGTCGTCCGTGCTCACGTCCGTGTCCGTCCAAACCCTCCAAACCACCCAAACCGTCCAAACCGCCCTCACCGACATGCACACCCACGCCGAGGCCGCCCAAGCCAACATCGCCACCCGCCTCGACGACCTCCAAGATGCCGTCGCCAACCATTCCAACCTCTGGAACAAAGCCGTCAGCGAGCTCATCGACGCCGTCAAAATCGGAGCCGTCCCCATTCAACAACTGATCACTCTTTATGGAGACGCCCAGATCGGAGGCCAACGTCTCCGCGAATACCTCGACGGCCTCGACTTCAACTTCTACCAACACAAAGTCCACGACCTCATCACCGGCCTGCAAGACGGCAGCGTCGAGATCGCAAGAGTCCAGGAGTACCTCGGCAAGACCCAACTTCTTTTCGCCAAACAGCTCGCCGACGTCATCGAGCTGTTCCGAAAGGGAGCCGTCACCCTGAAGAGAGTCGAAGAGATCGTCAAAGACATCAAAACCGCCTTCCCCCAGTCCGACTTCTCCGACCTCGCCCAGGCCCTCTACGACGCCCTGAGGAAAGGAGCCTGACCGTCTCATGACCACCACCGGAGCCGCAACCGCCCCAACCCTCGACGGCCTCCACCTCGTCGGAGCATCCGCCGACTCCTGGGAAGTCGTCGAGACCGAGCAAGTCGGAACCATCCGCATGGCCAACGGAGCCGTGAGAGAACAACGCCTGGCGCTCCCCCCGAGCGCCCCCGTCATCCGCCGCTGGTACACCGTCACCCTCGACTACCGCCACCTCGGCCCGCTCGCCGAAGAAGTCGAAGCCCGTCTCGCCTTCCCCGGCCCCCACACTCTGACCCTCTGGAAACACGTCACCCTCGGCTACCTCGCCGACGGCAACCTGTCAGAGTGGGACCTCCCCTGGCCCCAAGCTCCGCACCGCCTCACCCCTCCCTCCGGAGCCCCGCTCTCCCGTTTCTCTCCGTCCCTCCGCCTCGGCTGGGGAACCACCCCTCTGTCGATTGCCGAGCCCGACCTCGCCACCTATTCGTCGGGTTCGCCTTCATCCAACGAATGCTGGTTCGAACCCTCCGGCCAACACTTCAAGCTCAACGCGCCGCCGCCATCCGGAACCCGTCTCATCTGCCAACTCGTCCCCCTCTTCACCATGGTCACCGCCGCCGAGGACCTCGCGCGCCAATACCGAGACTGGATCCGAGAACCCCGCCGCATCGCCCTCGTCGAGACGGAGGCGTAATGCCCCTCATCGCCACCGCCAAGCTCACCGGCACCGTGCAGCCAGGGCCGTTCTCCCCTCTCCCGGTGGCAGGGGAGGGGATGGGAGAGGGGCCGGGGGTGAGGGGCCGTGTGTCCGGCCCGCCTGCTTCGTCCGCCACCCTCACCGGAACCGTCGTCCGTTCTCTCTCTTTTTCCGCCCCCTCGATCGCCTACACCGTCGCCATCAAACTCAATGGCACCTTCATCCCTGCTGTTGACTTTGTTGGCCCCTTCGAAATCGACGAATCCATAGACACCGCAGCCATCCTCTTCTCCTTCACCCTCGTTGGCCGCCAATACTCCATCCAATCAACATCCACCACCTGGACCGCCGCCCCCGTCGAAGTCTGGGTCACCGCCGGCCCCATCGGCGCCCTCCGCACCTGGCGCCGAGCCTACGGAATCGTCCTCACCTGCGAACAACTCGAAGGCCCCGAGCCCACCCTCCGCGTGAAATGCGGAGACCCCACCCGCCTCGTCGACCGTCTCGAGCTCTGCTACGAATTCCCCGCTGACGCCGGCCTGACCCGAGGAGACATCTGCCGCCAGATCCTGTCGGACGCCGGCTTCACCCCCGACGTCCCATCAGGAGCCCTCTACCAAAAACCCCTCATCACCGACAGCCAAAGACTCTGGTCTTTCCTCAGCGCCTTCGGAGAAGCAGAAGCTTGGTCCTGGCGCCTCCCCTCGGAAAGCACCGACCTGACCATCCAGGCCTACACCGCCACCCTCCGTGAATCACCTGAACCCCCCGACGACATCTGGACCCTGAGAGACGTCCTCTCCATCGAATCCGCACCGCCGACCGAAGTCCCCAGCCAATGGGTCCTCCGCTCCACCCAAATCACCGAGACCACCGGAGGAATCCAGATCACCAAGCAAAGAGTCGAAACCTTCGACTTCTACGCCATCAAAAAAGCCGTCACCAAACAAAACGCCGACGGCACCACCCAAACCCTTCCCGCCGGAGGCCCCGAAGCCTTCCGCCGAGTCTCCCTCGTCGAAACCGAAGTCCAGACCCAATCCGGCCTCACCATCGCCACGATCACCAGAGAATGGGGCTGGTACAACCCAAGAGCCGCCAAGCTGCACACCCCCTTCGCCGCCGGAGCCCCCCCCGGCCCCGTCAACGGCTACTACTGGGCCGAAGCCTTCCTCGACGAAGAAGGCTCCTGCCGCACCTGGCCGCAAGAACCCTGGGTCCAGATCGGAGAGCGCCGCGAGCTGCCCACCTACGACGATGAAGGAACCGAGCTTACCCGCCGCATCGAAACCCACACCTGGTACCGCCGAGCCATGGGAGTGAAGAACGTCGGCTCCGACACCTACAACGTCCTGGCCGCGGCCGTCGGAGACGACGCCCAAAGCTGGTACCCCTTCCAAAAAGACCTGAGCGCCCGCCTCCGCATCGAAGACTTCGGCCTCGCCCAGGTCGACACGATCGAACACCAATACGGAGACACCGGAGCCGTCACCCAAGAGATCCAAGAAACCTTCGCCTTCTACTCCCAAAGAACCGCCATTGCCGGAGTCCCCTGGTTCCTCAACGCCAACGGAGCCGGCCAGAAAGACCTCGTCGCCAACTTTCAGAGAGTCACCAGAAAGATCACCACCAACCTCCTCACTGACGACGGTCTCCTCCAAGGAAAGATCGAAACCGAATCCACCTGGCACGCTCCGAAAAGCATCGCCGGCCCCAACGACTGGGGAGACTCCTCATCCACACTCCTCCAAGAAGCCTGGGGAACCACGCACACCCAGACCACCGCCTACAACATCCTCGACGAATCCACCTACGAGCAGCTCGTCGACCAAGGCACCGGAGCCATCGCCACCATCGTCATGGGACGCCCCCCGCGTCCCCGCTACCGCCAATCCACCTGGACCCAACTCCAACAAACCCCCTTCGAAATCATCCTCGAAGACCCAACCGCCGCCGCCTGGTGGGGACCATCCGCCGAAGTCCTCACCCTCGACTACGCGCAATCGCCCGAAGAAGCCCTAGCCATCGCCACCCGTCGCCGCTCCCGTCGTCTCGCCCACACCCACACCGTCATCCGTCCCATCTGCGCGACGCGCCCCGGAGACACCATCCTCCTCATCGACCCGCGCAGCGGCATCAACCACCGCTGTCTAGTCACCCGCCTCACCGAAACCTGGACCTTCACACCCCGGCCCCAAATCCTAGCCACCTACACCCTGGAGCAACCCCTATGAACCAGAGAGGCTGCCAGTTCCCCCTCTCCCGGCGGGGGAGGGGAGGGAGATGGGAGAGGGGGCCAGGGGGTGAGGTGTTTTTGGGCGGTCGGAAAGGTTCTGTTTCCGATGGCCCTTCGATCACGGAATTCGATGGCCCTTCGATCACGGAAACTGATGGCCTCCCGATCACGAAATTCGATGGCCTTCTGATCACGGAAGCCGATGGCCTGGCCGAGGAAGGGGAACCGCGCCCATGACCCCCACCACCCGTCTCCTCAACCTCCTCTCCCAGTTGCAAACCCGCCAACTCCGAGACCAATCCCCCGCCCGCCCCGCCCGAGTCCTCGGCCGCAACCCCGACGGAACCGAGCGCATCCAGCGCCTCGACACCACCTGTCCCACCCGCTCCACTCCTGACAATCACCCAACCGGAACCGTCCTCCTCAACCCCACCCTCGCCGCCTTCCACCGCACCGGAGCCACCGGCATCGGCACCTCCGCCCTCTTCACCGCCGGAACCCTCTGGATCGAGTCCCTCGACCCCGCCACCTACCACCCCGGCCAGACCGTCCAAGTCACCGTCAAAGGCCGAAGCTTCGACGCCACCACCCGGATCGACTTCCTAGACCCCGACCCCTCCGCCCCCGACGGAACCCTCAACCCCGATCTCACCGTCCTCGCCACCCACTACCTCGACCCCGAGACCCTCCTCCTCGACCTCACCGTCGCCCCCGGAGCCCGTCTCCTCACCAACGCCCCCATCGCCTACGGGAGATCGAAATGATCACCACCCTCCGCAACCGCAAAGCCCACGTCTACACCATCACCCCCTCGGCATCCGCGCCGCGCTACTACGCCTTCCTCGACCCTGACGACTTCGTCGCCGCCCTCTACGCCTCCGACGGAACCTGGCTCGCCGACCGCGGAGGCATCCCGCTGCCATCGCAGCTCCCCACCGCCGACAACGGCATCCTGATCCTGGAAGACAGTGGAGAAGCGGTCGCCCCAGGAACCCTCGCCTGGCGCACCGCCGACAACGAGATCACCGTCTGGGACGTCGACAACGCGCGCACCTACACCTATCAATCAATCGTCGCCGCGTTCTGCTCGCCGCCCGTCTACCAATCCGGCCGCCTCTGGTGGATCGAATTCCCCGCCCACGAAGACGAGCCCAACACCAACCGAGCCCCCCTCGCCCTGCGCAGCGCCCCCTGCGACCTCACCACCCCGCAAACCGAAACCACCGTTCTCTTCTCGACCTACATCCAAAGCTGGGACCTCGGCCCCGCCGCCAAACTCGCCGCCACCCCCACCGTCCTCCTCTTCGCCACCAACTGGCGCGACAACATCAACCACGAAGTCGCCGGAGCCGCCGGAGCCCGCTTCCTCTTCGGCCCTGCCGGAGCCGAAGCCCAAGACGGAGCCGGCCTCGACCTCGCCCAAGGCCTCGCCGCCGCCAACGGAATCTCCATCGGCCTGGCCGCCGCCACCAACACCCTCCGCTTTCAACCCCCAACCCTCGGAACCCCCTCCGCCCCCGCCTGGCCCACCACCGGCCCCTGGACCCTCGCCCTCGCAATCAACGCCGCGATCTCCAAAGACGGCACTACCGCACTCCTCTACGGCTACCCACCCGCCGGCGTCGGCGACAACACCCCCATCGTCCTCGAAGCCCCAACCACCGCCACCACCGGCACCCCAACCGTCCGAATCCCCGTGGCCAACCATCCCACCCACGGTTTTCCGCCCACCCTCCTCTTCTTCAAGCCCTGACTTCACCAACAAGCCCAGACTTCTTCTCAAAGGACGACCTGATGATCAACCTCCTCAACCCCGACCTGACGCCCCTCGACACCGTCGAGATCACCCACTTCGAAGCCGGCCAAGACAGCGACCCCATCCCCTTCTACATCCAAAACACCGGCCCCGACCAAACCGACCTCCTCCTCGTCATCCAGGCCGAGAACCCCTCCACCGGCCTCACCGTCTCCTCGGGCATCCCGCCCTTGGACGAGCTCTGGGCCAGAGTCCGCCTCACCGGCCAAACCGGTACCGCCGCGGCGCAAGCCCCCGAGCTCACCGACTGGCTCCCCCTCGGAGCCACGAGAGCCCTCCCCATCAAGACTCTCCTCCAAGGAGGCATCCGCACCGCCGAAATCCGCTTCCACCCCCCATCCACCGCCGCCACCCTCGCCTGGCGCTTCACCCTCGGAGTCATCGCCGCCGAAAACTCTTATCCCGTAGGACCCGGAGCCCGCCAAGGCATCCTCACCGGCCTCGGAGACCACGGCCACAGCACTCTCCTCAAAGGCTTCCAGGTCACCCCCACCACACCCCCCTCCGATCAAGTCCACGTCGCCGCCGGCCACCTCATCTACCGAGGCCGCCTCCTCGGCCACGTCGGAACCGACCTCGCCCTCGACCAGCAAGACGCCGCCGGCGAAACCCTCGAGCCCGGCCAGTCCTACCTCGCCCTCCTGACCGCCGGCCCCGCCGGAATCACCGTCACCAAGAGCCTCCGATCCCCCCTCCCAGTCCATCCTGCACCGCCCCCCTGGGAGCCCGTCCTTGTCGTCCTTGAAGTCCTTGCTGTCCTTGCCGTCCTTCCCGACGCCACCACCGAGATCGCCGCCACCCAAATCACCGACCGCCGCCTCTTCGACCGCTACCAAGCCGAACCCGGCACCGGCCTCCACCTCCGCCTCCACCCCGGCCGAGCCATCGCCGGAGGAACCCTCCGCGCCCACTCCACCCTCACCAACCTCCTCCTCCCCCCAAACGCCACCACCTACCTCTGGCAAAGAGCCTCCGGAGCCTGGGGCCTGGGCACTCCCACACCCCCCGAAACCACCGCCCTAGGCCCTCTCTGGCTCATCACCACCGACGCCGACACCATCACCAACCTCCAAGACCGCCGCACCTACGCCACCGACACCGTCGTCCTCCACCTCCGAGGCCCCCTCCCCGCCACCCCCGGCCCCATCGCCGACCTCCTCCTCGCCCACGACGGCCTCATCCTCGAAGACGTCATCTACCGCCTCTCCGACAACGGGGGAGGGACCTCCGGCCAAACCAAGCTCGACCTCCTCCTCGACGGCGCCACCCTCTACCCCTCCTCCGCCCTCGACGACCAGCACCCCGCCTGGCCTTTTGACGCCGCCGACCTCATCCAGCAAGGCCGGATCCACGAGGTCACCGAATTGCACCCGGGCGAACTCATCCAACTCGCCTCTATCGAGCAACCCACCGCCGGTAACCCTGCTTGGGTGGAGGCTTATCTCGTTTGTCGGAGATCCTGATCTACCGGAGAGCCGGGGAATTTGACTGTCCTGGTTAAACGCCGGCCGGGGCGGTGTTCGAAGGCTCAGCTAAGAGGAGGAAGGTCGCGTCTCCAGGTGACCCTGCGACCCTGCATTCCCGAGACGAAGATCCCTGGTCTGACAGAGAAGAATTAGGCTTGCAGATTTGAAATCGATACTATATACTGCGCTAAAGCCCAGGAGGAAAGAACGATGTCCGCCAGATGGCCGCGCTGTATCGCCCTTGCCTTTGTCATTGCTCCTTTACTACTTAGCCAGACGTTGAGAGCTGCTACCCAAACCTTCCAGGCCCTCGGCTACGAAGGGGGGGATCTCGCGATTATCACGCCCACCAGGCTGCTTACCGCCGCGACCTTCATTCGGCCTGACGCGGGTTTCCATCCCGTCGGCTTTGTTACCGCCCTCGCGCGTGACCCGACCTCGGGCAAAATTTTTGTCGTGGCGGCCAATTTCGAATCGGATTCGCATTTAGGACAGGTGGACTTTCAGACAGGAGCAGAGACAACGATCGGCTTGATCCCTGGCCAATTCGTTGTTGGCTTGGCTTTCGACGGCACAGGTCACCTCTATGGTTTAACTGATAGCCAAACCCTTATCGCCATAGATAAAAGAACCGCGGCATCATCCGTCGTAAAGGTCCTTGACTCTCACGGCAGCACTCACTCAATAGACGGTGCGATCGCCTGGAATCCAGCGGACGGATTTTTATATTATGGCAACCTGGGAAGCGACGAACATCTTTTTATTGACAAGCTCGCGCCAGGTATATTTACTCAGACCTCAGTTCTCGCAAGCCATTTTCAGGCCGTGGTGCCGCCCACGAGCATGGTATTTGTGGCAGGAAGGCTCTGGTTTACCACTGGCATCTGGCTCTATTCCGCCGATGCAAATGCTATCGCCAAAGATTTTACATCTGAGGGCCACCCCACCTACCTGACTGCGGATGGTCCCTTACTTTTTTATTCGAGATCTATTATTCCGATCGCCCTTTCCTGTGTTCCGAGTGCCACTGTTGCTTGTCTTCATAACCGTTTCCGAGTGGAAGTCACGTATGATGCTAGGCCAGAGAACGGATCAGGGCCGGCAAATGTAGTGCTTGAGAGCCCGGAGAGTGTCAAATTCAGCTTTTCGAGCGCTGGCAGCATTGAGCTCGTCGTGAAGATCCTCAACTCCTGTGCTTCTGGACCCAAGAAGTGGAGAATATTTGTGGGAGGCTTGACCGATGCTGGTACCTCAATCAGGATAACGGACACCGTAAATGGCGCTGTTAAGATCTACTCAAGTCAGAAGGGAAAGCTCTTGCAATCAAGGTATGACACCTTAGTCTGTCCATAGACGGTCCTCCGCCCCCTTGTGCTAAGCCCCTGAGCGCCGCTACCTCAGATTGCCAACAAGATCGGAGTCACGGGAATCGCGCTAACTCTGTCCTTCGTCCTTGCCGCGCTCGACAAGCTTGGGATCGATCCTGGAAGGTGCTACCCTGAGTCTCGGAGGCGGCATCTCCGCGCCTCTGGCCCTCTCTGTTCCGCCGGCTAAGGGAGGGGGAGACGACCCTGGCGCTGCCGGGTCGGGGGTCGGGGCAGACGAGTACTCTTCCCTCGACGAGTCTTCTTTCATCGTGTGTGGCGCAATTTTTGCGCACAAGCTCGCGATTGCTCATTGCGGTCCCTGCCATGCAGAAGACGGCTCAAGCCCTTCAACATTTCGTCCAGTTCTACGAACGGGATGACTTCCTCCTCGAGGAGGTGAGCGGCTTCTTGAGTACAGCCCTTCAGGCCGGAGATGCGGGTCTCGTCATCGCGACCCCGGAGCACCGGAACGGTCTTGAACAGCGACTGAACAGCTTCACGCGAGCCGACGGCCGCTATATCGCCATGGATGCGGCCACGACCCTCTCGAGGATTATGGTCAACGGCTGGCCCGACGAGCAGCGCTTCGAGGAGGTTTTAGGGGGCGTCATGCGGCAGGCGACCCAGAGCGGAACACGGCAGGTCCGGGTCTTCGCCGAGATGGCCTCCTTGCTGTGGGCGGAAGGCAGTTACGAGGCTACCTGCCATCTGGAAGAGTTGTGGAACAATTTGGCCGAGTCCCATTCCTTTTCCCTGCTTTGTGCCTACCCCATGAAGGGATTCCACTCCCAAGGGCACGCCAGCCCCTTCCTTAACATTTGCAACGCCCATTCGCAGGTGCGCCCAGCGAAAAGCTTCAGTGAGGCCTCCGGCCATGAGTTACAGCGGCAGATCGCTTTGCTACAGCAGAAGGCGGTCGCGCTCGAAGCCGAAGTTGCGAAGCGCGAGGAGAGCGAACGCCTTTTACGCCGTCGAGAATGGGAATTGGAAGACTTTCTCGCCAACGCGGTTGAGGGCGTGCACCGGATCGGACCAAGTCAAGAAATTTTGTGGGCCAACAAGGCCGAGCTCAGCATGCTGGGCTACACCCCCGAGGAATATATTGGCCACCACATCGCGGAATTTCATGTCGATCGAGAGGTCGTCGAAGACATCTTGGGCAAGTTGCAGAGTGGCGAGCCGATCTATGATTATCCGGCGCGACTGCGCTGCAAGGATGGGTCGGTCAAGTACGTCGAGATACACTCCAACGCATTAATTGAGAACGGCGAGCTTGTTCACACTCGGTGCTTCACCCGCGACGTGACGGAGCGAGTGCTCCTCGAAAGGGAGATCCGGGACAGGTTTGAGCAACTCGCTGAGGTCGACCGGCGCAAGGACAAGTTTCTGGCGACCCTTGGGCATGAAATGCGAACTCCACTCGCGACAATGACGACCGCGGTGGAGTTGATGCGCCTCCGCGGCGACGATCCTGCGTCTCTTACCCGCTTGCGCGAGACCGTAGAAAGGCAGATTGCGCCGATGACGCGGCTCGTCGACGACCTCCTCGATATCGCTCGAATCTCCCGGGGAAGGATCGTACTGAAAGCCGAAGAGGTCCAGCTCCAAGCCATCGTCGAGAGCGCGATTGAGACTGTCCGGTCTTTGCTGGACGAGCGGAGTCATCACCTCGCGATCGACATGTCTGAGGAGCCAATCTTCCTCTTCGGCGATGCCGTTCGTCTTGTGCAGGTCGTAGCCAACCTTCTGAGCAATGCTGCCAAATATACCGATGTCGGCGGCAACATTGGGTTAAGTGGGCAGAAAGACGGACCCAATCTCCCGCTTCGCGTTCGCGACAATGGTGTAGGGCTGACTCCGGAGTTGCTGGAGCGGGTGTTCGAGCCTTTCGTCCAAGCCGACGGCACCTCGGACCGTGCCCGGGGTGGACTCGGTATTGGCTTGGCGCTGGTTCGGAATTTGGTGCATCTGCATGGCGGCCGTGTCGAGGCCCGAAGCGAAGGCCCAGGGCGAGGGAGCGAGTTCATAGTTTGGTTGCCGCTCGCCCAATCTCCAAGATAGCTCCCTGGCTCGTCCAGCGCGTATTGAAATTATACAGGCAATGCTGTTATTCTGTTGGTCGTTGTCGCCGGCCCGGCTTTGCGGGCTGACAGGCGGGAGCTACTGTCATAGAGGTCCGTATGAAAATGGAGGTGAGTCGGGAAGGATTGGTCATCGTCGTCGAGCCGCAGGAAGCCCGGCTGGACGCTCTGCACGCCATTGGGTTCAAAGCTGAATTGACACGCCTCGTCAGCGCCGGCGAGCACCAGATTGTGCTCGACCTCCGCCACGTCGAGTTCATGGACAGTAGTGCGCTCGCTGCCATGGTGGTGGTCTGGAACCGGCTGCACCAGGGTGTGCTGGTCGCCTATGGCGCACGCGCGCCAGTGGCCGCGCTCTTCAAGCTGACCCACTTGGACAGGGTCATCAAGCTGGTCGCCTCGCGAGAGGAGGCGCTTACCGCAGCGCGCTGCACCGCTTGAAGGAGTTGAAGGAGAAGATGCCAGACGGTTCCGAGCGGGCCATTCGCCGAAAGCGGTCACCTGAAAAAACGAAAGCCCAGGATTTCCCTGGGCCTCCTTGCCAACCTTCCCCCCCACATCTAAACCAGAACCAACAGACTCCCTCCACCACGACGCCCTCAAGAGAACTTCAGTGCTTCAGAACCACAAGAGAAGAATAGCGGGCCGCCTCCCAAAGATCCTCAATTGGTGGCTCAAACTTCCTCAAAAAACCTCACAGCGGGCCTTTAAACGCCCTTTTCTCTTCAATCCTTACGCCTCGTTAACGGCTTGAGGCCGGCGCCCACTCTCGGCATGTTGCGTGACCGCTGTTCGCGGACTACACTCCTCCGAGGAGAAGGGTTCATTGGACCTTGACGACGAAATCCTGCCGAGCAAAGTTGGACGACGCCCTCCTGATCCAGTTCCAGACTTTCGCGCGCGAAACTGCGGGAGCAGCAAGCGGCTGACGCCACCAGACGAAGCCGCTCAAGCCCGCGAAAGCACTGCTCTGGCCCCACGCGCGCGGGAAGCGGACCCTGGTGAAGGGGGGAGTCAACTAACGAACATCAGCTGTTGAGGTGTCCCCAATGAGAGTCAAGCCGCAGAGCATTTCGTCAAAAGAGATGTCCCAGATCAGGCAGAGCTTGGAGGAAAGCTCTGAAATTGAAGAGGCTGCGGAGCTCTACAGCCTGGCAGGCAACACCACCCGGCTCAAGTTGCTCTATCTGCTCGATAACATGAAAGAGCTGTGCGTGTGCGATTTGGCAGAGATGCTGGGGATCTCGGTTTCGGGTGTTTGCCAGCATCTGGCGAAGCTGAAGGCTTACGGCCTGGTGGCTTCGCGTCGAGATGCCCAGTCCATCTACTACAGGCTCACAGACCGCGCTTTCAACAGACAACTGCGCCAGGATTTCTTCAAGCAGTTCCAGGTCTAGTGGAGAGGTTCGGCATGATGAACGACGACCTCGCCTACTTACAGACTTGGGAGCAATGGACGCGCTTTTTCTCGGCGCTTGTCCATCAGTTGCGAACACCCTTCGCCAGCATCCGCATGCTTGCCGACCTCTTGGCCGAAGCACCCCAGAGCCATCTCGGCGACCAAGAGAGGCGCTACTCCGAGCACATCCAGGACGTAGTCCAGGACCTCCAAGCTCTGGTCGGCGACGTGGGCGAGCTGGTGCGGCTGATGACCAGCGGAGTCCAGATCCGGCCGGAGGAGATCGGACTGGAAAAGCTCGTGAATGAGGTCGATGCGGTGGTGCGTCCGCGGGCGTGGGAAGGGGGGATCGCCCTCACGAATTGCCTGGCCTTCGCCCTGCCCGCCTTTTTCCGCGCCGATCGGGACCGCCTGCGGAAGGTCCTCGTCCTTCTCTTAAGCGCAGCCGTGAGTCACGCGAAATCCGAGGTCCTCTTCCGGCTTGACATGGACGCCATAGGTCTCCGCGCCACCATCTCCTCGGACGGCCTACCCATTCCGGAAGGGACATCCCAGGTCCTGTTCGAACCCTTCCACGAGAGCGTCCGAATATTCACTCAACGCGGAAACAGCAGCTTGTCGCTACCTCTGGCCCACGAGTTGGCGCGTGCCCTCGGTGGTGTGCTGTGCGCGGAGAATCGGGAAGGCAAGCCCGTTTTCGACCTGTCCCTCCCAGCCGCTGGTTAAGATCCAGGTCGTCCATAACCATCCGCGGTTTGCAGAGAGGAGTGGGCTTGGTCCGAGGTGCCCGTCCCTGTCCGTCCGTAAAAGTCCGTGTTCGGCGGCGTTCATAGAGGGAATTTAGCTCAGGTCGGGGGGCGGGGCTGTGGGCGAGCGAAGGCGGCCCCAGGAGGTTCACCCATGCACCGACGCGCCAAGCGTCTCCGCATCCCCACTCCACCCTCGCGCCGAACTAGGTATCAGCCTCTTCGTCAGCCTGTACCGCTCCTCGACCACCGGACGATGCACCCTTGACAATAACCGTTCGGCCGTGCTAAATTTGTGAAATAAACAGCATCTGACCAGCCTTCCGAAAAGGCGACTCTGGTTCGGTTCGCGTAAGGAATTACGGTTTCCTCCGCTGGGCGCAGCATGAGGAAATTACCACCGGCTGCCAAGAAGGTGCTACTAACCGCAGAAATCATGACCTCAGTTAGGTCGAGGAGCTAAGTCTATGACCCTTCGGGTACGAATCTTTGGCTGTCTTCTGGCACTCACTCTGAGTGTTGCTGCCGTCTCCTCTGTAGCAAGCCACCAGACCGCTGGTCGCCACAACAAGACCAACAACGGGCAAGGGTGCCAAGTCTCCCATGGACACTATGGACGGTGCTTGCCCAACGGTCAGTGCGTGAACGGATCGACATGTCCTACAGATGCAACCTGTGAGAGCCTATTTAAGTTACGTTCTGCCGACCGGAAATATTCGTGGACGAACGAATGGAACTGTCATGGTCGAACCTTTGACAATCGTGGGTCCTGGACGGGCTCGGCTAGCATTTTCATCTCCTGCGACTACAGCGCTGTCTGTCCGGCTTCGCCACAGATCGGCGATACCATACTCTGGTCCGGAGGCAGCGTGCATAGTGTCACTATTGTGGGCAGTTGGAATGGCCTCTCGACCAAGGTTCGCAGCAAATATGGATGCTGCGGCGAGTACGAACACGCACTTTCTTATTCGACGAACGTATATGGGTCTGGTTGGAGCGTCGTTAGGTTTCGCAATTCGCCGGTTTTCAAGTCACTTGAGGGAGTCAGCGGGCCGCTTGCAAGCGAAGAGGCTTTCGATGGGGATCCAAATAAGCTAGCCAAGATTGCGCAGAAGATGCCGTGGTACGAGACTGTGATCGCCTCGGCGCTGGCGTATTCCGTGGAACATCCGCGCCGAATCCGCGAAATCGGTCAGATCAGCCCGGAGGCTCGTGAATTGCTTGACTCTGCCGAGAATTTAGACGCGCGGCTCGCTATTCTCGCGGGTGATCTAAGAGATGAGCGGCATTTCGGCGTCCTAGCTGTATACAATCATGTCGAAGATGGCCTTGACTTTGTCGAAGGTATTGAAGCCGGACAAGTGCTCGTCAAGCTGGCCAAGGACCATCCCGCCGAGTTACGACCGACTGTTGCTCGCTTGCTGGAGGATAGCGTGCTTAGCAACCAGCACTCTGAGGCTGCGCGTGGAGCCTCCCTATTATTTCTTGCGAAAATTCTGACTCCTAAGGAGAAGGCGGACCTGAAGCAGAGATTGACCCAGTCCATGGCCGATAAGGTGGCTCCTGCTCAAGGTCAAGAATCAATATTGGATGTCTTCAGCCACAACTTTCTTTGATAGCGTCGAGGAGTAGCGGTGACAACCGGGAACTAGGTGCCGGAGCTGGAGCTGGGTGCCAGCCTCTTCGTCCAGAGTTCCCGGAGTAGGTTCCCTCTCTCCCTCTTGGTGGGGCGCGCCGCGCCCCATCCCAGCCCCTGCAAGAACCTACGAAGGGGGTGGCAGCATGTAGCCCGGGGGCGTGAGCCCCCGGAACAGGTGCCACCCTCTTAACTCCCTACCGCCAGACGCCCTCCGAGCCGCCTTCCACACGGGCAGCTCCAGCCCCATCCGCACGCCCGACCGCCCACGTACCCGGCGATCCCCACCACCGCTCGACCCCCCTCAGCTCTGTTCAGGTAGGAAAGAGCCCCAGTCCTCATCCTCGACCTCCCGACGTCTACCCCACGGCACACTTACTCCTGAAGGTCCGCCCACCCCAGCCATCCCGGCCGGAGTCAAGCGGCCCCAGGAGGTCCAGCCATGCCCCGCCGCCCCAAGCATCTCCGCGTCCCCGCCCTCGCCCTGATCACCCTCGTTGCCCTCATCGTCGCTTTCCCCGCGCTCACCACAGCCGCGCCCCGCCAAGCCGAAGCCCTCCGAGCACCCGTAGAGCGCCACGAATCCGCCCCCACCCTCTTCGCCCACCTCCGGAGCCTCCTCGCCGCCCTTTGGGAGACCGGCTCCATCCTCGAACCGAACGGCGGCAAACCAGGCGCACCCAACGCGACCACCTCCGGCGACACCGGTTCCATCCTCGAACCCAACGGCTGATGAGTCTCCCGGGCCAAGATTTTTCCTTGGCCCCTCTTTTTCTTGCCTCTGACCCTGTTTGTGCCGCACCTGCGTTACTATTCCTCGCCGGAAGGAACCCCAAGAGGAGGAACGCATGGAGCACAAGCATCTGGATGCCGCCGCTTTAGACCGCCTGCTCGCCATGGACCGCACAGCCGAGCTGAATGAGCACCTCTTTCATCTACTGGCCGTGTGCGCATCCTGCCGAGAGGTGGGAGGCTGGCTGCTCGAGCTTCACCAGGCCAAAGCCCTCCCGCCAGTCTTCGGCTCGATCGACGCGGCCCTGGCCCGCTCCCGCGCCGAGGCGTCCCAGCTTCTGGAGGAGCTCGTGCACCTCGATCCCCCGGACCGCCTCGCCCGCCTTCACGTCGACCGCCGGTTCGTGAGCTGGGGGCTGTGCGAGCTCCTGGTCCGTAAAAGCACCCAGACCGCGCCCGTCCAGGCGGCCGAGGCCGTCCACCTTGCCGACTTGGCGGTCCACGCGGCAGACATGATTGCCGGGGGCGATCCCTTCGAGGACAAATGGGTCTACCAACTCCGAAGCCTCGCCTGGGCCGCGCTCGGCAACGCCCGCAAGGTCCAGGGCGATCTTCCCGCCGCCGAGAGGTGCTTTGAAATGGCGGACTCCTGGTGGGAGGCGGGAACCTTGGGCGCCGGCGACGCCCTGGGCTACGAGCCCATCCTCCTCGATCTCAAGGCCCCCCTCCGCACGGCGCAGCGGCGCTTCAACGAAGCGATCAAGCTGCTCGATCGAGCCGTCGATCTCTTCCTCGACGGTCAACCCGAGCACCGCGATCCCCACCTCGCCGGCCGGAGCCTCATCTCCAAGGCCGGAGTGCTCATCGAGAAGGGAGAATCGGAATCCGCCATCCTGGCGCTGAAAAAGGCCAACGGCCTGATCGACCCCGAGCGCGATCCCCGCCTTCTCCTCTGCGTCCGCCACAACCTCGTCGACAACCTCTCCAAAATGGGCCGCCACACCGAAGCCGCCGCCCTCCTGCCGGACCTCCAGACCCTGGCCGCCGAGCAAGGAAGCACCCTGGACCGTCTCCGCCTCAACTGG
>Ga0134124_10000608_pt1 | contig 29130 bp, 22 predicted proteins | sample KB304_FD_96880 | JGI IMG/M metagenome (GOLD analysis project Ga0134124, IMG submission 96880) | Terrestrial soil microbial communities without Nitrogen fertilizer from Kellogg Biological Station, Michigan, USA - KB3-0-4 | ecosystem: Environmental > Terrestrial > Soil > Unclassified ... | reverse complement strand
CGGTAGGTGTCAGCCGCTACTGGTTGTTCGAGCGTGATCTTGCTCTCGTTTTCCATCGGGACCCCTTCGGACTTTGACGCGCTCACTTCGTCTTTGTAGCTTTGCCTTCCATTACCGTAGTCCAATTGGCGCCGGTCATCATCTCGAGCTTCATCGTGTACATCGTCGGAGAAACTTCTTTAGCGATGAAGCGCATCTTTACAGGGCTGCTCGCCTCGTTGGTCCAGGTCCAGGTGTCTCCCTGTACGGCGCCCTTAAAGTGCTCCGCTTCACCGAAGTTATCGTAGGAGTCATAAGTGTAGACCTTCGCTGCTGCGTCATAACCCATAACCGCGAGTTCGTGAAGTTCACCCATCGCGCTCTTGCCATCCGTGTGTGTGACGGCGAAAAACCCGCCCGGCATCATCTGTGTCTGATCCGTACTGATCACCTTTCCACCGGAGCCCATCGGGCCGGGTTTTATCTCATATTCAGAGGTCCAGTTGCCTGCGTAGTATTGCAGCCTCTTTTGCTCGGGTCCTGGTTGCGGCATTTGAGAAGGAGTCTGCGCTAAGCCGACACCCGCAAGGATACTGAATACGACCGAAACAACAACGATTCCGCGTTTCATAAGTCTCTCCTTATGCCGGATAGACCGGCGGGTTATTGATGGAGCGGTGAGTATACAACACAACCCAAGGTGACATTCAAACAGGAATGCGAGCTCAGCCATTCTCGTGAGCGCTTTCAAACGAAATGAGTTCGGAAGCGCGAATATTCGCGAAGTGCTCGACGATGCGTTTGGCTTCGCGGGTACCGACAAAAGGTTTCAACTCATCGAAGCTGGCTTCAGAAACGCGCTTCAAGCTTCCAAAGTTGCGCAGGAGGCGGGCTTTCAACTTGTCGCCGACTCCCGGTATTGATGTAAGCTCGCTCTCAAAATCGCGCATCGTTCGGCGCTTCCGGTGATAGGTCACGGCGAAGCGATGGGTCTCGTCGCGGATCATCTGGATCAACCGCAACACCGGCGAATGATGATCGATTCGAATCGGCTCCTCTTTGCCCTTTATGAACAGCAATTCTTCTCGTTTCGCTATGGAAGCCGTCGGCAAAGCTTCGAGACCCAACTCGTGAAGCGCGCGGGCCGCCGCAGCAAGTTGGCCTTTTCCTCCGTCGATCAGCACAAGATCAGGCAGAGGTTTGTTCTCGCGCAGCAACCGCGAGTACCGCCGCCCTACCACCTCATACATACTCTGGAAATCGTCGGCGCGGCCTTCAACCGAGCGCACTTTGAACTTGCGATAGTCGGACTTCTTCATCACGCCGTGCTCGCATACGACCATCGAAGCGACGTTCTCGGCGCCCTGAATGTTCGAGATGTCAAAAGATTCAATGCGGTCGGGAAGCGCCGGCAGCTCGAGTGCTTCGCGAAGATCGTCGAGCACCTTTTGCATATCCGGACGCTGCATGCGAAAGCGCTGGTCGAAGTTCAAGCGGGCGTTCTTCTCGACCAGATCGATCAGGTCGCGTTTGACGCCGCGCTGCGGTGTCATGATGCGAACACGACGGCCGCGCTGATTGGTGAGATATTGTTCCAGCAGCTCGTGATCCTCGAAGTCGACCGGCACGTAGATCTCGCCCGGCGCGTAGTCGCCCGAAGTGTAGTACTGCTTCAGCGCTTGTCCGATGAACGCCGACGGATCGAAGGGATCGTTCACGTCTTCCCAGTAGAACTCGCGCATCCCGACGATCTTTCCTTCGCGCATCGTGAACAGCGACAGCGCCAGCAACCGGCCTTCGCGATAGTAGCCGAACGTATCGACGTCATCGCGCGAGATGACCATCATCTTTTGTTGCTCGCCCAGTTTCTGAATAGTCTTGAGCTGATCTCGATAGCGCGCGGCTGCTTCGAACATCAGCTCATCGGAGGCCTGCTGCATTCGGCGCTTCAGCTCTGATTCAAGATCGGCGGTCTTGCCCTGGAGCAAGAGATCGACGTCACGCACCGCTTCGTCGTACTGCTCGATCGAACACAGCCGGCTCACGCACGGGCCGAGGCACCGCTTGATGTGATATTCCAGACACGGGCGATCCGCCTTGCCGTCGATATCCATCGTGCATGTCCGAAGCTGAAAGTTCTTGTTGATCAGATCCAGCGTGTTCCATGCCAGAGAGATCGGAAGGAACGGACCGTAATAGCTCGCGCCATCCTTGAGAATCTTTCGCGCGATCATCGCGCGCGGCGCGGTCTCGTTGGTGACCTTGATGTGCGGATACTGCTTGTCGTCCTTGAGAAGCACATTGAAGATCGGCTTGTGCTTTTTGATCAGGTTGGATTCAAGCGCGAGCGCTTCGATTTCGTTATCGGTAACGATGAGATCCACGTCGTCGATTCGAGCAATCAGGTCGCCGGTTCGGAAGACGTTCGCGCGATCGGAGTGAAAGTACTGGCGGACACGATTGCGAAGGTTCTTCGCCTTCCCGACGTAGATTATCTTCCCGTTCTTGTCGCGGTAGAGGTAACAGCCCGGCTGGGTGGGGAGATTTAGTAGCTTCTCGGAAAGTTGCATGTTGGAACGCAGAGTTTGTCGCTTAACGGGCCTTGAGCACTTCGTTAGTCTTTGTCAGGCTGTTTGCCAGTAACGAAGGCATATCCGATTCTTCCTCCAACGGTAGCTGGAAGTTCCCTGCGACAACGCCGGGGACGGTAATATCCTCATCCAGCTCCTCCCATCGCAACGCAAATCCATCCAGGCGAAGACTGACTTCCTTCAGTTGTTCATCCGTCGCGTTCTTCAGAATGCGAAACCGGTCCGCCGGGAAACCAATAATACGTCCGTCGGTCAGCTCCAAAAACACTGTTCCCTTTTCTACCCAAACCTTAATCGCCACCGGTTCGACGCTCTTTGCAGTTTCAACGATTGTGGTATTCATTGTATGTGTCCCTCAGAAGAATCTGGTTCTCAAACACCAGTCTTTCGATTTGTCGAACAACGTGCGGCGAGACTCGTCGGTTCCTCGCCAGGGTGATAGGTTCCATCCAGAACTTGCATTCTCCATCGGGAGTGGCGACATGGATATGCGGAGGTTCATTGCGCTCATCTGAATAAAAATGAAACCGGAATGATCCGATTCTCAGGACAGTTGGCAGCGCTCCACATCAATCTTTTACTCAAGCTTAAACATCGGGACGTATCGGCCTTCTTCAAATCTGAATTTGAAATTGCCTTCGAAGCGCCGGATTCCCGACACGCCCGAGCCGCTCGCAAGCGTCGGCATCCGCAGCGTGCCTTCGTATTGATTGTAGTCAATCGTCGCGTTGAAGGTCTTCATCTTGTTGGCTTCTTTGTCGAGGGCGTCCAGATTGTGAAGCGCTTCGATCTTGATCGTCATCACCTCGCCGGTTTGCGGATCGAGTTGCACAACGCCCGACGCCAGAGCAACGTTGGTCACTTCCGCCCGAGGCACAAAGCGAAACCATCGCTCGTTCTTGCGTTCGGCGACGACTTCCTGAAAGTTATAGTACTTCACGCGCTCGGGCAGGAGCGGAAAGAACGCAACGTCCCAGACCGCGCCGAAGGAAAGCAGCGTGGGCTCGTCCTCCTTTATCCTGTCTTTAGGGTTCCCTTTCTTATCGGTGTCGGCGATCACGCGGACGACGACCGGAGTGTCACCGGTCTTGTCGGGTTTCTTAGCCGGCTCGACCCTGACGGTTGTGTCGCGCAGTTCTTCGGTCGACTCCTTGTCGCCTTTGACCTTTGTTCGCTCGACGTGAATCTTCTGCTCGTAGCGGCAGTGGTCCCGGAAGTACAGCGAGCGGTCCTGATTGGAAGCGGCCTTGCAAATCAGCTCCGGCGCATCACATGTTTGAGCGCTCGCACTCGAGGCGGCGACCGCAAAAGCTATTAAGAAAGCGAGGGTCACGTGTCTGATCAACTTCTTGACTCCCAAAAGGTTTTTCGTGTATTAACTTTAAGCGTCGATCATCAGAAGTATAAGTTAGCAGAGGACATCGCGGCAATCATCATCATCTCTAACGCCAGCGAACCTCAGCCCGTGTTGGACGTTACTTTTGCCTCGGCCATAACCTGGCGAAAATCAAACGGATGGAGGCCCCCTATGAAGTTTAAGGCGATGGCTGTCTTTGGCATCGCAGTGGCAGTTCTGCTTGGCAATGCCTGCGCAACAAAGAAATACGTTAGAAATCGAGTAAACGAGCGCGCGACCCCGCTGGAAAGCCGCACGGGCGAGTTGGAAGAGACTTCGCGGCGCAACACCCAGGACATCGGCCGGCTGGGCCGCGACATCGAAGATGTTCGTCAAAAAACCGATCGAGCCCAACAACAAGCCGACCGCGCGTCTTCCTCGGCCGAGCAAGCCAACACTCGAGTAACCGGCGTCGAGCAAACAGTCTCAGACCTGCGCACCAACCTGGACAAGTACACCGTCCAGAAGACCGTCACCATTCAGTTCAAGGCCGGCAAGTCGGATCTGCTTCCCGAGTCGATGGCGTCGCTTGACGAGCTCGCGAGTCAGATCAAGGATCGCAACGGCTTCCTGCTCGAGATCCAGGGCTTCGCTTCGGCGGAAGGCAAAGCCGATCTTAACGAGCGGCTGAGCCAGGCGCGCTCGGAAGCCGTTCGCAGATATCTGGGCGACCATCACAACATTCCGCTGTTTCGAATGTCGATACTCGGCTTCGGCGTGAGCCGTCCTGTTGCCGACAACGAAACCAAAGAAGGCCGGATGCAGAATCGTCGCGTTGAAGTTCGGTTGCTCACAAACAACGCGGTCAGCCAACAGTCGCACTGAGATTCGAACAGGCATCGACAGGATTCGCAGGATGTTCTGTTGATCCTGTCCATCCCTGTTTGCGTTTTACTGACGGACTTTGAAATCGAGTTACCGGCAGGCAAACCCTGAGATTCGAACAGGGATAGACAGGATTCACAGGATGTTCTGTTGGTCTTTTGATCCTGTTAATCCTGTCTATCCCTGTTTGAGTTTTACTGATGGACTTTGAAATTGAGTTACCGGCAGCCAACCAAACTCTGAGATTCGAACAGGGATAGACAGGATTAACAGGATGTTCTGTTGGTCCTTTTGATCCTGTTAATCCTGTCTATCCCTGTTTGAGTTTTACTGATGGACTTTGAAATTGAGTTACCGGCAGCCAAACTCTGAGATTCGAACAGGGATAGACAGGATTCACAGGATGTTCTGTTGGTCCTTTTGATCCTGTTAATCCTGTCTATCCCTGTTTGCGTTTTACTGATGGACTTTGAAATTGAGCTACCGCCAGGCAAACCCTGAGATTCGAACAGGCATCGACAGGATTCACAGGATGTTCTGTTGATCCTGTTAATCCTGTCTATCCCTGTTTGAGTTTTACTGATGGACTTTGAAATCGAGCTACCGCCAGGCAAACCCTTCGACGCCGTAGCTCTCGGTCTCAACGCTACCGATCACCTCATCGTCGTCCCCCACTACCCGGGATTCAACAGCAAAGTCGCTCTGCTCTCACACACCCTCGCGGCCGGAGGCCAGTGCGCTACGGCGATGGTTGCCCTCGCTCGTTTGGGCATGCGCACACGCTACATCGGCAAAGTGGGTTCAGACGATCTGGGCCGCTTTCAGATTCATTCGCTCGAATCCGAACGCGTCGAGTGCGCCGGTTTGACCGTCGCGGATGGCGCCGAGAGTCAAATCGCTTTCATAGTCATCGACGAAGCGAGCGGCGAGCGCACGGTGATCTGGCATCGCGACGATCGATTGATGATCTCACCCGATGAGGTGGACCAGGCGGCGGTTACATCCGGGAGGGTCCTCCTTCTCGATGGGCACAACGTTGACGCGTCGATCACCGCGGCTCGATATGCTCGCCAGGCCGGCATCCCTACCGTACTGGATATCGACAATATCTATCCGGGCGCGGAAGGATTGATGCCCTTGATTGACTTCCTGATCTCGTCGACCAGTTTTCCTTTGCGGATGACCCAGGAGACCGATCTCAGGCTTGCGCTGAAGAAGTTGTCTGAGATGACCGGTTCGATGTTTGTCGCGGCAACCCTCGGGCGCGACGGTGTGCTCGCTTACTTTCGGGGAGAGTATCTCTACTCACCGGCCTTCACGGTCGATTGCAAGGACACAACCGGCGCTGGAGACGCCTTTCACGGCGGATTTATTTACGGGTTGCTGGCAGGGCTTTCGGTCGAGGAAACGCTTCGAGTCGCAAACGCAGTGGCCGGTTTGAAATGCCGAGCCATCGGAGCGCGCACAGCGTTGCCGACACTTGAAGAGCTGAATGCATTGCTTAGTCAGTAGTCAGTAGTCCGTAGTCAGTTGTCAGTAGTCCGTAGTCAGTTGTGTTGGTCGCCGAGGAAACCGGCGCGGCGCCGGTTTTCTTCGTCGGCCAACACAACTTTAGGACATCACCACCCAGTAGTCAGAGACTCGTTGTGTTTCATCCAGCTACGGACTACGGACTACTGACTAAATTCCGATCGTCTCGCGCAGGTAGCGCCGGCTGCGGACCGCGCTTTCAAAAGGCTGAACGCCGGGCAGACTCGCGTCCACATCCTGTTCGACGATGGCCCAACCGTCGTAGTCGCAACCGATCAGCTCCTGTTTTATTTTCGGAAAATCTACCGCGCCTTCACCCAGCTCGCAGAAAATGTCTCGACGAACCGCTTCAAGAAACCCAAGCCCAAGTTGTCGAACCGATTCAAGCACCGGCAATCGAACATCCTTCAAATGAAGATGCCAAATTCGCGAGCCATACTTCTGCACGACTTCCACCGGATCGCCTCCGCCGTAAAGATAATGTCCCGTGTCCAGACAAAGACCAATCAAACTCGGGTCCGTACTCTCGCAGAGGCGCGCGATTTCGTTTGGCGTCTCGACAAACGTGCCGGCGTGATGATGAAACGCGGTCAATACACCGAAATCGCGGCACGCTTTGGCGATCCGAGAGACAATCTCAATCGTGTCATACCAATGTTGCGTGCTCATCCCATCGCGTTCTTCATTTACGCGACCCGCTACTGACATGCGGTTCTCATTCATCTCGCCGGCAAGAACAATGAGTCGAGCATCCACGCTTGCCAGGAGTTCCGCTACTTTCAAAGCCTCTTGAAATGCTGCCTCGTGACTCTGCGGCTCGGCGAGCGAGAGCGGCACAAAAGCGGACACCATTTGGAGCCCGCGCGATGACAATTCCGCTTTCAGACGTTGCGGGTCTGAGGGTAGGTAATCATACGGCCCAAGCTCGGTTCCTTCGTATCCCGCCCGAGCCATCTCATCCAGCACGCTGGCAAAGGGCGCCTGCCCGTTCCAGCCTTCGACTTCCATGATTCCCCAACTAACGGGGGCGGTGCCTATCTTGATTTTCATCTTCGCCTTCACGCAGCTCGGCAGTCGCGTTGCTCATCTGCGTCCTCTGCGTCCTCCGCGGTTGATCCTCCAGCACCGATCCAGGATAAACCGCAGAGGACGCCGAGGACGCAGAGGCTCGTAAAGATTCACTTCAAGAACTCGTCGGCATTTTCTTTGGTCACCAGTGCCGTGCCGGTGTCGATCACTTTCGGCACCGGTTGACCCTGAATGGCCATTATCGCTGCTTCAACGGCCTGCTTGCCCATGTTCGCGGGATACTGAGCGATCACCGCGCTGACCGTTCCGGACTTAACCGCTCGTACAGCTTCCTTGCCCGCGTCGAAGCCAACGACGAAGATCTTTCCGCTCAAGTGCTGCGCCGCAACTCCCTCCATCGCGCCAAGCGCCATTTGATCGTTCGTCGCGAACACCGCGTTCAAATCCGGATGTGAAGTGAGGAGGTTTTCCATCACCGTAAGACCCAAAGCGCGTTCGCTGTTGGCGGGCTGTATCGTGACGAGCTGGATTCCCGGCGCCTGCGCGATGGCGTCCTGAAAGCCGGCGACGCGGTCGTCGTGTGACACCACTCCAAGCACGCCGCGTATGATCGCGACTTTTCCGTGGCCCGCGAGAATCTTCACCAGGTAATCGCCCGCAAGCTTCCCGCCTACGCGGTTGTCCGTCCCGATGTAGCACAGCTTACCGGGCCACGGAGTATCGTTGTCGACAATCAGAACGGGAATGCCCGCCGCCTTCGCCTTGTCGAGCACCGGGGTCACTTCGGCAATGCCTCCCGGCACAACCGCAAGAGCCGAGACCTTTTTCAGAATCTGATCTTCGAGGATTGAAACCTGCTGGTCGATATTGATCTCCCGCTCCGGAGCGAGCACCGACAACTCGACGTCCGGATGTTGGCGCGCCGCTTCCTCCGCGCCGCTCTTGAGCGTCTGCCAAAACTCGCTGTCCAGCGCTTTTGTCACGATCACGATTCGGTGCTTGAGCGGAGCCGATCGATTGCACCCGCCCGCTGAAAGAACCAGCACCGCGGCGAACATCAGCACGCATATAACCGATAGCTTATTGCGCATTTTCCCTCCGTCATTTTTGCGGTCATTTTTTGCCGTCATTTTCTCGCCAGCTTGCGTTTGGTCGACGTGCGCTGGCGCAGCACATCTATCCAGACCGCTGCGACGATGACTACACCAATCACCACTTTTTGCCAGTTCGGCGAGACATTCAGCAGAGTCAATCCGTTTCGCAAGACTCCCATGATGAGCGCGCCGATCAGTGTTCCCCATACTGTTCCCACGCCGCCAAAGAAGCTCGCTCCTCCGATGATCACCGCGGCGATTGCATCAAGTTCCGCGCCATCGCCCGCAAGCGGAAACCCGGAATTCAAGCGGCCCGCAAGCACGATTGCCCCGAGAGCAGCCAGTCCGCCGCTCATCGCATAGACCATCGTCAACCGGCGGTCCACCGGTATACCCGAAAACATCGCCGCCTGCTTGTTGCCTCCGATTGCGTACACGTCGCGTCCAAACGTAGTCCGAGTCAGGAACACATGAAACAGGGCATAAATCGCGACGACCAGAATCACCGGCACCGGAATGTAAGCAATCGTACCCGCTCCCCAAAAGCGAAATCCCTGGGGCAACTCCGATATCGGGAAGCCGCCGGAGATAACAAAGGCCAGACCTCGCGCTACGTTCATCATTCCCAACGTAGGAATAAACGGATGCGGCAGCCGCAGCTTTGTCAGCAGCAGCCCATTCATCATCCCCAGCACCGTTCCTACACAGGCCCCCGCCAAAATACAGAGAGGCCACGGCACGCCTGCCTTGAGCATCATCGCCACCAGCACGCACGACAATCCCAGGATCGAGCCTACCGACAGGTCGATGCCTGCGGTGATGATTACAAGCAACTGCCCAAGCGCGAGAAGCGCGTTGATCGATGATTGGCGAAAGACGTTTATGAGATTGTCGAAGGTCAGAAAATATGGCGATAGGAAACTAAGGATGGCGGAAGTTACGAGCAGCCCCAGCAGCGGCCCAAATCGCCGCATCATACTGCTGCCCGCGCGACGCCATCTTTGCGAATCCGACGGCAAATCGGAAGGCGCACTCGGCGGCGCGCCGGAAGTTGCCATAGGCGCGCGTTCCTCGCCAACGGCTGCGGTGGTGTCGTTCGGGTTCAGTGGACATCACCTCCGGTCGCAAGCTGCATAATCGATTCGTCGGTCGCGTCCTCGCGTGCAAGCTCACCTGCGATTCGCCCGCGATGCATCACCAGTATTCGATCCGCGAGATTCAGAATCTCTTCGAGCTCGGATGAAACCACAAGAACCGCGACCCCGCGTTCGGCCAGCCGCCGAATCAGGTCATAAATCTCAGCCTTCGAGCCCACGTCTATTCCACGAGTCGGCTCGTCGAGGATGAAGACCTTCGAGTCAGCCGACAGCCATTTAGCCAGCACGACTTTCTGCTGACCGCCGCCGCTCAGATACATCACTTGCTGTTCGACGCTTGGCGTCTTGAGGTGCAACTCGCGCGCGAGACGATTGGCCACTTCTCTTTCTCGAGCGGAATTCAGAAACACCCCATAGCGCGCAAACTTCTTTGGAGCGGCAAGCGCGACGTTGAACCTGATACTCCCACCGAGCACGAGTCCTTTTGCTTTTCGATCGTCGGCCACCAACGCAAGCCTGTGTCGCACCGCGTCGATCGGCGTCTTGATCGCAACCGGCTGGCCATCCAGATAAACCTTGCCCGACTCGACTTCGCCGGCGCCGAACAGTGTCTCCACCAGTTCGGTTCGTCCTGCCCCGACGAGCCCCGCAAGACCGACAATCTCGCCGCGACGAACACTGAAGCTGATATCGCTGAACTTTCCTCGGGCGGTCAATCCCTCGACGCGCAACGCCTCTTCGCCATTGACGTGTGGGGACTTGTCGGAAAACTGTTCGCTGATTTCGCGGCCGACCATGTACCGCACAAGGTTGTCAGTAGTGGTCTCGGCGATCGGTTTGGTCGCAATATGACGGCCGTCGCGAAGGACAGTAACCCGATCGGCGACCTGATGAATCTCTTTCAGCCGGTGAGAAATGTAGACGATGCTGACGCCGCGAGCTTTCAATTGCGAAATGGTTCGAAAGAGCCGGGTCGTTTCGTGTTCCGAGAGCGGCGACGTCGGCTCATCCATGATTATGAGCTCGGCGCTGAACGCGAGCGCCCGCGCGATCTCGACCAGTTGCTGCTCGGCTATGCTCAGCTCGGCCACCGTGCGCGTCGGATCGAGGGGATGGCCCAATCCTTCGAGCAAGCTTTTCGCCTGGTTATTAATGTCACCCCAGCGTACCCACCGCGATAATCCACCGCCGACCGGGTGACGCCCGAGAAAGATATTTTCGCCGATGCTCAATTGAGGAACGAGGATCAGCTCCTGATGAACGATGTTGATCCCGAGAACGTGAGCCTGGTGCGGCGTTTTGATCTCGACCGGGCTGCCCTTCCAAAACACCTTGCCGCTGTCCGCTTCATAAAGACCGGTGACGATCTTCATGAGCGTGGACTTGCCTGCGCCGTTTTCGCCGATGAGTGCGTGCACCTCGCCGGGGCGCACATCGAAGCACACATCTCCAAGCACGGTGACACCGCTGAACCTCTTGGTGATGTTCTCCATTCTGAGGAGTGGTTCACGCGATGACGTCGACAACTGTTGGGTCCTCCGGGAAAGGGGATTTCCATTTTCCTCAGCGTCCTCGCGTCCTCTGCGGTTTTCCTAATCAGTGCTGGGGATCCAACCGCAGAGGACGCCGAGGACGCTGAGGAAGAACTGGAAAATGTGTTTATGGTTGTACTACCGCCTTGATTGCCTCGCCGGCCCGCATAGCCTCCAGCGCCTCGCCAACCTGGTTAAGTCTCAATCGATGAGTGATCAACTTTTCGACCGGCAACAAACCCGCTTCCAGAATTCGAACAACTTTTGGAAAGGCGGTTCGCTGAATGTAGGAGCCTAAGATCGACGCTTCGTAGCGCGTGATGGCGTACTGGTTCAGGCTGCGCTCGGCGTGCTGATTGACTCCGAAGAGAATGACGCGACCGCCTCGCCGGACCATTTCAAGAGCTTCCGGAAGCAGACTCCCGGCCGCATCGACCGCAACATCGACGCCTATTCGAGTGAGGGCTTTCACTTCAGCAGCGGCGTTTTCGGTCTTTGGGTTCATTACGGCATCCGCGCCCAGACGTTGTGCCGTCTGGCGGCGAAATTCGGTAGGCTCGATCACGAAGACCTTTCCGGCTCCCGCGCTCTTGAAGAGCATTAGGAACAGCAGTCCTATCGGACCGGCCCCGAGAATCGCGACGCTTTCGCCGGGTAAAAAACTGGTCTTTTCAAACGCGTGCCATACACACGCCAGCGGTTCGGCTAGACAAGCGCGTTCGGCCGGAACATCGCTGCTGATTTTGTGCAGCGCTTTTGCGGGCGCGAGATTGAACTCCGCGAGCCCGCCGTGTCGGAATATTCCCAGCGACGTCATGTTTTCGCAGACATTCGTCATTCCCATCCGGCAATACTCACAGAGTCCGCAGGTGATGTTGGGGTCGATCACCACGCGGTCGCCCGGCTTGACGTTGATCACGCTGTCTCCAACGTCTGTGACCGTCGCTACGTATTCATGTCCCAGGATGCTTCCGGGGGTCGCCGGGTGACCGGGCGGATCGGCGAGGATGTGAATATCAGTGCCGCAGATGCTCGCGCGATCGACACGCAACAGCACGTCATCGGCGGCTTGAACGCTGGGTCGCTGAAACTCCTCCAAAGCCCAGTGACCGGGCCCATGAAAAACTATCGCCTGCATGGCTTCACTCATCTTTATCTCCGCTATCTCCGCTAGTGACTTGTGTAAGGGCGCTCCTGTAGGGTCGGTCCTCCGTGGCCGCCCCTCCTTCGCGAAGCGCTTCTCCACTAAGGGGCGGCCACGGAGGACCGACCCTACAGGAGCGCCCCTAATCGCTAGTGCCGCGCCGCTCGGCGAACAGCCGGTTGATTATTGGTGCGTGTGCGGTCGTACAATTCGATTGCTTCACCAAAGCGCAGCCTGACTGGTTTGATATGAACCGGAAGCGAAGACCCCGGTTCGAAGTTGGCATTCAGCATGAAAGCCTTGTTGAACGTGTTCAAACTGCAGCCGGCGTCCGCGAGCTTGTTGATCTCTTCGCCGCCCCTGGGATTGCCGGCCACGTCGCACCGAACTGTGATCTTCTCCACTTGATCGAGCGTGCTTTCGGCGGGCAGACGCACCGTGGTTCGAAAGTAGCCGCTGCGATCTATTCGGTAATAGTTAATACCGAGATCAGACTCGTACCATTTCGGGTTTCCCTTGAGCTTGACCGCAAAGCTCAGCGCCGTGCCGTTCACTTCCGACGATGCGTCGAGGTAAAGATAATGTCGGGGGTCGGCCATCTGATTGCCGCCTCGGCTCGTCTCTGAGATCTTGCCTTCTCGCTGCAGCTCGGCCGCCATCACCGGATAGATCCACGGATGCCGATCCATGATTTCTTCCCTTGAGCTGCGACTTAGATCAAACGGGATTGGCCGCAGCGCAAACCGCATTTCCGACTCCCCGTGATCCGAGACGTTGTTGTTGTCTGAGACCACGTAGATTGCAGGATGACCGTTCTCTGAATTGCCTTTGAAATTCTGCGTCTTGTGTTCGACGCCCTGGAACGTCGAGGATCGCGTTTTTCCCTCCGCATCGATCTGCACTTCGTAGATCCATTCGATATCGGTGGTGCGCCCCCAGCGAGCCATCAACGCGCTGGTCTGGGTGCCCCCGTCTTCATTGGTGAAGATCACGCTGTAGCGAAAAGTGGTTAGCGCTACAGCGCGTTCGGTCTCGCACCACATCAGGAGAGGAATGTCACTGAATCGGCCAATCGTATTTGGGCGGGCATAGAGAATCGGCGCCAGCGAAAGAGCCTCATAGTCGGGAGACGTTCGATCGACAAAGGAAATCTTTGCGTCTTGAATATCGATTCTGGTCGCTTTCGCGGCCGACCGTTTTCGATTGAACTCGGCTCTCAGCCGATGTTCCCCGGCCGGAAACCGTCCGAGTATCACGCGGTAAGTAAACGGCCGCGCCCCGGCAAACAGAAAGACATCCTGGTTGTACCGGCCATCGACGAATATGCTTGCGGCCGCGGCCTCGCTTCCGGCGGCCGCCCACGAAGTACCAGGCGCCGAGGCCGTCAGATCGAGCAAAACTTCCGCCTCGGTTTTTATCTCGAACGGCTTCTCACTCAGCGTCTGCCCGGATATGTCCTGGAAGAATACCGCCAACGTCAGGACTGCAAGAAACACATTGAGTGAGAAGAGAGGCAGTTTCATGGTTACGTGTCCGGCAAGTCGAGCAGCAATTAACCGCTGATCTTCGCTGGCTGACGCAACGCCGATTTCCGCAGATCAGCGATAATCAGCGGCCCGGCAGGCGGCGGCAATCAGCGGTTAATTCGGATCTAAGAAAGTGAGGGCAAGACGCAACCTGGACTCCCGCTGCGCCTTGCTCCAGGGCTATCAGAAGACAAACTTCAATGCGAACTGCATTACACGAGGATCGCCTGCCAGAGTGGAGATGCGGCCGGCAGAACCGTTGGTTATGTCGTTTTGGGGAAGCCCAAACTGCGGCGTGTTGAACATGTTGAACATCTCCCAACGAAACTCGAGACGACGGCCCTCGCCAAAGTAATCGAAGCTCCGGGCCACCCCCATATCGAAGTTGATGTAGTCTGGACCACGCAGCGTGTTGCGCCCGCAGTTTCCGAGCCGCGCCTCGACCGCATTGTTCTTTGTTGGATTGGGCGCGGTAGGAGCGGAGTAGGACGAACCCGGTACGTTGTCAAACCACTTGTCGATGCTCTGAGTCGTGCTGTCGGACAGATCGCCGTTCTTGATGCAGTCGGCGAAGGCGCTGACGAGCCCGCCGCCGCGAGGCCCGCCGATGACCCCGTTGTTGGAGCCGGCTTTGATTGTAAACGGCCGGCCGGAACGAAGGTTAGCGAGCCCGCTGATTCGCCAGCCGCCCACAATGTAGGAAAGCGGGCCGTTGTTCAGGTACTCGCGACCGTGGCCGAACGGCAGCTCGTAGAGATAGCTCGCGACAAAACGATGCCTTACGTCGAAGTCGCTCAGGCCTCTCCGCTCGCCCAGAATGTTGAACGGATTCTGCGTGAAGCTCCCCGTGGTCCCGGCAGCCAGATGTTCCATCGCCTCATCGATCGACTTCGAAAACGTGTACGACGTTCTAAACGACAAGCCTCGGCTGAAGCGCTTTTCAACCGACGCTTCCATTCCGTGATACATCGAGTTGGCGTTGTTCTCGCGGTACTCGATCGGGCCCAGGTCAGGATAGGGCACAATCGGAGTAAACGTCGTTCCTACCAACGCGTTCTTCACGGTCCCGTTTGCATTGAAGAACGGCTGATTCAGATTGCGCAGAGTCGAGAGATGCGTGCCCTTGGTCCCGACGTAATCCAGGGTGACGACCACACTCGAACCCAGTTCACGCTGAATGCCAAAGTTCCACTGATCGACGCTCCCATCGACTGAATCCGGATTGATCGCGCGAAGACGGACTCCGCGAACCTTGGTTACATCGCTCAGAATCGCAGTCGGGTCGAGAGACAAATTAAATCCACTCGCCAGGCGAGCGTTGTTGGCGGTCGTGCTGCTGCTGGATGCGACCACCAGGTTGTTGACCAGAAAAGGAAGATTGAGCGCCAACTGATCCTCGCTGCCCGCGCGCTCGAAGGTCATAAAGAACCTTCCATACCCCGCCCGGATTACGGTCTTCGGTGTGAGCTGATACGCAAGCCCGATGCGCGGCGCGAAGTTGTTTTTGTCGGGCGCGACCAGACCCCGGCCGAAAGACGAATTCTCCGGCGTGAACTTCAGGCCGGTGGTTGGATCGAGGTTCGTCATTCGATCCCGTCCCTCCATCGGCCACGTAGCGTAGTCGTATCGCAGGCCGAGATTCGCCGTAAGCTTCGGCGTAACCTTCCAGTCGTCCTGGAAAAAGCCGGAGAACATCTTCAGGCGCTGATCGACGATGGCCAGATTGGTGAGCTGTTGCTGTTGGGGATAGCCGAGCAGAAAGTCGCCAAGACCGATGTTGGTGCGATTCCCGTCGAAGGTCATCTGTCCGCGCACCGCGGGAATATCCATATAGACATTTCGCATCGGCGCCCGCACCTCCGCTCCGACCTTGAACTGATGCGCGCCAAGAGTAAGGCTGACCGTATCGGTCCATTGAAACTGATTGGTCTTTTGGAACTTGGGTAAGAAGTCGGGCGACCCGATTCGGCTGAATCCGGATTGACCTCCGATTGTTTGCGTCCCGCCACGCGCGGAAGTATCAATGCCGGAGATTCCGCCGCTCTCGCCGGGAAGATCCGCCACGCCCTTGAAGCCAAACTCCGCGAGCGTGTTCAGCCCGATCGGGTCCTGAGCAGCGAAGGAGTTGTTGCGGCCCCAGCCGAGCCGAAATTCGTTGACGATCCGAACGCTCAGGACCTTGTTCCAACCGATTGCAGCCGATTGGCCCTTCATGAACAACCGCCCGTTTGCCGAAGAGCTGGTCCCGTCCAGGACTCCGCCGAAAATGCCTGGCAGATATCGAAAGCGGCTGCCGTTGGTGTATCGCACGAAGATGCTGTCACTGGAGCTTAACTGCCAATCGACACGTGTCGTATAGCTGTCATTGTCGTCGATGATCCCGGGCGCGCGGATAAAATTCAGTTGATTCAGCGCACCCGACCCGGGAACGATGTTCGGTCCGGGCAACAAACCCATGATCTTGGCAGCCAGCGGATCGATACACGCCGCCGGGATCTGGTTGTTCTTGAACGACCCGTCCGCATTGAACGCCGAAGGCACTTTCGCGCGGCAATCGCCCACTCGATCGAATAGCGTAGCGTATGTTACGCGGTTGGCTGCCGCCGCCGCCGGAGAGAAGTCGCCGATGCGTTCGTTGGGTGTCGGCACGTTGCCGAGACGAGTGACTCCCTTGCGAATTCGAGTTCCTTCATAGTTGAAGAAAAAGAACAGCCGGTCCTTGAGAAGGCGGCCGCCAAGGTTGGCGCCAAATTGATTTTGAATGTTCTGGGGTTTCTTGACCCCGGCTCGATTGTTGAAGAAGTTATTGGCGTCGAAGATCCGATTGCGCAGGAACTCGTACGCGGTGCCGTGGAATGAGTTGCCGCCGCTCTTTGTGGTGACGCTTACCAGCGAGCCGGGACTCCGTCCGTTCTCCGCCGAATACGGATTGGTGCTGACCTTGAACTCCTGGATCGAGTCAACCGAAGGCCGCACAACCTGCGTCGTCAACTCCTGAACGTTTTCTGAAATGGAGTTGTTGTCGACGCCATCGAGCACGAAGTTATTTTGCAGCGAACGTATGCCGTGAACGTTGGCTCCGCCGGTGCGGCCGTTCGCGGTGCCGCCGCCTTCTTCGGTGTATCGATCGGCCTGCACGCCGGGGACCAGGGCGATCAAGTCGTCCCAGTTTCGAGCGCTCAGCGGTAAATCCGTCACCAGCTTGTTCTCGATCACGCCGCCCGTCGTCGCTTCCTGGGTTGTGAGGATCGGCGCGCCGGCGGTGATCGTTGCGGTCTCGCCTATCGCTCCCACCGAAAGAGCGAAATCAATTCGCGCCTTCTGTCCAACTTCAAGCGCGACATTTTCCCGAACGGTTTTCTTGAAGCCCTGGATCTCAACCGTCAGGGTGTAGATACCAACCGGCAGGCTTGGAAAAGTGTAATAGCCCGAAGAATCGGTTGTGGCGGAGGTATCGACATTCGTCGCTCGATTCTTTGCGGTGACCGCGGCGCCCGCTACGGCGGCGCCCGTCGGGTCACCGACCAGACCAGTTAAACTGGCGGTATTCACCTGGGCGAACCCTTGAACGCACAGGCTCACACAAAGAAGCAACACGCATGCAATGCTTAGTGAAGGTTTCCTCATCATTTCTCTCCTCTCCTTGTAGACTGGCGTTTCGCGCAGCGGGCATTCTACATGCCCAACGTTAAAGACGAGTTAAATCCGTACTAAACAAACGACAACAAAGTGGCTCGCAGACAAAGCCGCATACTGGAGCTACTCATTCAAAACTTGCGCGACCACTCCTTCGGCCACCGCTCGATGACGACTTCCTTTTCGGTATAAAACTCAATGCCGTCGCGGCCCTGACTGTGAACCACCCCAAAGAAACTGTCCTTCCAACCGCTGAATGGGAAATAAGCCATCGGCGCCGCCACACCGATATTGATTCCAATGTTCCCCGCCGAAGCCTCGTAGCGGAACTTGCGCGCCGCCGCTCCGCTCGTGGTGAAAATTGAAGCAGCGTTGCCATACGGGCTCTCATCGATGAGCCGCAGGGCGTCCTCGACCGTCTGCGCGTGTGTGACGCTCAGCACCGGCCCAAAAATTTCCGTATTGGAGATCTCACTTCCCGGAAGCACATTGTCCAGAATCGTCGGGTTCACGAAATTGCCGCTCTCGTATCTGGAAATCTTCGCGCTTCTTCCATCGAGCAGCAGCGTCGCTCCACCGTCCGCGCCTTTTTTGATCAGCCCTTCAATGCGAGTCTTGCTCTCTCCGGTAATGACCGGGCCCATCTGCGCCCCTTCTTCGAGACCATAATTCACGTTGATCGAGCGGGCGACGTCGGCAATTGCTTCGGTGAAAGTATGCCGGGCTTCTCCAACCGTTATCGCGGTCGATACCGCCAGACAGCGTTGGCCCGCGCACCCGAACGCGCTGTCGTTGATTATCTGAGCGGTCATTTCCATGTCTGCATCCGGCAGAATGACCACGTTGTTTTTGGCGCCGCCCTGAGCCTGCACCCGTTTTCCGTTCGTCGACCCGCGGCCATAGACATACCGGGCCGTCGGTGTTGAGCCGACGAAACTGATAGCGCGAACCTGCGGATGATCGAGCAACGCATCGACCGCGTCCTTGCCGCCGTTGACCAGGTTGATCACTCCTTTTGGCAAACCGGTTTCATCAATCAACTCGAGCAGCCGATGCATCGAGACGGGCACCCTCTCCGATGGCTTGAGGATAAATGTGTTTCCGCATGCGATCGCGTAAGGCAGGAACCAGAAGGGAACCATCACCGGAAAATTGAACGGGCAAATGGCCGCGACCACGCCGAGAGGCTGGCGGATCATTATTTCATCAATCCCGTGAGCAACGTCTTCAAGGTTGTAACCCTGCATCAGCGTGGTAATGCCGGTCGCAACTTCCACGTTCTCGATTGCGCGGCGAACTTCGGCCTTCGCTTCGGTGAGCGTCTTGCCGTTTTCCATCGTTATCAGCCGGCCTATTTCGTCGAAGTGATCTTCCATCGACTGCTTTAGCTTGAAGAGGAACTGTATGCGCTCCTCGGGCGGCGTCCTGCGCCATCCGGGAAACGCAGCCGCAGCGGCTTCCACCGCGGCGTCCACGTCGTCCTTCCCGCCCAACGGCACTTCCGTGATCGTCTCGGCGGTAGCCGGGTTGACCACCTTCAAATACTCGGTCGCGCTCGAGCTCCGCCATTCGCCGTCGATGTAGTTCTGCAATTGTCCGTTTGTTGTCATAACTTCTTACTCCTGTTTTAGAGACCGGCCTGGGAGCGCCGGCATCCTGCCTGCCCAGCGTGCGTTCTGCAAGAAAGATGCAGGCAGGATGCCTGCGCTCCCAGGCTATGCAAAGAATCGCTCCTTCTTTAAAGCCTCATCGTACTTCTCGCGAGCAGACCTCACGCTGTCAGCTTCTGAGACTTCCGCTACAGGCACATCCCACCAGGACTCGTAACCCGGCACTCGCATTTCCTTATCGACTTCCACGACGATAACCGTGGTGCGATCCGTAAGCCGGGCTTCTTCGAGCGCGTTTTTCAGGTCGTCGCGAGTCACGGCTCGAATGGCATGCGCGCCCATGCTTTGAGCATTCGCCGCAAAGTCTACTTTCACATACTCGCCGTCCAGTTGCCCTGTTTCTCGATCGCGAAAACGGTAGTCGGTGCCGAAACCGCCTGATCCGATCGACTGCGACAGCCCGCCGATGCTCGAAAAGCCGTGATTGTCGAGAACGATAAGAGTCAGCTTGTAGCCTTCCTGAATCGACGTAACGATCTCCGAGGACATCATCAGGTATGATCCATCACCGACCATCACGTAGACCTCGCGAGCCGGATCCGCCATCTTTACGCCGAGTCCGCCGGCGACTTCGTAGCCCATGCACGAGTAGCCGTACTCGACGTGATAGGCTTTTGTGTCGCGCGCGCGCCACAACTTGTGAAGATCGCCCGGCAAGCTCCCGGCTGCGCAGACGACTACGTCTTCAGGCCCCGAGAAGTTGTTGACAATGCCGATTACCTCACCCTGACTGATCGGCGGTCCGTGACGAAGCGCGAACAAGCTCTCGACCTCCGAATCCCATTGCCGCTTCAAGCCGGCGATGCGCGCCGCGTAGTCGTCGCTCACTCGATAGCCTTCGTGGCCCGCGTTCAACTCCTCCAGCGTAACTCGGGCGTCCGCAATAAGCGGGAGCGCTGCATGCTTATAAGCATCCACTGCCGCGACGTTGATGTTTATGAAGCGAACATCCGGGTTCTGAAATGCGGTCTTCGAAGCCGTAGTGAAGTCGCTCAACCGTGTGCCGATCGCAATCACAAGATCGGCTTCGCGAGCGAGTATGTTTGCGCCCGGAGTCCCGGTGACGCCGATGGCATCCAAGTTCTGCGGGTGGTCGAACCCGAGCGACCCCTTGCCCGCTTGCGTCTCGGCGACCGGAATACCGGTTCGCTCGGCGAAACGCGCGAGTGCCGCGGAGGCTTCGCTGTAGAGAACTCCTCCGCCGGCGATGATCAGCGGAGTCTTAGCCGCGCGAATCAACTGCACCGCCTTTTGAAGCAAGGCTCGATCGGCTAACGGACGGGCGACGTGCCATACACGTTTCTCAAATAAGCCTTCGGGAAAGTTACACGCTTCGGCCTGGACGTCCTGAGGCAGCGCCAACGTCACCGCACCTGTCTCAGCGGGAGATGTCAGAACGCGCATCGCTTCCATCAATGAATATGGAAGCTGATCGGGCCGATTGATCCGATCCCAGAAGCGTGAAACCGGCTTGAAGCAGTCGTTGACCGAGAGGTCCTGCGTATGTTCGGATTCGAGTTGTTGAAGCACTGGCGCCACATTTCGCCGCGCAAAAATATCGCCCGGAAGCAATAGCACTGGAATCCGATTGATCGTCGCAGTGGCCGCGCCGGTGATCATATTCGTAGCGCCCGGCCCGATTGATGACGTGCACGCGAACGCGCGCATCCGGTTGCTCATCTTCGCGAAGGCGGTTGAAGTATGAACCATCGCCTGTTCGTTTCGAGCGAGATAGTAGCGAAGCGCTGATTGTTGCTGCAGCGCTGATTGTTGCTGCAGCGCCTGGCCTATGCCGGCGATATTTCCGTGGCCAAAGATTCCCCAGACGCCCGCGAAAAACATGGTCTCGCGCCCGTCGCGCTCGACATACTGTTCGGCGAGGAAGCTAATGAGCGCCTGCGCCGTTGTTAATCGCCGCGTCTTCACGCCATCCTCCCGCGGGCCTTTGATTCGACCGCCTGTTCGACGCTCCAACCCTTGTGAACTATTCCGCCGACCGCTTCGGCTACCGCGAGAGGATCGTCGTCGCCCGGATAAAGCACGTTGCGTCCGACGAGCGCGCCGCGCACGTTTGAACCCGCGGACATTCCCGCGGCGACCTCGCGCAGGAACGCTGTCGGGTCGCCGACGGATTCGCCGCCGAGCAACAGGATCGGCAATGTAGTCGACCGCGCGACGACTTCGTAGCTCTCGCAGTAAGGTAGCTTGAGCCACAAATAATGGCTGCTGTCGCCCAGCGCCGACGCGACGCCTACGATCTTCGCCAAAGCCTCGGCGGTCTTGATTACTTTGTATCCCTTCTCGCTTTTGACAACCGGCAATGGTTCGAGAAAAGTCGGCAAATGAAGCGCATTGAGTTCATTGATCGCCGCCGCGCTCGCGACCATTGTCTTGAGCGAGTCCGGTTCGTCGTCGCAGATGCGCATCAATATCTTCGCGCCGTCCAGCTTCCATGCCGCGCACCCCGCCGGAGAAGCGCCGGTCATCGGGTCGTTCATCTCCCAACTGCTGCCGGCAAGTCCACCGCGATTCAGGCTCGCGATCAAGAGCTTTTCCTTAAGAAAGCCGTCGCGTCCCGCCAGGTCATCGAGGACCAGCAAATCCTCGATGATGTCCATCGTCGCCATCACGCCGTCTACGGCGTCGCCCATCAGCACGCGCACTATGCGAGCGAGGTAATCGTGACGATTGACCATCCCCAGCGGATCGCCGCCAACACCGGTCACGCGACGGGCAGGGTGATCGGCGGCCAGGATGTTGAGCTTGCCGTCAACGGTCAACGACGTACGGCGGCTGCGCGACTTTGCCGCTCGTAAAACGTAATCGGGGTCCTGCACACGGATGTCCGTCAGTCGCGCCAACGACGCCGCTGAAACAAAATCATCTGCTCGAAAGGCCAACTAAAACCCTCCTCGCTGCTCGATAAAGGAAAGTGCTTCCTGTTCGAAAGGCATGAAGTTCGCGCAGCCGTGACGCGTGACTACGATGGCGCCGCACGCATTGCCCATCCTCGCCGCGCGATGCCAGTCCCAGCCTTTCAAGTAACCGTAGATCAACCCGCTTGCAAAAGCGTCGCCCGCTCCCAGCACGTTACAGACTTCCACCGGAAACGGAGCGGCTTCGATCACATCGCCATTGCGCAAGTAAACCGTCGTCGCTTCGCCGCCGCGCTTCATCACCAGCGTCGAAGGGCCCGCCGCAAGCACTGCTTCTATGGCTTTCATTACATCGCCGCTCACTCGCGCGCCGGAGACTTGCGAGTGTTCAACAGAAACATTCGACTCTGCTTCAAGAGCCGCAGCCTTCACTTCGTCGGCGGTCCCGATGACCACGTCCACCAGCCGCATCGCCGCGCGAATCGTCAGGCCATATGCGCGGGCGTCGTGCCACTGGTCCGGGCGAAAATCCAGATCCAAAAACACCGTGGCTCTGTTGGCCTTCGCTTGCTCGGCAGCAAAGAGTGTCGCGCTTCGTGAAGGCTCCCGGCTTAGCCCGGTGCCGGAGATCAGCACTGCGCGGCTCTTGGCTACCGGCGAGGCCAGCACGTCGTCGACCGTGAGTTCGATATCAGCGCAGTTGTCGCGGTAGTACACCAGTGGAAACTTGTCCGGCGGCTCTATTCCCAGTATCACCGCGCTGGTTCGCCGTCCCGGCTTGCGCGGAATAAAGCTCGTGACCACTCCTTCTTTCTCGAGAAAATTGAGCACAAAATCACCTACTGGATCTTCACCGACCGCCGTCAGCAGCGCGGAACGCAACCCCAATCGCCGAGCGCCGACGCTGATGTTGGTTGGGCACCCGCCGACATAAGCGGCGAAGCTCTTGATTTCGACGAAGGGCGCGCCGATCTCGTTTGCATAGAGATCGATCGAGCTCCGGCCCATCGCCAAAATGTCGTAACTTCTGTCACTCATCTTTGGCCCACGTCGCGGGTCATGTCGCGAGTAACCACCGGCACGCGCGGATCCGTTTCTTTCCACGTTTCACGCACCCACGCATAAGCCGGATCGTCCGTGGCCGCCATCGATCTGGCGCTCCCCGCAAGCGCGTTCAGGTAATAAACGTCATAGCCGTGCGCCGCCACCACCGGGTGATAGCCTTCAGGAATCAGCACGAGCTCTCCGTCTCGCACGGTGAGCGTGGCGTCGATTCTCCGATCGGGCGTGTAAACCTTCTGTATGGCGTAGCCATCCGGATGGCTGACTCTGTAGTAGTAAAGTTCCTCGAGATCAACTTCGCCAGGCGGGTTGTGCACGTCGTGTTTGTGAGGTGGATAACTCGACCAGTTCCCGCCGGGCGTATAGACCTCGACTATCAGCAATCGATCGGCGGGGAATTCCGGCTTCAATATGTGATTGATCTGTCGCGTGGCATTCGCGCCGCCTCGCACCTCGACTTCAATGTCATCCGGCGTGACCAGGCGAGCAGGAAACTTCGATTCGGCGCGGCAATAACAGAAAGCAAGATCACAGTCAGACTCGGCCCGCACGGTGAAGGACGTTTCGATCGGCAGATAAAGCGCGTACGGCATTCCGTTGAACACGTGTGCACGTTCGCCGAAGCCTTGCCACGATCCGGCGGTTGATTCGACGGAGCAACGGCCGCCGAGCACCACCATTCCCATTTCAGTGTTGCCCGTTTCATCCGAGAAACTGTCGCCTTTCACCAGGCGACGCGCGCGCAAGCTCAAGTACTCAAACCCTGAGGATGCGGGAGTCACGTGCATCGTATCCCCCGACCCGCCGCGCAGAACCTTTTTTGGAATCAGTAACTCTCTATCTTGCATTGCCGTCTCGCTTACTGAACTTATTGAACTTGGGCTTGGTGACCTTGTCCGGGCGGCGCCGTGGACTCCCGCTCGATCAAGTGCCCCTGGACTTTTATGTTTGTTTTGGAGCTCAACCCGGAGAAGAGCTTGATCAGGATATCCATTGCCATCCGCCCCATCTGCCTCATCGGTTGACTGATGGTTGTAAGCGTGGGGCTCGTGTAGGACGCAATAAACAAATCGTCGAAGCCTACAACCGAAACATCCTCGGGCACTCTTAACTTATGCGCATGGATTGCGCGGAGAGCGCCGAGCGCCGACATGTCGTTATAGCAAAAGACTGCGGTTGGCGGTTCGGGCAAAGCCAGGAGCTTTTCCATTGCAAGCAACCCGCCTTCGGCTTTGCCGTCTCCGTGAGCCGTCAACTCAGGCAGGAACGGTACGTCAGCCACTTCAAGCGCTCTGCGATAACCGGCGAACCTCTCGGTGTCCGACTGAAAACCAAATTGATCTCCGATGTAGGCGATGCGCCTGTGTCCGAGTCCTATCAGATGCTCGGTAGCCTGACGGCTCGCCGCCGGATTATCGATCATCACCGAATGCACGAATTCTCCGGGGTGTTGATTGTTGATCAGCACTGTCGGAACTCGCATCTCATCGAGCAGCGACATATACAGAGCGCCGACTCGCGACGCGGTAACCAGGATTCCATCCACGCGTCTTTCGTGGAACGAATGCACGACTTTTACTTCGCGGTCGGGATTGGCATTGGAGTTAGCAAGAAAGACCGAGTATCCGTGATCATTGGCGACCTCCTCGATTCCGCCGACGACTTCGGCGATGAACGGGTCGGCAATTCTTGTAACAACGACTCCAATAGTTTTTGTCCTTCGGGTGACAAGGCTTCGGGCAACGGCGCTGGGTCTGTAGCCTTTTTCCCGCGCGATCTGTTGAATGCGGCCCGCGGTTTCGGGATTCACCAGCGGGCTGTTATGAAGCGCCCGCGAGACGGTTGAATGCGACACCTTGGCAACTCGCGCTATGTCCTTGATTGAGACCACAGCCCCTTCCTGCACACGTGTTCAATAAGACGTTAAAAGAAAAGCAGCTAAGAGCTGCCTGGCACATCGAGCCTTCAGAAAAACTACAAATTGATCTCTTCGTTGCGAACTGCTGCGAACCTTCCGCCTTGTGCGGCTAGCTTATATTGAAATCGGTTTTGTTTGTCAATAGCGGCGAGCTGTCAGTACTGGGCAGTTTGAAGTTCAGAGTTCAAGCTTTAGCTTGCTCTTAAGCTTGTGCATCGAAAAAGGGCAAGCTAAAGCTTGAACTCTGAACAAAGGAGCTTAGGTTGACGCGCGAAATTGGAGTCGGATAACATCCAGAGGCTTGAGGTTGAGTAATTGTCGAGCAGTGAGAGAGCAGTACGGGCCGTTAGCTCAGGTGGTAGAGCAGCTGGCTTTTAACCAGCGGGTCGCAGGTTCGAGTCCTGCACGGCTCATCTTGATTTGATCAAGTACGGCTGCCGCAAAGGCGGCCTTTTCCTTTCGATTACCGCTTCATCTGCGATAACACCACTCTCTCAGACATCGTTCGCGATGGTTCGCTGGCGCGAACATAAGTGCTTACTATCTTCGCGAGAATGGGAATCGGTCCTGACGGGAGACGAACGGTCACTGGTTGTCAGCGTCCTTTCTCGATTCGAGCGCGCGCAGCTTTGTTGCACGGCGCGCAGCCATCTCTTGCCCAACCGCTGCGATATCGGCGCCGCTCAGTATCTGGCCGGCAAGCGGAAAGATTTCATTGTCTTCAACCGCGATGTGTTTCTCATATGTCGATTGAAGCTGCTCAAGCAGCCCTCTGAGACGATCGATCGATTCGCTCGACACAACGCCCTCGGAAAGCCATTGACTGCCGAGCGTCTCTACTTCGGCGTGTACCGCATCTGCTTTCTCATGATCGGCGTGTAGCTCGTCAAGCCGGGAAATCGCAGACCGCGCGCGCTCGTCCGAAGACTCGATCATGCGAGGGAACAATGACTCTTCCTCGTCGCTCGTGTGCTTCGGAGTTGCTTCGCGAAAATACTTGAGCGCGACCTCCAGGCCGTTGCGCTGGTCGTCACTCAACTCGGCGCCCCATGCCTGGTCGGTCACTTCGATCAGAACACCGAGAAACTGCTCAATTCGCCGGTGACAATCGCTGAGCAAGCCCAGCGGATTCGAAAAGTCGCTTTCTACCTTCTTTCCAATTGTTATTGGCATCGTGTCTCTATGATAGCGCCCGCAAGCCGGCTATCGCCATGCATCGGCCTGTTCGACAGGGATAGACACGATTAACAGGATCAACAGAACATCCTGTGAATCCTGTGAATCCTGTCGATTCCGATCGCAACGCAGCGAGAGTTAGAAAGAAGATTCCCTGTGGAAGGAGTCAAACCCGAAACGTCAGGGTAATGAAGATCAAGAACACTATCGAGTAGATCATCTCCAGCCAGCCGACCTGCTGAAGATTGTTTTGGCGGACCGGCTTCGCGAGATACCAGAATGAGCGAACCAGAACCGGCATGAAAGCGGCCACCGCAAACAAACTCAGGTTGCCGGTCAACGCAAGCACTACGAGCGCTACGAAGAGACAAATGTGATAAACAGCACACCGCTTCCATGATTGCCGCCTGGCCTCTTCCTTCCGGACGTTGAGCGTATTAACTCGCAGCTTGACGTAGAACACGCTGCTGGCGAAGTACAGGGCGCACAGCATCCAGAGCCAAATCGCCGTAGCATTCAACACTCCGGCCGAAACGTAATAAGCGGCCGGAGCCGTCAGTGTCAGGCCGGCGATCGCCACCATTTCACCGGCGACGGTCCGGTCTTCGCCTCGCACCGCCTTTCGCGCGTTCACCGTCAGAAGGATAGCTGTGGCCATAGACAGCGGGACGAGCCAATAGAGACGAGAAAGAAATACCAGAGGCGCCCCTAACAACGCTGCAAGTCCAAGGTACGCGAACGTGAGCCGCCGCGCGTGCTGATCCGTTCGACCTCGACTCCGAGAACGCAGTAAGGCGACAAGTGCGCCGCGCGCCGTAAAAACCAAAGTCACCGACAGCGTCAGAAGCAATAGCCGGAAAGATAAACTCAACGCAACAAGCGCCCCGACAACGAGCGGTACATAAAGCATTGCCCACGCGCCGTGCTCTCTCGGTATCTTCAAACTGGATCGTTTACTCATGAAATCTCTTCGATCGGATATCTGGTTGCTTCAATCGCTCAAACGCAAACAAGCCGGCAGGATGCCTGCGCTCCCAGGGCGCGGATGCCGCGCGGCGGGATAGTGGTCGTGGCTCCTACACCGCCCACTTTTCCTCGAGCTCGGAAGCGATGCGTTCGAACTCTTGCGTGGTGGGTCCGTCACCCAGGTTCGAATCGAATTTCTTGAAGCCCTCGCTCAGGGCCGCCTTGTCGTCGTCGTCGAGAATTTCGTCGCCGAGCCTGAACAGGATGCCGTCTTCCTTTTCGATGTGCCCTACCAGCAATCGGACGTACGCTCGGGCCGATTCGACGAACCGATTGACGGCATTAGCATCGCCCTCGCGATATGAAGCGGTTGCCTCACGCAAGTCGCCGATCAACCCGCGTTCGATACGATGCTCGTGCTCCATTGCGCCGAGCGGACCACCCTCGCGAGAGATGCCGCGTCGTTCGAGCGCCGGAAAGAGCACAGTCTCCTCTTTCGCGTGATGATAGCGATCTGCAAACGTGGTTGTGAAATCGAGAATATCGAGAAGGGCTCTGGCCGGAACCGGATTCCCGCCTTCAAGCCTCATACAAACTCCGTCCAGAGCGCGCAGACCTTGCTCTATGATTCGGTGCTCGTGTTTGAGGATGTGAAATGGTTTCGACATCGCTGGTCTCCTGAGCGGGGAAGTCCCTGGTAGGCGCCAAAGAATATCGTTGCAGCATCAGTCTCGGCGGCGCCAGCCGAGATCCTTGCTGGGCTAAAGGGTCTGTGAAAACACCCGCTGAAGTGCCGGCGCCGGTCTGTTTACGTACTCATCGAAGACCATCGCTACATTTCGAATAAACACGCGGCCGAGCGGCGCCACCTCGATGCGCCCTTGATCGAGTCGAACCAATCCATCGCGCTCCAACTCGCGCAGGCGCACAAGCTCCGTCGCGAAATGTTCGTCGAATTCAATTCCGAAATCGCGCTCGACTTCCGACTTGACGACTACCGTATGGCAAAGAATGCGATTGATAAGCGACCGGCGCAGTTTGTCCTCGCCGCTGACGCGCATGCCTCGCATCACCGGCCAGCGGCCCGCATCAATCGATTCATAGTAGCGCGGGACTTCGCGCCAGTTCTGCGCGTAGACATCGTCAAGTGCGGAGATCGAACTCACACCCATCGCGTACAGATCGCACCCGGCTTTCGTCGTGTAACCCTGAAAATTCCGATGCAGGGTTCGCTCGTCCTGTGCGCGGCATATCTCGTCTTCGGGCCGCGCGAAGTGATCGACCCCGATGTAGCGATAACCGGCGCCGGTCAGCTTGCCGATCGCGTCGGTGAAGATGCGGAACTTCTCAAAGCCCTCGGGAAGAAATCGCGCAAAGCTGCCCTGCTGCTTTTTCATCCACGGAACGTGAGCATAGCTGAACAGGGCGACGCGATCCGGATTCATCGCGACGATCCTGTCGACCGTATCGCTGAAACTTTCGGCGGTCTGATGCGGCAAGCCATAGATCAAATCGATATTGATGCTCTCAAAGCCAAGCTCGCGAGAATAGTCAAACAGCCGTCGCGTCTCTTCGTAGGGCTGCACGCGATGAATCGTCTTTTGAACGAGAGGGTCGAAGTCCTGGATGCCCATGCTCAATCGGTTGAAGCCAACTCGCCGAAGCGCGCGGCAGTGCTCGTCGGTGGTGACGCGCGGATCGATCTCGATGCTGACTTCGGCGTTCCGCGAAAACGAAAAGCGCTTGTGTATGTAGGAATACAGATCTTCGACTTGCTCGGGTGAAAGATATGTGGGCGTGCCGCCGCCCCAGTGCAACTGTTCAACCTCGCGAGCAGGATCAACCTGGGCGCTGATCCAGTCGATCTCGCATTTAAGGTGCGTAAGGTAGGGCGATGCGACTTCGTGACGTTTGTTGATGACTACGTTGCATCCGCAGTACAGGCACAGGGACTCGCAAAACGGAATATGAAAATAGAGAGAGAGCGGCGCCGGGTTCTTCTTCGCATTAGCCTCGGAGAAAGCCTCGCGAAGCTCAGTTTCGCTAAAGCTGTCGTCCCATTCAGGCGCGGTCGGATAGCTTG
>Ga0134124_10000606_pt1 | contig 29190 bp, 22 predicted proteins | sample KB304_FD_96880 | JGI IMG/M metagenome (GOLD analysis project Ga0134124, IMG submission 96880) | Terrestrial soil microbial communities without Nitrogen fertilizer from Kellogg Biological Station, Michigan, USA - KB3-0-4 | ecosystem: Environmental > Terrestrial > Soil > Unclassified ... | reverse complement strand
TTCTCTGCTCGTGATGCCCATCGCGCTCGGTTGTGCGCTGTACCCGGACATCGGGATCGCGATCTTCAGCAAGAAGAACTTCGGACCTGCCGCAGACGACCTGCGAGTGCTGTCGCTGTTCCTGTTTTTGGTCTATTTCACCATGCCGCTCGGCACCTGTCTGCTCGCCAGCGGAAGGCAGAGGATCTGGAGCGGCGTGCAGTCGTTGTGCGTCCTAGTCAGCCTGGTCCTGGACCCGCTGCTCACACCTTGGTTCGAGGCACGGTTCAAAAACGGGGGACTCGGCCCGTGTGTCGCGTCGGTTGCGAGCGAACTGATCGTGATCGGATGTGCGCTGGTGTTGATGCCTCCGGGCGTCTTCGACGCTCGCCTGCGGCGCACGCTGCTGTTCGCGTTGCTGTCCGGTCTCGCGATGGCATTGGTCGCCTACTCGCTTCGGTCGATATCGCCCTTTCTCGGCGCGCCGGTCGCAGTCGGAGCCTATGTCGGGGTGCTCTTCTTGACCGGTGAGCTCAATCGCTCCCATGTGGCAAAGCTCAAAGACACCGTCGCTCGTCGCTTGATGCGCGCCCGTTAGGCCGAGACTTAGCCGCCAATCGGCGTTTTTCGAAGTCAGCAGACGCCGCGAGTCACCGGCCTACCGCGGCTCTAGAGGCTCCTCGGCCAACCAGCGCCGAGTTACGTAGGTTCTACTTCCGGCGCTGCTCGGTCTGTGTCACCATGCGCGCGTTCCGATGAACGTCGCATCGCCCCGTAGCAAGCTCGCGGTGGGCCCAGCCGTGCATTCCAAATGCTTGCGGCGCACTAGTCGCTCCCCGCATCTGCAACTAGCATGACATCGAAGCCGATCGCTTACGTGATGGAGCAGACTCTCGGAAGCATCACGCACTATGCAAACCTGCGGAAGGAGGAGGCAGCCAGCACGGTGCATCTGCCGCACTGGATCCCCATCGAGTACGAAGCAGGTCGGATTCCTTGGACGGTGACCGGTAGCCTGCGCGCGCGGCGCGAACTCGGCCCCATCCTCGAGCAAATCGACGGTATTTTCATGCACACGACGACGATCGCTCCGTTGTCGGCCGACTATTTTCGCAAGAAGCCGACCGTGCTGTCGAGCGACGGTACCCCCCTCAACAAGCGCCACATGCGTCAAGCGTACGGCTTGCGGCCGGAGGGAGGCATCGCGCAACTAGCCAAGCAGCGTTTCTACCGGGAGATCTTCGCGCGCGCGGCGGGCTTCGTTGCCTGGTCCAACTGGACGAAGCAATCCTTCGTCGAGGACTACGCCTGCCGCGAAGAAGACGTAGCAGTGATCCCACCGGGCATCGACCTGGAGCAGTTCGCCGCGGGCAATCGCGATCATGAACTCCCGCGAGTGCTGTTCGTCGGCGGTGATTTCATCCGCAAGGGAGGCGATCTGTTGCTGGATGTGTTTCGGCGACGATTACTAGGTCGAGCCGAGCTCGTCCTCGTAACCAAGGAGAACGTTTCAGAGGAGCCAGGCATTCGCGTGCACCGCGACCTGCAGGCCAATTCTAGCGGGCTGCTCGAGCTATTCCGCACGGCCGACATCTTCGCCCTGCCCACTCGCGCGGATTGCTACTCGATGGTGTGCATGGAAGCACTGGCGGCCGGACTACCAATCGTTGCAACGCGCGTCGGCGGCATTCCAGACATGATCGAAGAGGGCAGCACTGGTCATTTGATCGACGTCGATGACTCCGAAGCTCTCGCGAGTAAGCTGGAATCCTTAATCACGGAGCCGGCATTGCGCCGCGAGATGGGGCAGAAAGCGCGCGCCCGCGCAGTCGAACGCTTCAACGTTCGGGAGAACGCGCGTCGCTTGTTCGAATTCGTGCGTTCTCGCTGCTGAGGCCTGTCGGGCTCGGCGGCTTTTCGTTCGAGCAGTTCAAGGGTAGGGTACTGCAAGTGTCGTTCGTGTCCGCGATTGTCTGTACCAAGGGGCGTCCAGCAGCACTCGCCAGCGTGGTCGGGGCGCTCTTGGCCGATCCAACGGAGCAGTTCGAGCTCCTGGTCATCGATCAAACGGACGGGCCCGAGACAGAGCAGGCCATCGTCGCTTTTCGGAACGACTCGCGTCTGCGCTATCGCCACTCGCCGACTCGAGGCAAGGGCGCCGGGCTCAACGAGGGGCTGCGCGAAGCGCGCGGCGAAATCATCGTGTGCACCGACGATGATTGCCAGCCGCCGCTGCGCTGGGTTTCGGGTATGGCCGAGGCACTGCAGTCCCAACCCAGCGCCGTGATCGCTTTCTGCCAGGTGATAGCGGTCCCTCACGACCAAAGCGCGGGCTATGTCCCGGCGTACGGCTTCGAGAATGATCGACTTTTGCGCTCGGTCGTTTCGATTTGCGGGGGGTTGGGGCTGGGCGCGGGCATGGCATTCGTGCGCGATTTCGCGTTGTCCATCGGCGGCTTCGATGAATCATTCGGTCCGGGTGCCCGCTTCCCCTCCGCAGACGAGTGGGACTTCGCGATCCGCGCCCTGTTGTCTGGAAAGCACGTGTACGAAGCGGCCAACCTGAGCATCGTGCACGACGGTTTTCGAACTTTCAAAGATGGACGCGCGCACGCCCGGCGCGACTGGATTGCGCTCGGCGCCGTGTGCGCCAAACCCCTGCGCGCCGGATACGCAAGCGCGCTGATCGTGCCGCTTTGGCTGTTCAGCACCCGCGCATTGTGGCCGCCGCTCGCCGACCTCTCGCATTTGCGCAAGCCCCGAGGCCTAGGGCGAATCTCGGCCTTCGTACAGGGCTTCGCGACCGCGTTCCGCATCCCGGTCGACCGAGCGACCCTGCGCTTCAAGTAACAAGCCGCCCGGATTCGTTGCGGTGAAGCGCTACTGAACGGGCTCGGAGGGGAGCACCGGCGGTTCGATCAAATCCGGCGACGCACCCGGACCGTCCAGCGCTCTCAGGAATGCCACGAGCTGCGCGCGTTCGGTCGCGTCGAGACCACGCGGGAAGTTCTCCGAGGTCCCCGAATAGCCGCTCGGATTGCCGCCATTGTTGAAGAAGATCACGACGTCTTCGAGACTGCGGAATTGACCGGTATGCATGAAGCTCGGACGCTTGTTCACGCAGCGCAGGCCGGGCGTGCTGAAGGAGCTGGCCATGGCCGCAAGATCCTGCGGTAGGTCGTCCAGACGACCGTCGTAGCCGTCACTGTAGGCTCCTTTGGAATTGAGTGGGTCGCGAGCCACCGCTACGAGGCCGTCGGCCGCGCCTCGATCATCGATCGGAGCGACGAAGAACACGAAGTCGGGATGCAACCCGACGTTGTGGAACGAGCGGTCAGTGAGGAACGGTCCGGAGTGGCATCCGTCGCATCCGCCCTTGCCGACGAACAGCTGAGCGCCCGCCTGCTCTTCGGCGTCGAGCGCCTTTTCATCCCCGGCCATCCAAGCGTCGAAGCGGCTTTGCCCGCAGCTGAGTTGCCGAGTGTAAGCCTGGATGGCCTTGCCCATGTTGACGACGACGCGTGTCACGTCGGGGTCGTCATAGCCGGGTTTGACGCAAACGCCGTGCACGACATCGCTGGGTAATTCCGCGCAACCCGCGTCGGCGGCGGCCACCGGGGCGTATTGGCCGAGCGCCGGCATTGCTCCGAAGATCGCTTCGTATTCCGCGCGATACAGGCGCGCGATCTGTTGCGCGACGAACAAGCGAGAGCTGTTCAGCTCCACGGGATCCTCGATGGGCGTGAAGGGCTGGCTGAACGCCGCGTCCCGCCGCCCATCCCAGTTGAGTAGCGTCGCCTGCCCCACGTCGAGCAGTGATTTCGTCCGACGATGTGTCCAACCCGATGCCAGGGAGATCTGCCCGCGAGAGCTGCGCGTATCCGAGAATCCGGATTTGGGCACGTGGCAGCTCGCGCAAGCGACTTTGCCGGTGTCACCCTGCAGCCCGAGCGTGCCGGGGTCCCCATTGTTGGCCTCGTCCAACAGCGGTCCGGAGAAGCGGGTATCGAAGAACAATTTCTTGCCCAATACGGCTGCCCGCGGATCAGCGAGGTATCGATTGGTGACGTCTGGCGGAGGCGCGGGAAGCGCGCTGGGTGACAGGGCCTCGAGCCGCGCGCGCACGTCGTCGCTCAGTTGCGGACCGACGCTGCCCTTTCCACCCGGGCCGGGGCCTGCACAGCCGATGGCTGCCTGCGCCGCGAGCGCGCATATGAACGTTGCACAATACTTCACGCTTGACCTCTTGCAGGAATTCTAGCCGTTCACCGTCGCCCCAAACTTGACCCGCCGGAGCCGGTCGCGCTAGGCCGTCGAAGCGTCATCGGCGAGCCCTTAAGTGCGGTGTAGGATTGGACGTAGCACTGGAACTTGCGCCGAATTCAGCGTCGTGCGCCGCCATTCAAGGGGACCGATGTCCCGAATGTAATCCCGATGAAACCGCTCCAGCTCTTGGGGATGATCGTCGTCCCCTCGAAGGTTTGCCAGCCGGTGCTGGCTCCCCCGTCGAGTGAAACGCTGTCTGCGAGCTGATAGCCAGCTCCAATCGACGCTCCGACCGAGTTCACGGCGCCCTGTTTGTTGTCGTTCGAGAGCGAGATCGCCGCGCCGGCCCCGAGCCCCGTATAAAAGCGTTTTCTGCTCCAGCCCGCGCCCAAGCCGGCGCCCAAGCGAGGATCTACCGTTGCCCGCAAGGTGTCGAGGTACGGCGCCGCCCCGACGGTTGCTCCCAGCGACAAGCGGCCACCTTCGAAGCGACCCGTGTAGTTGATGCCGGCGCTGAAGGTAGGATAAATGCTGTAGCCGATCAGCCCGTCATTCTGTGAAAATCTGGTCGCGGCAAGACCCCCGCTCAGGCGCGTGGAGGTGCGGCCATCGAGCTTGTGCGCCCAGCCCTCGTTGGCAAACGCTGACCATGCGCGGTTTCCCAAGGACGAGACGCTGTACTGCGCAGCGATCGACGACGTGAAATCATCACGACGACTGACGACCAAGGAGTGGCTGGCAAACGCGCCCACGCGCGCGCCGGTGATCAGCGGATACTCGTCTTTGGAATCACCCAAACCGCTGCCGATCGAGTAGCTCGCGTTCGCGCCCACGGCAACCGTACGCGACACGGTGTGCGCCAAGGCAACGGTCGTGGTCGACGTGCCATATCGGATGACCTGGTCATTGTACTTGAGCTGATTCGTCGCCCGAGGATTCGGCTCTTTCGTCGTGCCCGCCATGTTGCCGTTGGTTCCACCCGGCGTCGTGCCACCGGGTGTCGTGGGCGAGTTGGTGCCTCCGGTGGACGTCGTACTGCCGGGCGTTGGATTGCTGGCTGGATTGGCCCCAGGATCCGCGAGTGCTTGCACCTGCAGCGTGAACTGGCCGTAGCCCAAACCCTCCATCAAGCTGAGGGTCGTCTTGCGCCAGGCGTAGGACGCGTTGACCGAAGCAAACTGGAACACCAGCACCTCGCGCGGACTCCTTTCGAGCGGGCGCACGGTAAACGAGGGCGAGTAGGCGAGACCAATCGAGCCACGCTTCCAGCCAAAGTTCAAGCCAACGCTCGGGGCCGTCGAGCCTTCCAAATGCGTGTTCCCGACGGACAGATAGCGCACTGCAGTTCTGTCTCCCACGTTGAGTGTGACGAGCTGCGCGAGGATGGGCGCCAACAGGGTGAGCATGAAGCCTGCGCTAGACTACCACAGCCGACTTTGGCCGAAACAGCGACCCGCGTCGCCCGAGCCGCTCGACGCGCGCGTCTCGCCGCACCCGCATTCGTCGATCAGGCACCGAAGTGGGCCGCGTGCCCAGCTCGAGTCGCGCTTGCCAATCGTTCGACGAACAGATCCAGAGAGGCGTTCTCCTCGATGAATTTGCGCGCTTCACGGCCAATTTTCGCGGCGCCTTCTGGGTCGGCGAGCAAGCGCTCGATCGTGCGCCTCAGCGCGAGCGAGTCCCCCGGCGGAACGTACACACCGGTGACGCCGTCGACGATCGTATCGGTCTGCCCGTGAGTGCGCGTCACGATCACGCACTTGCCCATCGCCATCATTTCCAAAATGGTCGCGATCCCCGTTTGGTAGTGGTTCTGAAGGATCGGCACCACTGCCAGGGCCGAGCGCGCGTAGAGTGCCCGGAGTTCGTAGCGATTGAGTTTGCCCCAGCTGACATTTGCAGGCAGCGGACCTCGAGGCTTGAGTGATTGGTCGATCCAAGGGCTACCCGCCGCGATTTGCACCCGAACCGGCAGGTCGCGCACGGCATCGACCAAGCAGTCGTAGTCTCGGAGCAACTGTCCCGCTGCGCAGATCAGGTTCGACTCGGGCGCGCTCGAACTCAGCGCGGGATCGAAGAAATGCTGGTCAGCCTGATAGTTCAAGCGTAGCACCTTGGATTTTGGCAAACCCAACTCGTCGATGGCTAGTCGCTCTTCCGACGTGGCGTGCACCAACACCCGGTCGATCGCGCTGCCAACTCGAGCAACCTTGAAGAATGCCTGCTTTTTGGCAGGAAACAGGGTGTGGGCGATCATCGTGTGCGAGCACTTTGCGAAGCTCGCCTTGAGCAGCAGCGCCAGGGGCAGGCCGATGTCCTCACCGGTCGTGAAGAATGCGTCGTATCGAGCGCGCATTTCGAAGCCGCGCACGGCGACTGCGGCCGAATTGCCGGCAACCCGAGCGGCGAATCTGACAGCCGAACTGCGCGAGCGCGCGACGTCGTTGAAGTCGACCACATCCGCGTTCAGCACACGAGCTAGCTCGAATACGTCCAGCCGCGGCTCGCGTCCTGCCTCAATCTCCGCCCTGAGTCCGTCGTCGAAGCGTCCAGCTGCAAGGATCAAACACCGCATGAATGATGCTCTTTTAGGCGGCTCCCACGACAGCTGCAATCTTCATGCTTTCGCCGGCGCGGCTTGCGCTGAAACGACCCGCGCCCTAGACTCGCTGGACCGTCCATGTTTCCGCCGACAGCGGAACGCGCCACAAGCGGAATACGACCGTGCAGAAGCTCGTCCTGATGTCCGTGATTCTCGCGTCGATCATCATCCCGGCGCGAGCTGCCCGCGTGAAGAACGCGAAGGTCGCGCTCAAGCAAGTCTTGGTGCAAACGGCGCTGTTCAACTTGTTCTACTTGTTCATGCTCGTTTACGTAGTAGGCCGATTGTAGATGGCGGATGATATTTCGGACAGTGAGGATGGCTCTGAGGCCAAGCCTGCGGGCCCCGGTATTCAAGCGGAGCTGATACGCAGCTACTTGAGCTTCGCCGCACGCGCGATTCGCCCGCGCTGGGGGCGCGTGTTCGTCGTCATTTTGCTGGGCATGACTCTGACGGGTGCAGCAGCTCGCTACGCGCCGCGCACGTACAAGTGCACCACCGTGCTGATGGCACTCTCCAACCCGGTACTCGACTCGAACAACAACGGGCCGGGCGCGCTGGCTGGCGCCCCGACGTTGATTACGCGCCAAGAGAATCTGCAGACGCTGGTCAAGGACACTGGCTTGGCTCGAACCTACGACGCCCGTCGGCCAGCAATCCTCAAACTGAAGGACCGCGCCACGCAGTGGGCTTTCGGCAAATGGAGTGACGAGACCCGAACGGCGATCCTCGTTGGCACGCTGCAGTCGAGACTTGCCGTCGGCTCCGACGCAGCTGGCAACCTGTCCATCAGCGTCGAATGGACGGACGGCAAGACCGCAGCCGAGCTCGCCGAGGCCGCCCGCGAAGGGTTTCTGAAGATCCGTCATAACGCAGAAATCTCGGCGTTCGAAGTGAAGATGGCGATCCTCGACGAGCACGCGACCAAGATGCGCGCCGAAGTCGAAGCGCTGGCCAAGCAGATCAACGAGGCGCACGAACAACGCACCGCGCAGCTCAACAAGACCGCCAGCAGCCACGGAACCGGTGTTGCAGCGCCCGTGGTGCGCTTTGCCCCGCGTCGAACCACGACGGACTTCGGCATCAGCGATCAGCTTCCCGATAGGAAGGCAAAGTTGGCCGACGCGAAGCGTCGTTTGGCCGACCTAGAGAACGACCGCGAGCGCCGGCTGCGTGAAGAGCAAGGCAAGCTCACGGAAATGAAATTGCACCTGACGCCTTCCCATCCGCAGGTGGTCTTGCAGGAAGAGCGCATCGGCTTGCTCACGCAAGTTCCGTCGGAGGTCGCTCTCTTGCGCAGTGAGGTGGCGGACCTGGAACGCACACTCAAACAGAGCGAGGCGCTCGCAGCGCACGGCTCGTCGATCGTCGCTGGTGGGCCGATGGTCGCCAGTGGCGCCAGTCCCGGCGCGTTGCCCAACGAGATCATCCAAGCGCTCGAGAGTGAACAAACCGATCCCGCGTTGTCGGCTCAAATCTCCGGCGCCGTGGTCCGCTACGGTAGCCTGCGCGACGAAATCCGTGGCGGTCGCATGGCTCTCGACACGGCGCAGGCCGCCTTCGATCACCGTTATCAAATCGTCGTCCCGGCCGAGGTGCCGAATCAGCCCATCAAACCGAAACCAGCCGTCATTCTCGGCGCAGGCTTGGCAATATCACTGGTCTTGGCGCTGCTGCTGCCGATCCTGGCGGAGCTGCGGCGGGGCGTGATCATCGAGCGCTGGCAAGTACAACAGATGCAACTGCCCGTGCTGGCCGAACTCAGACTTCCTCCTCATTCTCGGGACTGAGCAGATCGCACGGCGAAGCTCGTCGATTCGATGGCTGTGACGGAGGTGACGCCTGAGGTCAAAGCGGCGTTCACTATCGCCGTAGTGTTGACGGTAATCGCGCTGCTGATCGGCGATGGCACGCTCGGCTGGCTGGTGGCGCTGGTCGTGCTGCCTCTGATCTTCTACGCGATGGCCGCTGCGCCGCTGCGCTCGACGCTGCTGGTGTTGATGTTCTGCGGGTTGACGCTCGAAAACCCCAGCGAGCAACCCGCGGCCGGCCAGTGGCAATCGCCGCTGTTCATGCTCGGCGCTTTCATGCTGGTCCATCTGAAGCAGACCATCGGCGGAGGCCTGTTCTTCTCCGGCATGGACGTGATGTTCGCCTACCTCGGAGTCATCCACAACAGGCGAAAGAGCGCAGGAGCGACCATCGATCGCGCGGGCAATCTGCCCGTTCCACGGCCGATGATCCAACTCGCCTACTTGGCGCTGGGAGGCATGAGCTTCGTCTGGCTGGTAGGAGTGATCCGCGGTGGCGCGGACAATTCCATGGCCGTCTGGCAGCTGGACCGGGTGATGTACGTCCCCCTGGTCTTCCTATTGTTCCAGGCCGGCCTGCGTGGGCCGCAGGACGCGCCGGCCGTTGCCAAGGTGATCTTGCTTGCCAGCGGTTGGCGCGCTCTGCAAGCGAGATACGTGGCCTTCACCCTGCACCCCAAGGCCGATCCAATGACTGGGGAGACCGGGCTTGCGTACGCCACCACACACCACGATTCCATGTTGTTCGCATGGGGCACCGTGTTGGTGGTCGCGATGTTGGTGCACCGAGTGCGCGGTAGCACGGGCAAGATCGCGCTCGTCATGCTGCCCATCCTCGTCTCCGGAATGCTGGCCAACAACCGACGCATGGTCTGGTTGCAGATCATCATGGTGTTCGTTGCGCTCTACTTTCTGACCAGCATGAACGCCATCAAGAGGAAGATTCAGTTGGCGCTGCGGGGGCTGACCCCGCTGGCACTCCTGTACATCATGATCGGCTGGAGCTCGACGAATGGCGCGCTGTTCAAACCGGTGCGCATCATTCGTTCGGCGGTCGACTCGGAATCCGATGCTTCGACCCAATGGCGTGATGTCGAAAACTACGATCTCTTGTACACGATTCGCCAGTTTCCAATCTTCGGGGCGGGCTACGGCCACGGCTTTTGGGAGGTGATGCCGCTTCCTGCCGTCGATTACCAACTCGAGCTGTTCATCCCGCACAACAGCGTGCTCGGCCTGTGGACTTATTGCGGCTTCATTGGCTTCACTGCCATCACGATGCTTTGGGTCGTGGGTGTATTCTTCGCGATCCGCTCTTACCACGCGGCTACTTCGCCGAAGGACAAGACCGCCGCGCTGGTCTGCTTCGCCGGATTCTTGATTCACTACGTCCAATGCTACGGCGACATGGGCCTAGGCAGCTGGAGCGCGGTCTTCATGGTGGCACCGTGCTTGGCCATGGCTGGAAAGCTGGCCGTCAGTACGGGCGCGTGGCCTGGAACTGGCGGCTCCTCCGTCGAGCAAGCGGCGGTCGCCGCAGCGAACGGCGCGCGCGCCGCAAATCGGAACTAGGACCCTGCGTGCCGACGTTGGCGGCGCAGCTCGTCACCGCGAGCAAAGATTTGCTTTGCGCGTGCGTCGCCGAGGGTTTGTGCCGAGGCCTGCCAGTAGATCAAGTTCGCCAACGCCCCGCAGATCGGATCGGCGGCAACCGCTACTCCGCCTGCCGCCTCCAACTTCAAACAGCTTCGTAAGGCCAAAACAGCCGCTTGATGACGGCGTGGGTTCGATAAGCAGCGCTTCACGAGCCAATGGGTCAGCGGGTGAATACGGCTCCAGTTGTGGGCCAGCGTATCGATCAGGTGCTCTTCGCCGAGCCCGCCGAAGATCTGCACCTCCAGCGCACCATAGCTCCGATGCATCGCTTCCCACGCCGCGAGCGAACGCTCGGCATGATGAAAGCCCCGCGCATTGGGATTGAACCGGAACTTGAGCCCTCGTTGGTGCAGGCGCCTGCCAAGCTCTACGTCCTCACCGCGAAGGAACGAGGCATCGAAGCCACCCGTTGCCAGCAGATGTGCGCGCGAGAGCGAGGCATTACCGGTCCAAAATTGCCGAAACGTAGGCTCCCAATCGCCGCGCAACATCGCTACGTACTGCGCTTCGAGTTTGGCTTGCTCCCATGCTACCCAAGGCTGCGCGTAGTGTGGCAAAGAAGCGAGCGGGCCAATCACGACGACGTCCGGTTCGGCCTCGAGCGAGCGTAGGTGCTCGGCGATCAGATCTTCTGTCGGCTCCACGTCATCATCGAGAAACAGGATGAACTCGCCACTTGCGCGAGCGATACCCGCGTTGCGCGCGAGTGCGGGTCCGCCATTTGCTTGGCAAATGGCGTGCACCGCATAGCTTCGGTTCTGGTTGGCTTTCAGCCAAGCCTGCGTGTCGTCGGTGGAGCCGTCATCCACGATGACGACCTCGAAGGATTCGCTGGCGACGGACTGCCTGTCGAGCCCTCGCAACACGCGCTCCAACCTCTCTCGGCGATTGAACGTCGGTAAGACGACGCTAATGCGTGTGGTCGGAATCATCCACACCGCGCCATAACATCGTCCCTATGCGCTGACAACCCCTCCGATCCGGCGCTCGCTCGTCTGTCTGCGTCGGCGTCGGCGTCCGCGTCCGCGCGATTGAAAGGAAGATTGGACGGCGTGCACTAGGTGCGCGAGAATCGCGAAAGCATGACGACCACCGTCAAAGCGGCAGAAAAATCGCGTATGCGATTGGAGTACGTGGACGGAATGCGTGCACTCGCTGCGCTCGTCGTCTACCTGAACCACGCGTATGCCCAGGTGAGCTATGGCGACTATTTCAAGCTGCGCAGTCCTTGGTCTTTGGCGAGCGCTTCGATGGTCGCGGGACACTTGTCCGTCACGGTGTTCATCGTCATTTCGGGCTTCTGTCTGACGCTACCGGTGGTTGCGAACGGTGGCGCTCTGCGCGGCGGCGTGAAGGACTTTCTCAAGCGGCGTGCACGGCGCATTCTGCCGCCCTACTATGCGGCGGTCGCGCTGTGTTTGTTGTTGATCTGGACGATCATCGGCAAGCCGACAGTGTCGCTCTGGGACTACCCGCTGGTGGTGGATCGCGTTGCGATCGTGAGCCACCTGCTGCTGCTCCAAGATTTGATCGCGACGAGTCGCATCAATTACGTTTTTTGGTCGATCGCGGTCGAGTGGCAAATCTACTTCATCGTGCCGCTGCTGGTGCTCGCCTGGAGGCGAGCGGGAGCAACGACGGTGGTCCTCGGCGCCATGCTGGTGGGCTACGGTCTGCGCTTCGGCTTCGACGGGACGCGTCTGGTCCGGGCACACCCTCAGTATCTGGGCATGTTCGCGCTGGGAATGCTGGCCGCTCACGTTGCGCGTTCGAGCGAGCCTGGCTTCGTTCGGATGCGCGGCAAAGTGCCCTGGAGCCTGCTCGCAGCGTGCGCCTTGCTGGTCACCATCGGCCTCGGCTCGTATTGGGGCATTGCCAGGTCCGAGGGCAGGTTTCACCTGCTCGATTTGCCGATCGGAGTCATGGCTGCGAGCGCGCTGGCCGCGGCCGGAGCGTCGGAATCCAATCTGCTGAGCCGCATTTTCTCGTGGCCGCCTCTGGTCTTGCTCGGCACATTTTCGTACAGCCTCTATCTGATCCATGCGCCGCTGCTGCAGGTGATGTGGCAATACGTGCTCGTCCCCCTCGGGCTCGGCCGAGAGGCTATGCTCGGCTGGTTGATGACCTTGGGACTCGGCGTCGTGGCCCTACTCTCGTACGGTTTTTTTCGCCTGTTCGAGGCCCCATTCATGCGAGCGCCGCAGAGCGTGACCCGCCTCGAGCCACAACAGGTACCTAGGAGCGTGCGATGAAACTGAGAGTTCTGGCAATCCTTGGCGTGGTCGTCGCAAGTGGAGCATTGGCACTATGCTGCGCTGACGTACCGCCGCCACGCGCAAGCGGCCCCTTTTACGGGCCCACCCTGCCGACGGATGACCCGGTGGCCACGAACAGCGGCGCAGCGTCGGCGACACCGGCGCGGCGCGGTTCGGCGCAACCCGAGACTCCCAGCGTCCCCTACCCTGCCGAACCAAAGGCACCCGCGCCAGTCCCACCACCTGTTGGCCAAGGGAACTCGGTCAAGCTTCAGAAATACATCGTCGTCGACCAATTCGGATATCCCCCAGCGCTGGCAAAGGTGGCTGTGCTCGTGGATCCGGAGCGTGGCTGGAATGCGGCCGACAACTACACGCCTGGTGACACCCTGGAGCTCAAAAAGTGGTCTGACGGCAGTACCGTGTTCAAAGGGGCGGTCAGCGCGTGGAGAGCCGGCGCAGTCGACGAGCGTGCCGGCGACCGCGGCTCCTGGTTCGACTTCTCGAGCGTCCGTACACCGGGCGTCTACTACGTCTTCGACCCAAAGAATGCCGTGCGATCACAGCCGTTCGAAATTGCCGATAACGTCTATCGCCGGGTGCTGAAGACGGCACTGCGGATGTACTACTTCAACCGAGCAAACTTCGAGAAGAAGCCGCCCTATTCTTGCGTCGGCAGCCGATGTTGGTCGATCGGCCCCGACTACCTCGGCCCAGGTCAGGACCGTGAGGCGCGCAGCGTGTTGGATCGCGACAACCCGAAGACCGCGCGCGATCTGAGCGGCGGCTGGTGGGATGCCGGCGACACCAACAAATACGTCACGTTCTCTGGCGGAGCGGTCCACCCGTTGCTCACGGCGTTCGAGGAGCACGCGGCTGCATTCGACGACGACTCCGGCATTCCAGAATCACGCAACGGTACGCCTGATTTGATCGACGAACTCTTGATCGAGCTCCACTGGCTCGAAAAGATGCAGGCAAGTGACCTGAAAGGCGGCTCCCTGCTCAAGCTGGGTACGGTGGAGTATTCGGAACCGACCCCAGATCAGAGTCGACTGAAGCGCTTCTACTATCCCGGGGCATGCTCCTCGGCAACCATCACCGTTGCCGGCGTGTTCGCTCACGCAGCGCTCGTTCTGTCCAAGCTTCCCGCACATGCCGCCGAGGCCACGCAGCTCGGGACCCGCGCCAAAGCCGCCTGGGACTTCTTCCACGCAAATCCCAAGAGTGAGAGCTGTGACGACGGGACGATCAAATCCGGCGACGCCGATGCGTCGATCGCGGACCAGAGCGCTGCCGCGGTGGTGGCTGCGATCTACCTATTTTCGCTGACCGGCGACGCGCGCTACGGTGATTACGTAAGAAAGGACTACGCCACCCTTCGACCATTCCAGGACGATCGGTTTTCGGTTTATGCGTCCGTCCAAGGCGACGCGTTGCTGAGCTACACGACCTTGCCCAATGCAGATCCCACGGTGAAGAACGCGATCTTGGAGCGCAAGAAGTCGCTAGCTGCGACTGGTGACATCTACCGCTTCCAACCGGAGCTGGACTTGTACCGCGCTTACATGCGCGCGGACTCCTACCATTGGGGCAGCAATAGCGTACGCGCAGCGTACGGAAACACGGCCTACGAATCGGTGCAATACGGGCTAACCAGCGACGCGAATCGAGCGAGCTTCGTGGAGCGAGCAGCTGGGATCTTGCACTCTTTCCACGGCGTGAACCCGATGCAGCTCGTGTACCTGACGAACATGTACGCAGACGGCGGTGACGCGTGCGCCGACGAGACCTACCACGCTTGGTTTCGCGACAAAGATCCGCGCTTCGACAATGCCCGCACGTCACCGTTGGGGCCAGCGCCAGGGTATCTCACGGGTGGACCCAACGTTCACTACTGCGAGGGGCAGGATCCCAAACAGCATGCGTGTGCGACTTCAGCCGTGCGCAATCAGCCTCCGGAGAAAGCATACGTGGATTCGAACGCGGGCTGGGAACCCAGCAACCCCTACGACCGGTCGTGGGAACTAACCGAGCCGGCGATCTACTACCAGGCGGCGTACGTGCGCTTGCTCTCCAAGTTCGTGAACTAGCCCGGCACGCGCCGTGTGGCGCTCAATCCGCGCGCTCTTCTCGCTTGGTGCGGACCCAGGTCTTGGTCGAGTCTTTCTGGCCTCGCGCGCGTATCCCCGCCTTCCAAAGCACGTACACCGGCGCGAAGCCGAGATCGAACAGCCCGCGAACGCCGGTGCCCGAAACCGACCAGCCTCGCAGCACGTACAGCGCGACCGCGAGCAGGCAGCCACTGAAGCCCCACACGCTCGACAGCGCGGCGCCCTCGATCACGGATAGCCCGAGCGCTGCACACAAGGCGAGCAAGCAATACACGAAGATGCGCGAAAGCGGCGGCAGCAGCAAGTCCAGGCTGAGGTCGAGCAGGACGCGATCGCGACGCGCCACGGCGGCCGTGAACAGCCGCTTGGCGTTGCGACGCACCAGCTCTTTTCTGCCGTCCTCCCAGCGGCGCCGTTGCGAGCGTGCAGCGGCGGCTCCCGAGACCATCTCGCCGTAGACATGCGCTTCATCGGCGTAATGCACGCGGAAGCCCGCCTCACCCAAGCGGATTCCGTACTCGACGTCCTCGACGATCGAGTACGCCTGATGCGGAACTTGGACCAGCACCGCCGCGCTGAAACACATCCCGTTGCCGCGCAGACCGCAGGAGAGCCGCAAACGTTCGCGAGCGCGCGAACGGACGATGTGGAAGCTGCCGAAGGCAATGGCGATCAGCCGCGTACGCCAGGAAGCGTGCGGGTTCCGCACGGCGTAGTCTGCCTGTATCGCGTGAGCCCCTTGCGCTCGCCGCGCAGCGAACGCCCGCAACAAGTTGGAAGAAACCAAGGTGTCGGCGTCGACGACGACCACGGCGTCGATGTCCGAGGGTAGGCGCTCGAACGCATAGTGCAGCGCGTGCCCCTTGCCACGGTGTACGTCATCGTGGCGTTCGAGCACCTGTGCGCCGGCAGCGCGGGCCTGAGCCGCCGTGTCGTCTTGACAGTTGTCGGCGACGACCAGGACATCGAACTCCGAGCTCGGGTAGTCGACGCCGAGCAGGCTCTTCACGGTGTCTGCAATGCCGAGCGACTCGTTGTGTGCCGGGACGATGAAGCGAAAACGCCGACCAGCGACTGGTTCGGGTTCGACCATTTTCCGCGAGAGCAGCGTCGCCAACAACAAGTAGCTTGCTGAAGCCAATACCGGCAGCCCGAGCACCCAAAGCAACAAATCCGTAAGGAAGCTCATTTCTTTGGCTCTATATCTGCCGCCACACACAGGTGGTCAGAGACACCGCGGCACCCGACTTGGAACGACGTAAACCGAAGCTCGGGGCCCGATAGGATTCGGTCCAAGCGTAAGAAGCGATGTTTCGCGGGAAAGGTGTAGCCGAAGCCCCAGCCGGCGTCGCGAAAGGCATCGCTGTACTGACCCAAATTCTTGCGCAGGATCAAGCTCGGTCCGGGCAAATTGGTGTCACCGGCAATGACCACCGGCATTCGCTCTTTGGCTGCGAGCTCGGCGGCCGCTTGCACCTGCAGCATGCGCAGCCCGGTATTGCCACCGAGATCCGCCTCTGGATCACCGGCCAAGAACTCACCGGTCCGCAGTTGATGAACCGCATCGCGAAAGCGATGAATGCGGAGAGCGCCGCGGGGCGACACGGGATGAATGCTATAAAGCGCAATCATGCCCAATGGCGTCTCGAGTACATAGCGCATGAAGCGCGGCGATCGCTGTCGCCCATAGTACGGAAGGCGATCGGGATCCGTCGAGCTGACGATCGGGAACTTACTGGCAATCGCGAATTGCGTCGACGACTGGACATTCGGGTAGCGAGCACGCAGCGCCTCACTCAGTTCACCGCCGCCGAACTGCCCCTCCTGGATGAGCACGACGTCTGGGGCGAGCGCGAGGATTTCCTTCATGATCGCCGCGGCTCCGGCGTAGCCCGAGTCAGCGTTGAAGCTCAAGAGCCGAAGCGATGGTGTGCTCGATCGAGCGAAGGTCGGCCATGGCAGCACGAGGCCCATCAGCGGAAACAGCAACAACAGCAGCGTCACGAGTTGGGTCCAAAGCAGTCTTCTTTGCCCGGTGAGCCACAAGATCACGACGATGAAGGGCAATGGAACGCCGAACAAGATGCTCGGCACATAGAGCAACGCAGTCGTCACCCACCAGCTCTCGCCGCAGTAGCGCAAAGCGAGCACGATCACCGCCAGCGTCAGCATGTATCCAAATGCGGATACAGCCGAGACACGGCGAAAGAATCGGCGGCGCTTCGAGCCAGCCGCAGATGCGTTGGCATTTTGAGGGGGTTTCTTCACAGTCGGTCGAAGCGCTTTCTGTTTCGGTCGTTGTGCACTTGATGAAAACGTGAGCCCCGAGCTATCATAGCCTCGTGCGAACGCGCTGGCTGCCACAACTTTCTCTCGCAACTGCTCGGATCCGGCTCGGCGCATGGGCCACGCTCGTGCTGTTGGCTGCAAGCAGCGCGGGTTGCGGCGGCGCGGGGCAGTACACCTGGTACAGCGAACTCCCCCAGACCGAATGGGGCTCGGTGAACGGCGAGTACGTCATCGAGATCGGTGACACCATCAGTATTCACGCCTACGAGCAGAAGGACGTTTCGGCCACACAAAAGGTGCGGCGTGACGGTCGACTGTCGTTGCCGCTGGCGGGCGAGGTGATGGCAGCCGGCAAGCATCCCTCGCAGCTCGCCCGCGAGATCGAAGGTCGACTAAAAGAATTCATCGTCACCCCTAGGGTGACCGTGAACATCGAATCGTCTCAGCCAGTGACGATTACGTCGTTCGGTGAGGTTTCGCACGTCGGCCTGCTGACGCTGGAGGCACCGGGACAATTGGTCCAGGCCCTCGCTCAGGCGGGCGGTCCGAACGACTACGCCAATCGCTCCAGGATCTTCATCATGCGTCAATTTCCGACGTTCCGGCGCATTCGCTTCACGTACGACGCCGTGCTGCACAATGAAGGTGGAGCCGCCACCTTCCCGCTCCACACTGGGGACGTTCTCGTCATCGAGTGACGGGGGTCTGTGTTGGCAGCTCAGGAGGTAGCTGCGCGCCGCGAGCCCCAGCGCGTTGCTTCAACATCCACAGCATCGCCAGCGTGATCGCGAGCAACTCCGGCGTTCGATAACGAAGGACGATCTCGGGCGCGTGGACGACGCGCAGCACCTCCCGCGGTGCGATGAATGCGAGCAGTGCTACGCCCGCGATCGCAAGCGATTTTGCGCCGGTTCCGGCCAACTCCAACCAGCCGCCGGCGATGATTGCAAGCCACAGCAGGGCAGGCATGTGGCCGTGGAAGCACAACAACGTGGCCGCAACCAGAAACGCCAAAGACATGATGGCCGACAGGGGCCGGCCATACTTCCACAACAGAACCGTGAACACGCCTCCGAGCAGGCTCAGGTCCGGCACGGTCACGCCTGCGACCGCCAAGAACGAGCGCAGACCGATCACGCCCTCACCGGTCGGCTGGTTCTCGGGCGTCAACGCGTAGGCTTTCATCCCCTGAGCCCAGTCGAGCCACGCCCGGACACCGCCAAATTCGAACATCGCGGGCAGCGACATGAGCGCGACGACCAGCGCCGCGGAAATCAGCACTTGCCAGCGGCGCTGGAGCAGAAGCCAGAGGCCGGGCAAGAAAACCAACGGCGGCTTCAACGCCGCGAGGCCCAGTAACACTCCCGCCCAACGGGAGTGACCGCGATCATCGAGCCACCAGGCCCAGGTGACTAGAGCCATGGTCATGGCGGTCACATTCCCGAACCAGAGCGAGTGGGAAGCGAACGGCGGTAGCCATGCCACCAGCATGACCAGCATCGCCTTGAACATGCGGTCGGGATCGGCGTCGAGAGTTGGCGGCGCTCGCTCTCGCGTCCGCAGCACCAACGCGGCAGCACCCAAACCGTAAGCAATCAACGCCACGACGTTGACGCAGTTGAAGATCAAAAGCGCGTGCTCGTAGCTGAACAGCGACAGCCCCAACACGACGGGTGCCATGTTGGGTGCGTATGCGTAGACGCGCATGGTTCGCCCCTGCTCTGCCATTCGAAGCGGAGTCTGTGGGTCGAAGCCGTAAGGGCTCTCACCGTCGAGGAGTCGACAGCCGGCGCCGTAGTAGGCCAGAAAGTCCAGCTGTGGCGAACCAGGACGACCTAGCCCATGCAACCCGAGCGCCATCGAGAAGAGCAAGGCCAGCACCGCGACCGCAGCCACGAACTTGGACCGTCCGCGTAACAGCCGCATCGGGAAATCCTACTTGACGCTCCGGCTGACGGTCAAGCATACGTCGAGCGTGACATGTGGAGAGTGAACGGGAACGCTCGCGACTGCGACGCTTGATCGGGCACGGCAATGTCGAGTCGGTTCAGAAGTGCAATCCGCGTAGCCCGGCACGTTGCGGACGTTTTGCTCGAGGAGATCTCACCGGTCTTTCACCGCCGAGTCGTGGCTGAAACGTTGTCGAGCCTGCTGCCGGCCCAGAGTTTCAACCGCACGCGAACGGAACTGTTGCGGGCTTCGGGTGTTCGCATTGGCCCCCGATCCTCGATTCACGGCTCGATTCGGATCACGGGTCTCGCTAAGCCATGTTCGCTCCTGTCGATTGGCTCCGCCACGACCATCACCGGACCGGTCCATTTCGACCTGGGCGCGCCAGTCAAGATCGGCGATCGCGTACAGATTGGCCCGCGCGTATCGATTCTCACCATCGATCACGAGGTCGGCCCTGAATGGTTGCGGTCCGGAACCAGCAGGTTCGGGGCAATCGAGATCTGCGACGACGTTTGTCTCGCGGCCGGTGTAGTCGTCTTGGCGGGTGTAGTCGTCGGGCCCGGAGCCGTGGTCGCAGCCGGCTCGGTCGTCACGCGTGACGTCCCATCGAACACGTTGGTGGCCGGCGTGCCTGCGCGCGTGCTCCGGAAGCTCAACCCCTAAGAGTCTCCAAGCAAGAGCAACGAGCCGAACGCGAACATTGCGGGTTCGCGCGCCACTTTTTGCGGCGCGGCTAGGACGCGAGCGCCTCGCGTGTTACAGGGCTGAGATGCCGATGCCGGCTCTGGTGACGACGGGCCCATCCATTCTGTTTTCGACGGCCTTCGCGTGTGCATTCTTCTGGCTGAGTGCAGCGCTCGGGAGACGGCTGTTGCTTCTGTTTCGAGCGCCGGAGCTGCCACATGACGCGGCACGCTTACTAATCGCGATCGCATTGGGCGCCGGAGCGCTGCAATTCGTTCCCTTCGCGCTCGGCGCCGTTGGCATTCTGCACGTCTCGTCGCTCCGGATAGCGATTGCCGTCATCGCACTGTCATTGGCGCTCGACCTCAAGGCGGTCGCCGGCGAAGTCGCGCGTGGACTCAAGGGCTTCCGCCCGTCGATCGGGTTCCCAGCGGCCGCCGCATTCGCGCTCGCTCCTTCGTTCATCGTGACCCTGTTCTTGGCACTGACACCGACGCTCGATCCGGACGGGCTGGGCTATCACCTGACCGTGCCCAAGCGCTGGCTCGAAACTGGGGCCATTGGCTACCTGCCGACTTACCCGTATTCGAATACGCCGATGGGCGTGGAGATGCTGTTCAGCATCGCGCTCGCGTTTGCCGGCGATGCCGCAGCCAAGGTCCTGCATTTTGGCTGTGGTTTCGCGGGCGCGTTCGGCCTGTACTTGGCTGGAACTCGACTCCGCAGCAAGCTGTGCGGTGCTGCGGCGGCAGCGGTCTACTTGGTCGGCCCAGTGGGCGTGGGAGGCGTGCTGGGCTGCGCCTATCTCGAGGGCAGCACCGGATTTGCGATGATCGCCTCGGCACTGGCGTGGATCCTTTGGTATCAAGGGCGCGATCAGGGAATCGAGAAGAGTGTCGGCTGGCTTCGTGCGGCCTTCGTGCTCGCGGGCATGGCCGTCTCGTTCAAGATCACTGCGGCGCTCTTCCCAGTCGCGCTCGGGATCCTCACGCTGGCGATCCAGGCTGAACCAGCCAACCGACAAGGCCAACCGATAGCTCAGGCGCTGCGAACCGTGCTGATGCCGGCAGTGCTTGGCTCGCTGCCCGTCCTACCCTGGCTCGTACGCGCGGCGCTTGTCACCGGGAACCCATTCTTTCCGCTCTTCGCCCAGTGGATCCCCTCGCGGGATTTGTCACCCCCGCTCGCCAAGCAATTCGAAAACTACAACCGCTACATGCTCTGGGCCAGCAGGGCCGGTGCCCATTGGAGTCTCGAACTGCGCAAGCTGGTGCTGCTCGGCGCCGCGCTGGTGACGATCGCAATCGGGACGATCGCCTTCGTTCGACTGCGCTCCTACCGAGCACGCGCGACGACCTTGGTCGTGGTTGGAACGATCCTCGTGCAATTGGGCGCCGTCGGCCTGTACGCTCGTTATTGGATTCCGCTGCTCGCAGTCATCGAACTACCGATCCTGTTGGCGCTACCCAATTTGCCCGCAGCATTCCCAGAACGCTGGTTACGCACTTTGGTAGTAGCGGCTGCCGCCCTGGGGTCCTTGGTTCAAGCGCGGCAAGGGCTTGGCGCTGCCGGCGGGGACGCACGTGGCCTGGTCGCGACGGCCTTCGGCCTCGAGTCGCAGCGCACGTTCTTGCTCGCGCACCTACCGTTGTTCCCGCTCTATGAACGAGCCAATCGGAGCTTGCCTGCCGACGCCAAGATCGTGCTGTCGACCTACTGCGGCGGTTTCTACTTGGATCGCACGACGTATTGCGCAGAGTTCGTCCAGGATTCACTTCGGTTGACCGGCTGGGAACCGTTCACCGAAGATTTGCGGCGATTGGGCGCGACACACGTGCTCGCCCCGCGCGCCCTGCGCACGGGCAACGGCTCACCGCCCGGTGGAGGTTCGGTGTCCGAAATCTATCGAGAGCAACAGAATACGTTGGTCGGGCGCTTACTCAACGACCATGGTCATCTACTCGAAGCCGCATCCGACCAAGGCTTGTATGCGCTCGAACTCGGCGCCCACTGAGCGCCACCTCGGCTCAAGCGCGCTTGGCGAACGTCCAGAGCTTGTTCAAAACATACCCGGAACCAAGCACCAGAACGGTCGCGAACGCTTGGGCACCCAGGTAATGAAGTTGCAAGCGTTCGGTCAGGACCTTCACGACTGCGCCGTTCAGCAACACGCCGAAGCCTGCCACGATCAAGAACCGAGGTAACGTCACACGGTGCGACTGCTGACTCGCAAAGGTCAAATGGTAGTTCAGGACGTAGTTGACGAGCGCACCGACCACGGCTCCAGCGACTGAGCCCGAGACGGGCGACACACCGAGCAGCTCGACGGCAGCGCTCAGCGTCGCATAGTGAAAGAACGTACCAATCGCGCCCGCGCCTGCGTAGCGAACGAACGGTTTCGCGATCAGTTCGAGCGCGGTGCGCTTCGTGCCAGGCCGAGAATAAGCACGATAGATCAGCAGCATCTCGCCGAAAGCGCGCACGAAATCGATCGGGCGCACCTTCGACTCGCCAACGTCGCGCCAGCGGTCCAGCGGCTGCTCGTAAACGCCGACTTGGCCGGAACGTTGCTGACAATAGCGAGCGACGATCTCGACGTCGAAAATCCAACGCGAACCAAACGGGAGCGCGAAGAGCTCTCGGGTGAAATCGCTCACCCGGAAGAGCTTCGCTCCACACTGGGTATCGTAGACGGGCAGCGCCAGAACGATGCTGGCAGCCGTGGCAAAAACACGGCCCAAATAGTGACGCAGCGCTTTTCTGCGGATTTGGCGACCCAACAACGCAACACGAGTCCCAAAGACCACATCGACTTGCGCGAGGCGTCTCAACACGCCGACGAAGACCTCGATTTCGTCGAGCGGAGTGGCCAAATCGGCGTCCCAAAAGCCCGCGTATGCGAACTCCGACGACTCCATGGCGAGCAGCATCCCCCGACGAACGGCCTCTGCTTTGCCTTGGTTCGGCTTCACATCGAGCACCCGAACGCGAGTCGGGTGCTTGTCCGCCAGAGCCTGGAGCACCGTCAGCGTCGAGTCAGTACTGCCATCGTTGACCAGCACGAAGCTCACGTTCGCGATGCTCGTCAGGTATTGCTCGAAGGCAGCGCTTTCGAACCGAGTGGCCTCGTTGTAACACGGCACGACGATGCAAGTCGTGTTCGGGGTGTGCTGACTGGTACTGCTATCCATCTAAGCGTGAGCCGTAAGTAGCGCCAGGCAACGATGCTCCATCGAGCTCACTCGTAGCCCAAGACGCGGCGGGCGTCATCAGCATAGGGGCTGTACGCGTACAGCGCTTTCGTGCTCGAACGCTCGCCTTCTCGTTCACGCGGGCGTGCTCATCCGGCCAGCGGTCCCGACGCTTGGCGGTCGGCCTAGGACCTTGCTCGTCGGTGCGTTCAGCATACAGTGTCCGTGCTTCTCATGGCACTCGAACCGACTCGGACGCGGATCCTGTTTGCAATAGCGCTGCTCGTTCTTTTGGCGGGGCTGGTAGCCAATTGGGCCGTCGGCCGGGGAGGCGTGGACTTTCCGTCGATGTACGTGACCGGGCGCGGCGCGCTGACCGGAGCGAACATCTATCAAGCTTCAGCAACCGAACATTTTCAGGAGCTGTACGGAGTCGAGCGACCCATCGCAATGTTCTACCCGCCGGCGACCAGCTTCATGATGTTGCCGTTCGCGATCTTGCCGTACCCACTCGCGAAGTTGGCGTGGCTACTGACAATCGACATCGTGCTCATCACTGGACTTCGAGCGCTCGTGCGATACGCCGCTCCAGAGGCTGGCAGTCATGTGTGGATGTTCACGGTGGGCGTGGTTTTGCTGAGCTCTGCGCTGCGCTGGGGCATGATGCTGCTGCAGGCGGCCCCACTCCTACTTGGTATGCTGTGCTGGTTCGTTGTCGTCTTGCAACGCGAACAGCGAGGCTGGGCCACGGCACTCGCGATCCTCGCCGTGGCGATAAAAATGACGCTGTCATTACCGTTCCTGGGCCTGCTCCTGCTTCGCAGGCGTTATCTCGCCGCCTGTGCGGCCGTCTCAACCTGGGCAGCACTGAACGCGGTCGGCTTTCTACGAATGGGAACCACCGCCTTCAACGACTATCGTCAAAGCGTCGCTACATTGGAAGCCTTCGGAAACATCAACACGCCCGATCCGTGGAACGCGCTCTCCCTTCCTCGACTGGACTGGACCTATCTGTTCTACGGACTGAGTGGCAACCTCACGCTCGCAAAACTCGCGACTTTGGGGCTCAGCGGTGTCGTGTCGCTTTGGCTACTCAAGGAAGGATTTTTTTCGCGACAGCCGCCGACGTTGCAAGAAACAACGCTCTTCCTCGCGCCGCTGGTCTGCCTTGGATCTCTGTGCGTCTATCATCACCAATATGACGCCTGCATGGTTTTCTGCCCGGCAATTCTAGCGCTCCTCGTGTTCGGAAAGCGGCCGCGCCCCGCGTGGGCTGGGCTCATGACACTACCGCTACTGACGATGATTCTAATCTTGCCGATAGGGTTGGCTCAAAGGTTCGCAAGCGCGCTGCTGGGCCCCGTCGGTGTCGGATTATTGAAGCTGTCGTTTCCAATCGCTTTCACAGCGGCGCTGATCGGCTCAATCGCCATGCTGCGAGCGGGTACGACACGGCGCATGCGCTCGCAACAGGTGTGACACGAGATTACAGAACTGACTTGTGACGCGGCCGGCGTGGGAGAGAAAATACCCATGCTAACTGCGGTGGAAAGTGAAACCTTACGCTCACTAACGAAACGTGCCGTGATTTCGGTGACGATTCGTAGCGCGAACTCGGGTTGTCCGAGCTCGCACCTTCAGCTAGACCTCGACAGATTGTGCGGTGGTGGGCACCGCGAAAGGAACCCCCGTGATACGAACCCTCGGTTTCGTTTCGTCTCTGCTGCTGTTTTCTTGCGGCGCATCGAACAGCGGTACGAAGAGCAATATTGATATGGCCGGCGACGGCGGAATGAGAGAGACCGGAACAGGCGGGGCTGCGCCGTCAGGCGCTGGTAGTTCCAGCGGCGGCTCCGGTGCTGGTAGCTCCAGCGCCGGCAGTTCCAGCGGCGGCGGCTCAGCGGGAGCAGGAACGGTCAAGCCTCCCCCGGTAGGCAAGTGCGACGGGCTCGGTGCGGTTGGGACTTGGGAGAACGTCACCCCACCCTACTTGGTCGAACACCCGACGTTCACGGGCGCGCTGGTGCCGCTGGTGAATCCAGTCAATCCGGCGATCGTCTATGTCACGTCCGATGGCAATGGCATCTTCAAGTCGACGGACTGCGGCGCCAATTGGATGAAGGTGAACACCGGCCGCAACGCCAAAGAGATCGATTCAGGTCGTATCTGGGGCGCGGTGATCGACCCGGTCGAGCCGGATACGCTCTACGCGCTGACCGGTTACGGCGCCGGCGGGTTGTGGAAGACGACCAACGGCGGCACCGACTGGGACAACATGCTCCCCGAAGGCAGCGAGATTGCCAAGACCGCAGGCGGCTTCGTCGAGCGCGTCGTGATGGACCCGACCAACCGCCTCCACTTGTTGATCAACTTCCACCTGAACTGCGCTGGGCACACTCCCGTTTGCTTCGGGGAGAGTATGGATGGCGGAAAGAGTTGGTCCATCCTCGATTTCCCAGAGTCCTTGTCTCCGAGTTGGGGTGAAGGCAGTGGCCTGATGATACTCAAGCCCAACGTTTGGCTGTATCAACAGTATCAGCTCTTTTACACGGAAGATTCGGGCAAGAATTGGAAAGCGGTCACTCCCGACGGAGGCCTCGGATCCTGTTTTCCAGGTGATAGTCGAATCACCCAGACTCCGGACAAGAGCTACTTCTTGGGCGCGCAAGCCGGCGTGCTAGTGAGTAAGGACGAAGGCAAGTCGTGGGCTGTCATCCCGAATTCTGGTCGCGCGCTGTGCCCGGTCATCGGCGACGGAACACGACTTTTCGCAGCCTCGCTCAGCAATCCGCAGGTGGTCTATGCGGCCTCCTACAGCGACACGAATACGTGGACGAAGCTCGATTCTCCGGGGCTACCCGTAGACCCGCCTCAAAACATGTACGTCATGGCGTACGATACCGCTCATCACCTGCTCTTCGGCGCCGCCCAAGCGACCGGGCTGTTCCGCATGGTCACCCAATGACGATGCACGCGCCTCGCGCACTAGGTTGAGCGCGCGGCACATCGCAATCGACACCAGCGAGCCGGGCTTTCCGCGTCCGATGAAGACGCGGCGGCCCGGCCTGGTTTTCGTGAGGCAAACTCTCCGAACGTGAGCGCTCGGCTCGTGCCGGCGCTCGGTTCATGCCGGCGCTCGGCTCGTCGGAAGCGCCATCACTGTCGCTGCAAGACACCCCGGCTACGTTCGCGGAGCGATTGCGACAGGGTTGCGCCGTAGGCGACCAGCGGTCGCTCGAGAAAGTAGTAGCTCGCCGCAGCACAAGCGATGGCCAGCGCGAAGTTCAACGGGAACGCCTGCGCGAGCGCCAGTTTTGGCGAACGCCACTTGTCCCAGACCAAAAATACCTGCTGCCACAGGTAAAGGCTGTAGGAGAGCCGCCCAAGCCAGGGGAGCGGCGCGAGTTCGAGGATCCGAGCAATCCAACTCGATGAGTTCAGCACGGTCGCCACCAGCAGCAGCGGCGTGACGAACGCTAGCGGCCCCGACGCCCAAACCTTGAAATAGCCGGGCGCTGGCAGGAAGCCGACGGCCTTCGACACCGCGATCGGAACCACCGCGAGCGCGCCGACGGCGAGCAGACAAGCCACCAGGCGAAAGCCGTGTGTCAGAGTCTTGAGTTTCGCTCTCCAGGCCCAATTGTCATGCAGAATGGCAAACACGCAGCCCCACATGAGCCCGTCGAGCTGGGTGTCCGTCCGGGCCATCGGCGGCGGTTCGGGAAAGATTTGAAATACCTGATCGAACCAACGCCAGGCGCCGACGACCAGCGCGAGCCCCACGCCGATCCGCAACGCGGAGTGAATGCTGAAGGACGCGAGAATGGCGGGCCACAGCAGATAGAAGTGTTCTTCTATCGCCAATGACCAAAAATGGCCGAGATACCAGGTTTGCCGACCCGTAAAGTAGTTTGCGCAGAAGCCCAAAGCGCTCAACCAATGGTTGAAGTCGATATCGACGACGCCTCGCAAACCCAATAGACCGACGACAATCAGAAACGCCAGCAATGGAGGCAGAATGCGTGAAGCCCGGCGGATGTAAAACCCTCCCAGGTTGATCCGGCCATATCGACGGCGCTCGCTCAGAAGTCGGCTACAGATCAGAAATCCGCTGATTCCGAAGAAGACGTTCACGCCCCAGCGCCCGTGGTCGTAAAACTCTGCAGCGAGCTTGCCGACCACGCCCTCTCCCAAGCTCCGCCGGATGGAGTCAGCGGCGTGGTGCAGCATCACGATCAAGATCGCGACTGCTCGCCAGCCGTCGAGTGTCGGGAAATGCTGCGAAGCGCGGAGCGAAGAAACCGGGCCGAGGTCGGCGCCGTTGTCTTCAGCCGCGCTTGGCCGCCCCATGATGAGTCCGCTCCGGTTCAAGGCGCGACGACGCTACGCCAGCCGACCGGCACTTTCAAGCGAACGAGGAAAGGTTGCTCATCGCAACACTTCGCGCGCAGGCGGAACGTTCACGCCTGCGGAGGCGGCGTTGCAGCAGACCAGGATCGAACGGCGCGTCCCGCAATCGCAGTCAGCCCGCCGGCAGCCAACACGGTGAGCGTCGGAAACAGCGGCATCGAGTAGCGCGCGAATGCCAAAAATGCCGCGTAAATCAGGTTAAAATAGACCACCACGACGACCACCGGCCAGATCGGAACCGAGCCGTCACGGGCGCGCCAAACGCCGATTCCAGCGAGCGTCAGCATGATGAGCGAGATAGCCCCGACCAAGAGTGACTTGGTCTTTGTTTCGACGATGTACCAGAAGCTCGCCAGTTGCACGCAGAACTTGTAGATGAACGCTCCAGGCTCGTGCAGCAAGCGACGTTTCACCTCGGCGCTCTCGACGCGATCTTTCTCGAGCTCGAGAATGGCGCTGGTGACGCCCGCTTTCGGCGCGGGCTGCAAGATGGCGTTGCCATGCTCGTCGCGCAGAGAGCGATAGAACGGGATCCCGAACGGCTTGAGCAGACGTTCCTCGAAGTCATTGGCCTCCGGGTCCCACTTCTCGCCGTCTCCACCGCCTCCGAAATTCTGGCGCAGCAAGAAATACTTCGGCTGCGCGTTGATGTACCCGCGCAGGAACTCCCCCGGTCCGTTGCTGCTGATCCCTTTGAATTGCCCGTCGGTGACCGCCATGTTGCGGAGCGTCCAGGGTACGAGCAACGCGCCGAAGCAGGCCAAGGCCACACCCGCGGCCACCACGAGCGACCGATCGAGCTTGCCGGTCCGGCGCCAATGCCAGCAGGCAATCGGAATGAATAGGAACGGATAGAGCAACACGATTGGCTTACTCAGTGTGGCGGCGGCCGCCGTCACTCCGAATAGCGCGCCGCTCTTGGCGCTGGGCCGCATCACCAGTGACAAGCCCGTATGAGCCAGCAGCACCGTAAACAGGCCCATCAAAGTCTCCACTTCGGTCATCCCGACGTAGCGGACGGACTGAGGAACGAGCGGAGACATCAAGGCGGCGACGATGGCGACCCGAGCCCCGAAAATGCGCTCGCTGAGCGACCAAACGACCAGGCAGGTCAAGCCGACATAGACGCAGTTGGCAACCAGCAGCGGGCGAAAGTAGACGGCGTCGGAAAGCCCAGGAGCGTCGGAGCCGAAGATCTTCAGCAGCGCTCCGCCGACGTACGGAAAGAGTGGCCCACGCCGCGTGGTGGGCCCGTGCCCCAGCGTGAAGCCGTCACCGTTGGCGATGTTCCGAGCGATGGCGCCGAAACCATTCAGGTCGATCGTGCCCTCGACCACCCCCTGCCGGCCATAAAGCACGAAGGCGACCAGCGCGGCGACCGCACAGCCGTACAGGAACAGCAGCGCCGCCAACAACGGTGTCTTCGGGCGTCGAACAGGCATCGGCATCAGCACCTTTTGCTGCACGCTAATTCTGCCGGGGGCAAGTGCAGAAACAGCCTGGCGCCCCCAGCGTGTCGCCGATCGAGCGCGCGCTCACTCGAAATGCTGAGGATTCCAGTCGGGGCTGGCCTTCTCGGGGAAGACGATGAAGCGCCTACCGGCGAAGTTCAGCACCAACCCGATTGCGGTCGCGAGGACCTTGGCCAGCAGCGCCGAAATTCCGACGTTCACGAAAAAGCGCGTGGAGTACAAGTCGACCACGCTGACGGCGGCGACCACCAGAAGAAATACCAACATCTCCGTCGTCGAGCCCCACTTCGCCGCACGGCGAAACAGGATCAACACCGATAGGTAGTAGTTGACCGCGGCAGCAATGAAGAACGCGCTGAGCGCGGCGACCGTTACCCCCAACGCGGGCAGCAGCGCCAAAAACACGAGCAAGTTGACGATCGCCGACAACCCGCCGATGAAGATGTAGAAGAAGAACTGAACGATCCAAGGGGCCTTGTGCAGGTTGTATTTCAGGATGCAATACAAC
>Ga0134124_10000604_pt1 | contig 29279 bp, 33 predicted proteins | sample KB304_FD_96880 | JGI IMG/M metagenome (GOLD analysis project Ga0134124, IMG submission 96880) | Terrestrial soil microbial communities without Nitrogen fertilizer from Kellogg Biological Station, Michigan, USA - KB3-0-4 | ecosystem: Environmental > Terrestrial > Soil > Unclassified ... | reverse complement strand
TCCGGCGTTGTGCTCGTAAGCCTTCTCCCCTTCGCGGTGCTCGCGCTCGAGCGCTCGCTCGACGGGGACGATGCATTCTCATCCCTGGTGCAGAAACTGCAGTCGCCCTCCGGGCGCGTCGTTCTGGCCGTCGTGGCGTGGGCGGCCGCGCATCACCTCTTCGCCGGAATTCGCCATCTGCTTATGGACGTCGGCGCCGGTTCTTCACTTGCAGCAGGGCGCGCGAGCGCCTACGCCGCTTTGGTTGCCGCCGCCCTGGTGGGCGCTGCGGCGCTGCTTGCATGAGGATCATTGCCGGACAACGGGCTTTCGTTCTGCAGCGCATAAGTGCGCTTGTGCTGCTTGCCTGCGTCACGGCCATAGCGCTGCGGCTTGCCTTCGGCCCTCAAGTAACGTTTGCGCAGTGGCGGACATGGGTTGCGCAGCCGCTTGCCGCCTCGGTGCTGTTGTTGGTCGCTGGGGCATTGTTTATCCATGCCTGGGTCGGCATCCGCGACGTGGTGCTCGACTACGTGCGGCCGCTCGCGCTGCGTTTGACGGTCATGACCATCCTGGCCGCCGGGCTTTCGGTGCTCGCTGCATGGACAGGATTCATCGTGGTGACTCATGCGCTTTAAGATCTACCGCTTCGACCCCGACCGGCACACGAAGCCGGAATGGCAAGACTACGAGCTGCCGCTCGAGGCATCGGACCGCATGGTGCTCGACGCGCTCGAGAGGCTCAGGGCGCAGGACGACTCGATCGCGTTCCGGCGCTCCTGCCGGGAAGGCGTCTGCGGCTCCGACGCGATGAACATAAACGGCCGTAACGCGCTCGCCTGCATCACGCGGCTCGCCGGCCTGTCCGAGCCGGTAACGCTCGCCCCGCTGCCCAGCTTCCCGGTCATCCGGGACTTGATAGTGGACATGACCCAGTTCTTCGCCCACTACCACGCGATCAAACCGTACGTGATGAATGACGAGCCGCCGCCTGAGCGCGAACGGTTGCAGTCGCCGGAGGAGCGCGAGAGGCTGAACGGCCTCTACGAGTGCATCCTGTGCGCCTGCTGCACGAGTTTCTGCCCGCCGTCGTGGTGGCACCCCGGCAAATTCCTCGGGCCGGCAGCATTGCTGCAGGCGCAGCGCTTCATCGTCGACAGCCGCGACCGTGGGGCGAGCCAGCGCCTGAAATTTCTCGACGATGTGTACAAGCTGTACCGTTGCCGCACCATCATGAATTGCGCCGAGGTTTGCCCCAAAGGGCTCAATCCTGCGCAGGCCATCGAGCGCATCAAGATCGAGTTGCTACGCCGCTCTGCCTGAACGCGGTGCCCGTCAGCGCCGCGGCGGCAGCCGGGGCGCCTTACGGTTGCGGTCGGGCTGGCGCACCGGCGGCGGTGGTCGTTTCCTCTGCCTGCGCTTTTTTGCAGCGCTAGAGCCCATTGCATCCTCGCATGGCGGTTCGACGTACCCCAGTGTACCCGTGGCTCGATGCAAGGAGATTCAGCCGAGGTTTACCCCAAAGGGCTTAATCCTGCCCAGGCGATCGAGCGCATCAGGGTTCAGTGGTTACGTCGTTCAGCGTGAAAATATTCGAATGTTCGATAGCGGACAGGGCGGCGTAAGATTGGCGCGTGGAAGCGCGCGATCGTCGGGGAGCGATCCAGGGTTTCATGGCTAACCGACTTCTGGCGGGCCTGCCAGCCGACGAGCGGCGCGGGCTTGCGCCGTTCCTCGAACCGGTGCCGTTGCGCCTGGGGGTCGCCCTGTACGAGCCGGGCGGCAGGCAACGACATGTTTACTTCCCGACAGACAGCATCGTCTCGATGCTATACGTGCTCGAAAGCGGCGCCTCTGCCGAGATCGCGGTAACTGGCAACGAGGGCGTGGTGGGCATTTCGCTCTTCATGGGCGGCGAGACCACGCCCAGCCGTGCGATCGTGCAGAGCTCCGGATTGGGTTACCGGCTGAAGGCGTCCGTCATCAAGGAGGAGTTCGATCGTGGCGGTGCGCTGCAGCATGTGCTGCTGCGTTACACGCAGGCCCTCATCACGCAGATGGCGCAGACGGCCGTGTGCAACCGTCACCACTCCGTGGACCAGCAGCTTTGCCGCTGGCTGCTCTTGAGTCTCGACCGGCTGCGCTCAAATCGGCTGCTGATGACGCAGGAGCTGATTGCAAACATGCTCGGCGTGCGCCGCGTCGGCGTGACCGAGGCCGCCGGCAAGTTGCATGCCGCCGGGCTGATCAACTATCACCGCGGCCACATCGTGGTCCTGGACCGTGGAAGGCTGGAGAGACGTGTGTGTGAGTGCTACGGCGTAGTCAGGAACGAATACGACAGGCTCCTGCGGTAAATCGAGCCAAACGCCGCGGGGGATGTGGTTGGCATTGAAGTATGGCCGCGACGATCATCGCCGCAGTGGACAATTCGCCGGCCGCCATGCAGGCGGTGCGGCTGCTCGCCGGCTACGAGGGTGACCGTAGCAAGCTTGCAATCGTGGTTCTCAACGTGCAGTCCAGGCCGACCATCCTCTGGCCGGGCCCGGCGCTCGACCCGGGTGCGATCGAATCGGCGCTGCTTCGCGAAGGCGCCGCGCAGCTTGAACCCGCTCGCGCGCTTCTCGTGCAGTCGGGGTTTCAGCCGGAGACGGCGGTGCGGCTCAGCTTTGCTCCGCAGGCGATCATCGAAGAAGCGCATCGACGCGGCGCCAAAGCGATCGTCATGGGTACGCGTGGGCACGGGGCTTTGAGAGGCTTCGCGCTGGGTTCGGCGGCGCTGCGCGTTGCTCACCGAGCACAGGTGCCCACTCTGCTGGTGAGACCGGACACGCGGCTCCCCAAGGCTCTTGGCCGCAGCGTACGCGTTCTGCTGCCCCTCGATGGCTCGATCCAGGCGACGAACGCCGTGACGCAGCTGCTGGGATGGCAAGAGTGGCTCGGCGATATGGAATTCGACCTGGTGCATGTGCGGCCCGCCTTGAGCGTGTTGGAAACCCTCGCGCCACCGCATGACGACGTGCTGGAGGCGTGGGGTAGCAGGCAGTCGGAGGAGGCAACGCGCGACGCGCGTGCGTTGCTTCATGTCGCGCGGCGCGGTCATCGCTTGCACGAGGCTGTAGGAGATCCATCCCAGGAGATCGCGCGCATTGCCGATGAGGTGGGCAGCGAGCTGGTCGTCATGGGGACTCGCGGTCTGGGGGCGATCCATCATGCGCTTCTAGGTTCAGTTGCGTTGAAAGTAGCGCATGCCAGTGCCGTTCCGGTTGTACTTGTGCCTTGATCGCGCGCATCAGTCCGCCTCCTGCATGGCGGCAAGCGCGGCGCCCACCAGGCCGAGGCTCTCGTTGGTCACGAGGCGAACCGGGATCGATGCCGCAAGGCCGCTGTGGCGGCCTTTGTGCCGGAACGCCTCGATGAAGTCGCCTTCAGCGAAGCGCGGCGCAAGCTTGGCCGCGATGCCGCCGCAGACATAGAGCCCGCCACGCGCGAGAAAGGCGAGCGCCATGTCCCCGGCGAACGACCCGTAGCAGCGGATGAAGGTAGCAAGCGCCTGAGCCGAAAGAGAATCACGCTCTGCCAGTGCTCGCGCAGAAATCGCGGGCGGCTCGAGTTGCGGCTCGGCTTGCGGCGAGCGCGCGCGCAGGAAGTCATGGATGCGCTTCAGACCTGCGCCGCTCACGACCCGTTCCGCGCTCGCGCGGCCGCCATGGGTCGCCATCATGTAGCGGCAAAGCTCGAGCTGAGCGCCGTCAGCCGGAGCGAACGCGATGTGTCCGCCTTCGGAGGGCTGCGGCCGGTAACGCCGGCCGTCCCATACCAGCGAGGCGACGCCGAGGCCCGTCCCCGCGCCGACCAGCGCGATGGTCCCCTCGGGGGACGGCTCTCCGGCCTGCAGTTCGACCCAGTCGGCCGGGCCCGCATGGGCTACGGCGTGCGCCTGCGCCAGAAAATCGTTGATGAGGCGCGCCTGCACACCGAGGTGTTCGCGCAAACCGCGCAGGTCAACCGTCCATGCGGTACGGTTCGTGAGCCGCCCCATGTTCCTGTCCACGGGCCCGGCGATGGCGATCGCGGCGCGCGGCGGGGCGGGGCTGATCGCCTCAGCGCTGCGCGCCTCTTTAAGGAAAGTGGCCAGTGCCGACTCGAAATCCGGAAAGCTCTTCGTCGGATAGGTGCGCTGGAAGACGAGCCGGAGCTGCCCGGAATGAAAGTCAGCGATCGCGAACCGCGCGTTGGTGCCGCCGATGTCGGCAGCGAGCACGGCCCGGGCGCTCATGCCTTCATTTCTCTTCCGGTGCGTTGCGCGACCGCGGAAAAATCTCTGCATGTTCGTGCATGAATGCCTCCTTCGTTGCTGATTAGGACCGCACGGGCAACAGAGCGTTCGAGAAACGCCGCCGGTTTTGTCGGCTATCTCATTACACCGGGACCCCATTGCGCGCGACTGACCACCTGGACCAAGGTTCGTATGATCTGAAGTGGCCTGAACCTTGCGGGCCGGATAGCTGCGAGGGATGAGCCATGAAAGCCAGCGACATCATGACATCGCCTGTGATCGGCGTATCGCCGGACACCCCCGTGCCGGACATCGCCGGACTGCTCTCCGAGCGGAGGATAAGCGGAGTCCCGGTCCTCGAGGGTGAGCGGCTCGTGGGTCTGGTGAGCGAAGCGGACCTGCTACGCCGACGGCAGCTGGGCCGCCGCGCGCGCCGCGCGCGCGACATCATGACGCACGAGGTGGAAACGGTCGCCCCGGATACGCCGGTTGAGGAAATCGCGACGGTTCTGGAGCAGCGCGGGATCAAGCGGGTCCCGGTGCTGCAAGCGGGTCGGGTGGTCGGCATTGTCACCCGGTCCAATCTCGTGCAGGCCCTGGCGGTAAGAGCCATGCCGGAAGCGGCCCATCCGGAAGACGACGAAGCGATCCGCAGCCAACTGCTTGCGTGGCTGGAAGGAAACCCCTGGTGGCGTCGCGCTGAGTCCAACGTAGTGGTCGACGACGGCGTGGTGCATTACTGGGGGAAGATCCATTCCGAGGAAGAGGGCGCGGCTGCCCGGGTGGCCGCCCAGCGGATACGCGGCGTGCGGCGGGTCGAGGACCATCGTCTTGAGACGCGCAAGCGGCCTGCGGATGACTATGGACCGCAGATCAGGCGCGCGTCAGAGCGCGGCCAATCAAAGCAGGGCTGGGTCGATTCGTACCACAGCTTCTCGTTTGGCAACTTTTACGATCCCGCGTACATGGGTTATGGCCCGCTGCGCGCAATCAACGATAAATTTGTCCAGCCGGCAAAAGGTTCCACGACCTACGGTTTATGCGACGTCGAAATCATCACATATGTGCTGGACGGGGCGCTCGGACATGACAATTCACTCGACGACAGCACCGTGCTTTCTGCCGGCGACGTGCAATGCATGAGTGCTGGCTCCGGCGTTCGTTTTTCCGAGGCCAACCGCGACCCGTCCGAGGTAACCCATTACCTGCAGATCTGGATCGAGCCGGATAGCATCGGGCAGCCGGCGAGCTATGCGCACCAGCACTTCCCCTCGGAATCAAAGCGCGGGCGGCTGCGGGCTATCGCATCGTCGGACGCTCGAGAGGACTCTCTGCGAATGCGGCAGGATGCTGTCTCCCATGCCGGATTGTTCGACGGCGCCGAGCGCGCGGAGCTCGACGTGGTTTCGGAGAGGCTCGTGTACGTGCACGTTGCACGCGGCACGATCACGGTGCAAGGCCGCGAGCTTGCTGCCGGCGACGGTCTCGCCATGGCCGGCGGGAAAATCGTGTTGGAACACGGGCGCGATGCCGAAGTACTGGTGTTAGATCTGCCCGAAAATCCGGGCGAGCGCATCACGGCAAGGATTCACAATGGAATCGCTTAACGAGATCTTGACGGGCAGCCGCGAGGGTCCCTGCCTGTCGCTCTATCAGCCGACGCACCGGTCGCACCCGCAAAAGCAGCAGGATCTCATCCGGTTCCGCAACCTGGTGAAGCTGCTGGAGGAATCGCTCGGAACGAAATACCCGGATCGCGATGCAGCAGCGCTGCTCGCGCCGTTCAACGCGCTGGCCGCCGATGAGCGCTTTTGGAACCACGCGCTCGATGCCCTCGCCGTGCTCGGTGCGCCTGGCCTGTTCCGGGTCTACCGCTTACAGCGGCCCGTAGGCGAGCTCGCCGTGGCGGCCGACAGCTTTCATCTCAAGCCGCTGTTGCGGATTCTGCAGTCGGCCGACCGCTATCACGTGCTTGGCTTGAGCCGGCAGGAGGTCAAGCTCTTCGAGGGCAATCGCGATGCGCTGGATGAGATCGAGCTCGATCCGGCGGTGCCGCGCACCATAGCGGATGCGCTCGGGCGCGAGCGCAAGGAGTCCCACGTCTCCGTCTGGACCTACCACGCCGGCGCGGGTGGTCCGCAGGCGGGCGCCGGAGTGCAGCATGGCCAGGGCGGAGAGAAAGCCGAAGAAATGGAGCGCGACACGAAGAAGTTCTTTCGCGCCGTCGACCGCGCGATCCTCGAGCGGCACTCGCGGCCTTCGGGTGTGCCGTTGCTGCTCGCGGCGTTGCCCGAGCATCATGGCCATTTCCGCCGGTTGAGCCGCAATCCTTTCCTCCTCGCTGACGGGATCGATGTTCACCCGGATGCGCTGTCCTCCAGCGGACTCCGGGAGCGGGCGTGGCGTGTCCTCGAGCCGCACTACCTCGCACGCCTTGCTGGCCTCGTCGAGATGTACGGCGTAGCACGCTCGAGAGAGCTCGGTACTGACGATCTCGAAGACGCGGCGGCAGGCGCTGCGGGCGGACGAGTGGCAACCCTGCTGCTCGAGGCTGAGCGTACGGATCCCGAAGTCGACGACCGGCTGGATGACGTGGGCGAGCTCGCCCTGAAGAACGGCGGCCAGGTGGTGATAGTTCCCGCCGCACGCATGCCCACACGTACCGGCGTAGCGGCGATCTACCGCTATTGATGATGGGAACGCGCCGTCCACCGCTCGCAGGACGCCTTCCGCGTGCCGCCAAGCTGCGGCGCGACCGGCACGCCGTCTCGCAGATCCCTGCGCACATCCGGGCGGACGGTCCACCGGTCGCTGCCGAGGATCGCGCATACTTGCGCCGCAAGCTCGGAACGAAACTCGGCAAGTTCGCCCGCGCGGTGGAAAGAGTGAGCGTGCGCATCCGCGACGTGAACGGCCCGCGCGGTGGCATGGACAAGGCATGCAGGATCAAGGTGGTGCTCACCCGGCTGCCGAGCGTCGTGATCGATGAGCAGCGCGCTTCGCTGCAGGCCGCCATGGACGGGGCTTTGCAGCGCACCGAGCGCACCGTGCGGCGCAGCATGGAGCGCCGGTCCGCACGCGCGCGCTAAAGCAAAACTACTTGACGAGCGTGACAGGCACGTCGGCGAGCTGCAGCGTTTTTAGCGACACCGAGCCGAGCACGACGCGTGCGAGGGCGCCGTGCCCGCGCATGCCCATGACGATCTGGCTGGAGCCCGTTTTCCGGGCCAGCTTGACGATGGCTTGGGCCGCCGAGCCCACCAGCATGCGGTTCTCGTACGGAATACCTGCCGCCTCGAGCAGCGAGCGCGCCCGCCGGGTCGCCGCGTCGGCGGCCTGCACATGCAGCCGCTCGCCTTCCTTCTCCTCTTCGCTGGAACGGGCCGGCGCCCACTCGGGCTGCACGTTGACCAGCAGAACCCGCAGGGCCATACCTGCGACGTGCAGCCCCACTACATGGCGCACCGCCCGCTCAGAGGGCTTTGATCCGTCTACAGGCAGCAATATCCTTCGCATGGCCGGAACGGGCTAGAAAAGCCGGACTTCCGGCTTGCGGGGCCGCAGGTCGAGGTGCGCGACCGCAAGGCTCGCGCCAGGCGGAAGCTCGACTTGCATGTCGCAACGGCGAGCAAGCGCGATCATGGCCTCGTTGTCCGCCCGGATCTCGCCGATCAGCGCGGCGCTGCCGCGTGATCGGCAGTAGTCGATCGCCTTCTCCAGCAACGCACGGCCGAGCCCGCGCCGCTGCACGTCGCTGCGTACGAGGATAGCGAACTCGGCGCTGTCGCCCCCCGGGAAGGTGAACAGACGAATTTCGCCCAGGATGTCGTTGCCGGCCTCCGGCGCGACGGCAACGAAAGCCATCTCGCGGTCGTAGTCGATTTGCGTGTAGCGGGCCAAGTCGCGCGCGGGCAATCGCCGCACCAGCGTAAAGAATCGCATGCGCAGGTCTTCGGCGTCGCTACGACCGACCAGGTCGGCATAGGCCGGGGCATCTTCCGGACGGATCGGTCGCAGCAGCACTTTAAGGCCCTTGATTTCGATCTTCCGCTCCAGCTCCCTCGGATACGGCCGGATTGCCAGGTGATCGCCCGGTTTGAGCTTCGTCTTGGCGATGCGCGTACGCACTTCGAGCGCCATCGCGCCCTTGTCGTCCGCAAGCAGCGGATCGATGTGGAGCGCCACGATCTCGGGATGCTGCGCGAGTAGCTGCGACACGCGCGTGAGCACCGCGGCGATCGCATGGGCTTGCTCATCCTGGCGACCCAGCATGTCGAGCGCCAGCGCGGCGTTGAGCGGAACAAGCCCGACCGCATCATCGAGCCGCACTACCGTGCCGAACACGCGGTCCCTGCTTGCGCGCAACGCCAACTCCTGCGCGCCGTGCCGCCGGTGGACCGCGCCCGGCGGCCTTATCATCCGCTGCACCGTGAAGCCCGCGAGGCGCGCCGCCGGCCTGTGCTGGCCCATGCGTTGCCGCATGTCGCGCGCCGCGGCGCGGACCTCTTCCTCGTTCTCGAGGTTAAGCGTGACGCCCCCCACTTCGGCCCGATGCTCAAGGTCCGGAGAAAGCACTTTGAGCGCGACGGGATAGCCAATCTCGGCTGCGAGCTTTGCCGCCTCGTCTGTGTTCAGCGCGACGTGCGTATGGACGGTCGGGATGCCATAGGCGGCGAGCAACGCCTTGCCCTCGGGATCGGTCAGGCGTTCGCGGCCTTCGTCGAGCACCCGGGCCAGCAGCCGCTGTACGGCCTTCTCATCCGGGACAAGATTCGCTGCCGCACCCTCGGGCATTTGCTGGAGCGCTTCCTGATGCTGCCGGTACTGATGCATGTGCACGAATGCGAGCACCGCGGCTTCCGGGGTCTCGTAGACCGGCACGCCGGCTTCACGCAGCGGGCGCGCGCCTTCGCGTGCCCGCTCACCGCCCATCCAGCATGCGAGTACGCGTCCGGACGCCGCTGCGTCTGCCTTGCACGCCTCCGCGATAGCTTCGGCGGCGACCACGCCGCTCGGCGCGTGAATCAGCAAGACCGTGTTCTGCGCTACCGATTCCGCGAGGGCCGTGCGGACCGCTTCGGCATATCGCGGGGCGTTTGCGTCGCCGCCGAGGTCCACGGGCGCGCCCGCGAGCACAGCGCCTCGGGTGGCGGCTGCGTCGGCGGCGATAACGCCCGGTCCGCCCGCGTTCGTCAGTATGGCAAGCTTCGATCGTCCGGCGCCGCCCATGCGCCCAAGCGCCTCCGCCGCTTCGAAGAGCTCCGCGATCGTATAAACACGCAGCATGCCGGCGCGCACGATCGCCGCGTCGAACACGTCGTCTTCGCCCGGATCCGCGCCGGTGTGCCGCTGCGCAGCTTGTGCCCCGGCGCTCGTGCGTCCCGATTTCATGATGATCACCGGCTTGCTTCGCGATACTGCGCGTCCCGCGGAAAGGAACTTGCGGCCATCTCGCACCGATTCCAAGTAAAGCAGCACCGCATGCGTAGCGGGATCGCTGCCGAGATAATCGAGGAGGTCCGCCGCATCGACGTCCGCCGCATCGCCGAGCGAGACAGCGTGGGTGAAGCCTATGCCGCGTGGTGCCGCCCAATCGAGCGCGGCGGCGAGCAGGGCGCCCGACTGCGACAGGAAGGCGAGCGCGCCGGGGGCTGCCGGCGTCGGGGCAAAGCTGGCGTTCAGGCTCTGCGCTGGGGCGAGCAGACCCATGCTGTTCGGGCCGAGCACGCGCATGAGGTGCGGCTTCGCCGCCGCCAGGACCGCCTCGTGGTCGACGCTGTCCGTAAGGATGACGGCGGCGCGAGTGCCGTGAACGCCCAGCGAATGCACCAAGGCGGGGATGGTATCGGGCGGCGTGCAAATCACCGCCAGATCCGGTATCTGTGGCAGGAAGCCGACCTCGCGATAAGCATGCACGCCGGCTACGGACTCGCGCGTGGAATGCACGGGAAACACCGGTCCCTGAAACCGGCCTTGCATAAGATTGCGCATCACCGATGTGCCCACGGTGTGCTCGCGATCGGAGGCTCCGATTACCGCAATGGAGCGCGGCCGCAGCAGCAGGTCGAGGTTGCGGACGCTCATTTTTGCCTCAGCAGGCGCAGCAGCGCTTCGTTCGTCAGTTTGGCGCGTTGGCGCAAGCCGGGGACCCGCTCGCCGAGCTTGGCACGGATTGCTTCGCGTGTATCCCACTTGCGGTCGATCCGGCCGCAGAGCTCACCAATGCCGATGCTTCCAAGGGGCGGCGTGTCCATATCCAGGTCCTCGACCAGGCCGGCTACCTTCGAGGCGTAGGGCAGCGGCGAAAACGGGGTGCCGCGCAGCGCGGCGAAGATGAGGAAATGCAGGCGCATGCCGACGGCGAAGTCGAACCGTCCCATCAAGTCCAGGATCTGGCGGGGAGTGTAGCGCCGCCTGAGAACCTCGGCCCTCTCCGCAAATCGCATGTGCGCAACGACGCCATGGCTGTGCTGTACGTCGAACTTCTCCATCGGCACGAACACCACTTCGGCGTCGAAGCGCTCCACGACGAAGTCGGCTGCGTTGGCGAGCAGGGCGTAGTACTGCTCCGGCTCGATGTCCGGCGCTGCTGGACCCGGCTCGCGCACCGAGAAGGCCACAACGTGTCCCTCAAGATTCACGCCTTCGGCCTTCAGTGCCGCCACCGGAAGCTCCTCCGGCTCAAGGAGGAAAGCCGGGTCTGCCGTCAGCTCGACCTCCTGCGTGACGCCGACATCCTCGAGCAGCCGAACGCCCTGCCGGTCGCGCACCGTGATCGCGGTGCCGGGGGAGGCGTTGAGCGCATCGCGCACGATGCGCCGTGACGCTTGCGTCACGAGCGGCCCTGCGCTTACCGCGTACACCATCACCGGGACGCTCGACTCGTGGGCAATAAGGACTTCGCGCAGGTACGCTTCAGCTTCACCGTCGAAGAGGATGCCGCCGCCGCCAAGCACCAGGAGATCCAGCTCGCGAATGGTCGGCGTGATCTCCTTGCGCGTGAGCACCCGGGCGTTGATGGCTCGGTCGACCTTGTGCCTTGCGAGCGTATCGGCGGGATTCCTGGAAAAGACCGTGACCTCGGCAGGAACGCTGGCGCGCAGCTCGCCCAGGATCCCTTCCAGAATCGCCTCGTCGCCGAGGTTCATCCCGCCGTATGAGCCCGAGATGCCGATGCGGAATTTCCTGCCGTCGCTTCCCATTTGGGGTTCCTCGCGCACGACTGAGGGGAAGACTTCGGACGCAAGCGCCGTGCCGACGGCGCGATAAGGACGTCCTGCTCAGCATGGGAAGCAAGTGCCTCTGGGTCGGTACCGGACCCAACGATGCGAGGACTTTCAGCAAGCTTCGATTCCGCTCAACGCTACGGTCGAAAAAACTCCACGCAGCAGGAACTCGGCTCATCAAGAATCCAGAGGTGAAGCACCACGAAAGGAGAAGATCGTGCCCATCGACGGGAAAGTAGTCCTGATCACCGGCGCTGGCCAAGGCATCGGCCGCGCCATCGCGCTCAGGCTGGCAAAAGACGGAGCCCATGTCGCCATCGTGGACCTCAACGCTGACAAGATGCAGACGGTGGCGGACGAGGTCAAAAAGATCGGCCGCAAGGCGACGATCTTCAAGGCCGACGTCACGCAGCGGGACGAGGTGCACGCGGCGGTCGACCATGCCGAAAAGCAACTCGGCGGGTTTGATGTCATCGTCAACAACGCCGGCATCGCCCAGGTGCAGCCGCTTGCCGATGTTACGCCGGAGCAACTGGACAAAATCCTGAAGGTGAACGTCCAGGGGGTGTTGTGGGGAATTCAGGCGGCGGCGAAGAAATTCAAGCAGCGCGGGCAGAAGGGCAAAATCATCAGCGCTTCGTCCATCGCCGGGCACGATGGGTTCGCCATGCTCGGCGTCTATTCCGCGACCAAGTTCGCCGTGCGGGCGCTGACTCAGGCGGCGGCGAAGGAGTTCGCAGCCGACGGCATCACGGTGAACGCCTACTGTCCCGGTATCGTCGGCACCGACATGTGGATAGAGATCGACCGGCGCTTTGCGGAGCTCACGGGGGCTCCCGTGGGGGCGACCTACCAGAAGTACGTCGAAGGCATCGCGCTCGGTCGCGCGCAGACGCCGGAGGACGTCGCGGCGTTCGTTTCATTCCTTGCCGGCCCCGACTCGGACTACATGACGGGACAGGCTCCGCTCATCGACGGCGGGCTGGTATACCGATGAGCCGATATGACGTTGCCGTGGTGGTCGGCAGCCTTCGCCGGGAGTCCTTCAACCGCAAGCTTGCGACCGCCCTCGCCAAGCTGGCGCCCTCGGAGTTCAGCTTCAGGCAGATCAAGATCGACGACCTGCCGCTCTACAACCAGGACGACGACGCGAATCCAGCCGAACCGGTCAAGCGCTTGAAGCGCGAGATCACGGCTGCTCACGGCCTGCTTTTCGTCACGGCTGAGTACAACCGCTCAATCCCCGGCGTGCTGAAGAACGCCATCGACCACGCATCGCGTCCCTATGGGCAGAGCGTATGGGCGGGGAAGCCCGCCGGCGTGCTCGGCGTTTCGGTCGGTGCCGTCGGCACCGCGGTGGCGCAGCAGCACCTGCGCAACGTTCTCGCGTACCTCGACGTACCGACGCTGGGCCAACCCGAATGTTTCATCCAGGCAACGGGGGGTTTGTTTGACGCGGCGGGCAATATCGGCGCGGACAGCAAGAAATTTCTGCAAGGCTGGATGGACCGTTACGTGGGGTGGGTGAAACATCATTCTGATGCACCCGCTGCGGTCGGGGGGCGGACACGGGTCTCGGCATAGTGCGGAGCCGCTCCGCCAGCACCTACATCGGCGGCTGCGGGAAGCCGGCAAGCGCACGGCCGCCGCAAGGACGTTAGCCACATGACGAACAGGAGGACATTCATGCACGCCCCGACGTTTTCGACGCTTCTCGCCCACGTTCCGCTGGCTTTTCTGGTTTCGCTCGCATCCGCGCAGACCGGGGAGGTCCGGACCGGCGCCGCCGCCTTGGCCGACTGGAAGGCCGACGCCCCCGGCGTTCGGCGCCACATCAAGCCTTCGGATCTGCCTGCGCCGAAGGCGACCAAGGATGGCGAAGCGTCAGTCGCCAAGCCGGCAAAGGTGGTTGAGCCGCCGCAGGGCGCGGCGCCGAAAGTGCCGGAAGGCTTCATCGTGGAGACCTTCGCCGGCGGATTCAAGCAGCCGCGGACCCTGCGGGTCGCGCCCAATGGCGATATCTTCCTGTCCGAGAGCGGCACCGGTCGCGTGCTCGTATACGGCGCGAGTGCGAGCGCGGGCGGCGCGTCTGCGAAGCCCGAGGTCTTCTCCGAGAACCTCGACCGGCCGTATGGCATCGCCTTCGTGCCGCCCGCTGATCCGCAGTACGTCTATGTGGCGGCGGCCAACCAGGTGGTCCGCTACCCGTACCGCAACGGGGAAGTCAAGGCGGCGGGCCCCGCCGAGGTCGTCGTCGCCAACATTCCGACGAAGCGGCACTGGACGCGCGATCTGGCGGTCTCCCGGGATGGCAAGCGCCTGTTCCTCGCCGTCGGCTCGGGGTCCAATCTCGCGGGCGACATGACGACCCAGATGACGCCCGAGAAGATCCGGCAGCACGAGAAAACCCACGGCCGCGGGGCGACCTGGGGCGAAGAAGAGAATCGCGCCGTGGTGCGCGTGTTCGATCCGGAAGGAACGCGGATTCGCAACTACGCTACCGGACTGCGCAACTGCTCGGGCCTCGCGATGCAGCCCGGCACGGACAACCTGTGGTGCGTCGTCAACGAGCGCGACCACCTCGGCCCCAACCTGGTGCCCGACTTCATGGCACGCGTGCAGGAGGGCGGGTTCTACGGCTGGCCGTGGTACTACATCGGCGACAGGGAAGATCCCGCTTTGAAAGGAAAGCGTCCCGACCTCAAGGGCCATGTGCGGGCGCCCGAGGTGTTGATCCAGGCGCACTCTGCCGCGCTGAGCGTGGTCTTCTACGATCACGACGCCTTCCCGGCCGAATACCGGGGCGACGCGTTCGTCGCCCTGCACGGCTCGCATAGCGCGCCGGAAAGGACCGGCTACAAGGTGATCCGCGTGCGCATGAACGAGGGCAAGCCGACCGGCGAGTACGAAGACTTCATGACCGGCTTCCTGGTAGACAACGACAGCGTCTGGGGCCGGCCGGCTGGCGTGGCGATCACCCGGGACGGCGCGCTGCTGGTGAGCGACGACGCAAACGGCACGATCTTCCGCGTTTCACGCAAATGACGCCGGAATAGGACCCGACATGGCCGATTCCGGCAAGCAAGCGCCCGGCTCCACGATGAGCACCGGCGCCCCGGCGCCGAGCGACCGCAATTCCCTGACGATCGGCCGCGACGGTCCCATCTTGCTTCACGACGTGCATTTTCTGGAGCAGATGGCGCATTTCAACCGGGAGAAGGTTCCCGAGCGCCAGCCCCATGCCAAGGGCGCTGGCGCTTTCGGGATTCTGAAAGTGACGGAAGATGTTTCCAGGTTCACCCGAGCCGCGCTTTTCCGCAAGGGCGCAACGACCGACGTGCTCGCACGTTTCTCCACGGTGGCGGGAGAGGCCGGAAGCCCGGACACCTGGCGCGACGTGCGCGGGTTCTCTCTGAAGTTCTACACCGAGGAGGGCAATTACGACCTCGTCGGCAACAACACTCCGGTCTTCTTCGTTCGCGATCCGATGAAGTTTCCGCACTTCATCCGCAGCCAGAAGCGCCTCCCCGATTCCGGCCTTCGCGACAACCACATGCAATGGGATTTCTGGACCAGCAATCCGGAGTCGGCGCACCAGGTGAGCTACCTGATGGGTGAGCGAGGCCTGCCGCGCACGTGGCGCAACATGAACGGCTATGGCTCGCACACCTACATGTGGATCAATGCGGCGGGCGAGAAGTTCTGGGTGAAGTATCACTTCCACACCCAGCAGGGCATGGCGTTCTTCACCAATGCCGAGGCCTCTGCCATGGCGGGGTCCGACGCGGACTTCCACCGCCGCGACCTGTTCCAGGCGATCGCGCGCGGTGACCATCCGAGCTGGACCCTGTCGGTGCAGGTCATGCCCTATGCCGAGGCCAAAACCTATCGCATCAATCCATTCGACCTCACCAAGACCTGGCCGCACAAGGACTATGCGCTGATCAAGGTCGGCACGATGACCCTCAACCGCAATCCGGAAAACTTCTTCGCGCAGATCGAGCAGGCCGCGTTTTCCCCGGGCAACACGGTTCCCGGGATCGGCCTGTCGCCGGACAAGATGCTGCTCGGCCGAGCGTTCGCGTACAACGACGCGCAGCGCAACCGCATCGGCACCAACTTTCACCAGTTGCCGGTCAACCGGCCCAAGGTGGCGGTGAATACGTACATGTTCGACGGCCAGATGACCTATGACCACAGCGGCAATGCGCCGGTGTATGTCCCGAACGCCGGCGGCCGGCCATGGTCTGATCCGGCTGGCGCGGTCGCTGACGGATGGGAGGCCGATGGCGAGATGGTACGCAGCGCCTATACGCTGCGGCCGCAGGACGACGATTTCACACAGCCCGGTATCCTTGTGCGCAAGGTCTTTAACGATGTACAGCGCAGCGCGCTCGTCGACACGGTTGCGGGCAGCCTGCTCGGCGGGGTGCGCGAGCCGGTGCTCGGCCGGGCATTCGAGTATTGGGGACGCGTCGATGCGGAAACCGGCCGTCGAATCGAAGACAAGGTGCGTTCCGGCAAGGCCCCGAAGCCAGCCGAAGGCATGGGCGAGCGCTGAATTAGCCCGTGCCTGAGACTGCGCACATCGAGTGAGCCTATGAGCGAACTGAGACTGGCGCGCGAGCGCGGCCACGAGAACCACGGCTGGCTGGATTCCTGGCACACGTTCTCGTTTGCCGACTATCACGACCCGGAACACATGGGGTATGGACCGCTGCGCGTCATCAATGAGGACCGCATCCGGGAAGGCTCGGGCTTCGGCACGCACGCGCACCGCGACATGGAGATCATCACGTACGTGCTCGAAGGCGCCATTGCGCACAAGGACTCCATCGGCACGGGCGCGACCATAGTCCCCGGCGATGTTCAACGCATGAGCGCCGGCACCGGCGTGCGGCACTCGGAGCACAATGCCCACAAGGGTGAGACCCATTTTCTGCAGATCTGGATCGAGCCGAAAGTCACCGGCCTCCAACCGTCCTACGAGCAGAAGCATTTTCCCGCTGCAGAAAAACGCGGACGGCTGCGTCTTATCGCCTCGCCTGACGGACGCGAAGGCTCGGTAAGCATGAACCAGAACACGCTGCTGTACGCGGGCCTCTTCGACGACGCCGAGCGCGCGGAGCTAACATTCGCCTCCGGAAGGAAGGGCTATGTCCACGTTGCGCGGGGAAAAATCACCGTCAACGGACAGACGATGGGCGCGGGCGATGCGATGAAGACCGGCCCGGGCGGTATTGCGCTCGAAGCGGGACAGGACGCGGAGGTGCTGATTTTCGATCTTCCGGAGGACTGACCCGCGCAGCCGTCAAGCATCGCGCGCGGACGCATGACCCAGGAAGAGCCGGGAGGGATGGCGTCTTATCAACACGTCCTTTGCGCGCAGGCTTTGTTCGTTGCCGGACAGACTCTGCACTGGAGGATGCCTATTGTTGGCCCTCTTCTCACCCCATCCCAAAGGACGCCGCATGAGAAAGCAAGCCGTCGCAATTGCCATTGCATCCGCCGTGATGTTTGTCGGCAGTGCATTCGCCCAGCAACAGATGGAGGCCGTGGTTACGGTCACGAAGTTTGATCCAGCTAGCCGCATGGTCTGGGTCGAAGCGAAGAACGCGAAGAGAGTGCTGCACCTTTCACCCGATATCGACATGTCGAAGCTTCAGGTCGGTTCGCGCTACCAGCTTCGCTGGACAGAAGCCGTAGCGACGGCAATCGACCCGGGAGCGCAGGCGGCCGCTGCCGGCGCCACTCGCGAGGTGGAGATCACCAGGACGGGTCCCGGGACGAGCACCGCGAGCTCGAAACTTGCCGGCGTCATCGACTCGGTGGATGCGGCTGGCAAAAAGATTACCTTGCGCACCCCCGATGGCGAGACGCAGACTTTCAGCATGGGAGCAAACGTCGCTCCGGGCTCGTTCAAGACCGGCGACCCCGTCACGCTCACCTACGAGCGGGCCCTCGCGTCGCAAGTGCGCTCAACGCCGCAGCCGGTGAGCGATCCAGCGCCCGCGCTGTAAACACCTCGGGACTCGCCGATGCGGTGCAGGGAGCCGCGAGTCTATGTTCGTCAGTGCGGCCAACCGGGTCGTACTACTGCCGCCAGGGAGCGGAAACCGGCGGCCGGATCCACACTTTAGCGGTTCAAGGGCCCAGCGCGCGTATCACGGCGCCGTGTGCGACGACGACTTCCGGGTTGCGCTGCAGGCTCGTCTCGTACTTGCGGTTGAATTCGCCGGCTCCCGCAGCAGGCGTGAGCAGCTTTCGGATCCGGGCGCGGTACTCCTTATCAAGACCCCGACGCTTTGCATCCGCGTCGAGCTCGTCGAATTGCACGATCATGGTCGTAAGCGCTCCCAACCAGCTGAAATCGGGATTCTTCACGACGACATCGAGAAACTCGCTGTCGGAGACGCGACCGCGCAGACGTTCGTAGTCGCGACGCTCAGCGTCGAGCAGCGTACGGTGGAGATCGATCAGTGTCTGGCGCAAGGCGTTGACCGCGACGTCGATCACATGCTCCGCATCAGCACCGGCCGGAAGGGCGTTTGAATCATCGTGGCCGGCGCGAGCGTGAACCATTCTTCCAGGAGCGTCGGACGGTTCAGCCGTTCCAGCCACCAGCGGAATGCCTTTCCCTTGGGTCGATCGTCCCAGGCGAGATAGAAGTTCTGGGGCGCCGGAGGTCTTTCCAGCGCGATTTCAACAAGCTCCCCTTCCGACAATTCGTGCGCCACGAGGCGGCGAGGAAGAAAGCCAATGACAAACCCGTGCTTCAGCGCGGCCACCTTCGTATGCACGTCGGGCAGGGTGATAGTTTTCTGGCCTGCCAGAAGCCCCGCCGCCCGCGGCGGTAACTGGCTTGAGCTGTCTGCGACGACCGCTGCGCGATGCATACGCAATACGTGCTGCGGAACCGGTCCGCGGCGCACTGCGAGTGGATGGCGTCGACCTGCAACGAGGATGAACTCCAGCGTGCCGATGAGGCGGGTGTGGTGCTCGCCATCCTCGGGCGCATTATCGCCGCTTGCGCCCACCACGAGGTCCGCGCGTTGCAAGACGAGGGAATCCCAGGCTCTGCCGAGGGTCTCGTGTGCGATGCGCAGGTCGGTCTCTGCGTGTCCCGGCTCGGCGTAGAACTCGCTCGCCAGCGCGAGCATCGGCTCGGATGGCAGCAGCCCGTCCAGCGCGATCGGCAGCCTCGCCTCATAGCCTTCGGAGACCCGCTTCGCACGCTCCTCGAGATCGACCGTCGCCTGAAGGATGAGGCGCCCCTCCTTCAAGACCTCTTCTCCCGCGGGCGTAAGCCGGGGCCGGTGGCCATTTCGCTGGAACAACGGAAAGCCGAGATCCTCCTCGAGCTTCTGCACTGCGTAGGTGATAGTAGAAGGTACCCGAAACAGCTCTTCTGCGGCGGCGGCAAAGCTGCCGCGGCGCTGAATCGCGTCGATGATCTGGAGCCCTTCGAGGGAGATTCTCATCTGGTGCACGGACGACCTCCTGGGGCAACCCATCGTCCTCTCATCGTAGGCGACAGGCAAGGGGATCGGATGTCCGGTAGCGCACATTGCGCACGCCGGTGGAGCTTCGATTCCGCTGAACGCTACGGTCGAAAAAACTCGACGCCGCCGCGCCTTCACTCATCAAGAATCCGGAAGTGAGGCAAAGCAGACCGGCGTCGCTGGCTGAAAAGGTGCTGGACCAGGCGATCGAGTTCACTTTTCCGGCGAGCGATCCGGTCTCTGTGGCGCATGCCTTTCGCGCGGCGCGACGGCGCGATGAGCTTTTTCAACGAGGAGAATCGACGATGGCTGCAACCCCGGCGCGTGATACCCAGTCGTCAAAAGCGCTACATACCCCGAACGCCTTGCCCGAGAACGCTGTAGCGGCAATCACCACTGCACTCAACGCGGTGCTTGCCGACACATTCGCGCTTTATTTGAAGACGAAGAATTTCCACTGGCACGTCAGCGGCCCGCATTTTCGCGATTACCACCTGCTCTTCGATGAGCAGGCGGCACAGGTCTTGGCAACCACGGACCTGATAGCGGAGCGGGTCAGGAAGATCGGAGGGGCGACGCTGCGTTCGATCGGCCATATCGGCAAGCTGCAGCGCGTGAAAGACAATGATGAAAGCTTCGTCGCACCCGGCGAGATGCTGCGCGAGCTGATGGCAGACAACAAGGCCCTTGCCGAAGCGTTGCGCCAGGCGCATGAGGTAACCGACGGGCACCGTGATGTGGCGACGGCGAGTCTCCTGGAAGTCTGGATCGACGAGGCAGAGAACCGCGTGTGGTTCCTGTTCGAGGCGAGCCGCGCCCAGCCGCATTGAACCGCGCTTTGCGTCAAGGGTGACCCGAGTCTGCTGGTTCCGGGCCGCAACTGCTGGCGCATCGAGCGCGCACAGCGGCTCGGGTTCCTCATCGACGGCCAGGCGTACTTCGCCGCTGTGCGCGCCGCGATCGCGCGAGCGAAGCACAGCGTGTTCATCCTGGGCTGGGACTTCGACAGCCGCGTGCGGCTGGTTCCGCAGCCGGACGACGGCGATCCCGCGGAGCTCGGCGAGTTTCTAAAGGAGATGGTGCGGCGCAGCCGCGGGCTGCGGGTGTACGTGCTGTCGTGGGACTTTGCCATGGCATTCGCGCTCGACCGCGAATGGGTCCCGCTCTACAAACTCGGCTGGCGCACGCACCCGGCGCCGCGCCTGGCCTTCCGGCTCGACGACCGCCACCCACCCGGCGGCTCGCATCACCAGAAGGTGGTGGTCGTCGACGACGCGGTCGCCTTCGTCGGCGGCCTCGATCTCACGCATGGGCGCTGGGACACGCCCGAGCATCGCCGCGAGGAGCCGAACCGGCTGGATGCGCAGGGCAGGAGCGGCCGCCCCAATCACGACGTGCAGGCGATCGTCGACGGGGCGGCCGCCGCTGCCCTCGGCGAGCTCGCGCGCGAGCGCTGGCGGCGCGCCACCGGCCTCGAATGCGTGCCGTCCGAGCGCTCACCGGCAAGCGACCCGTGGCCGGCGGGGCTCGCACCGGAACTTACCGCGGCCGACGTGGCGATTTCGCGCACCGATCCCGGCTGGGTAAACGGGCAACCGGTCGAGGAGATCCGCAGCCTCTACGTCGATGCCATCGCGGCCGCGAAGCGCTTTGTCTACCTCGAGAACCAGTACTTCAGCTCGAGCGTCGTCGGTGCGGCGCTCGAAGCGCGGCTTCGCGAGGTCGCGGGCCCGGAGGTCGTGGTCGTGTCGCGGCTCACGGAGGAGGGCTGGCTCGAAGAGCGCACCATGGGACTGCTGCGCGCGCGGCTGCACCAGCGGATTCGGGCGGCGGATGCGCACGGACGCTATCGACTCTTCTATCCGCATGTTCCCGAGCTCGAGGGCGCGCAGCCGCTCAATGTGCACAGCAAGGTGCTCATCGTGGATGATGAGCTCTGCAGCGTAGGCTCGGCAAATTTCAACAACCGCTCGATGGGCTTCGACACCGAATGCAACATGGCGATCGCGGCACATGGCGAGGAGCGCGTGAAGCGCGCAATCGCTGGGCTGCGCCGGCGCCTCCTCGCCGAGCACCTCGGCGTTCGCCCGGAGGAGCTTGCGCGAGCGGAAGATGGTAGCCTCGTGCGCACCATCGAGGCCTTGCGGCGCCCGGGTCGCACGCTCAAGCCGCTCGAGCCGCAGGCGAGCGCAGACCTCGATCGCATCCTTCCGGCGAGCGCGCTTCTTGACCCGGAGCGCCCCGCGGACCCGGAAATGCTCGTAAAGGAGTTCGTGCCCCCGGACCTGCACCGGCCAATGGCCGCGCGCATCGCGCGCTTCGCCGTCGAGCTGCTCTTCGTTGCCGCCCTCGCCGCCGTCTGGCGCTGGACGCCGCTTTACGAGCGCTTTCCGCTGGAAGCTTTCGCCCAGTTTGCGGATTGGCTGCTCGCTCCTTTCGTCACGCTCGCAGCGTTCATCGCCGCTGGGCTCGTGGGGGTGCCGCTCACTCTGCTCATCATCGCCACCGCGCTCCTTTTCGACACGCCGCTCGGCACGCTGTACGCGCTCCTGGGCGCGCTCCTGAGCGCGCTGGTCACCTACGGTGCCGGACGGGCGTTCAGGCGCGACACCGTGCGCCGTCTCGCCGGCCTGCGCCTCAATGCCATTACGCGCCGGCTGGGAAGGGAAGGCGTGCTCGCCATCGCAATCTTGCGTCTGCTCCCAGTAGGCAACTATTCGATCATCGGCGTCGTGGCCGGCGCTTCGCGCATCCGACTGCGGGACTTCCTCCTCGGCACGGCGATCGGTGTTGCGCCGCTCATCGTGCTGGTATTCTCATTCGTCGATCGGGCGCGCGCGGCGTTCCTCGATCCGCAGCCGGTCACCTATGCCGCGCTTGCAGCTGTGACTGGCATCATCGCGGTGGGCGCTGTGGTCGTATGGCGCCGGTTCGGAGGCCAATGACGCGAATGCTTGTATCCCTGGCCTGCTGCCTCGCGGTCGCCGCCTGAGCCCGGCACGAGCTTCTGGCAGCGCCTGGCGGTGCGGGTGCTGTCGTTCCTTCCAATCGAGTGGATGCTCTGAACCGGGTGCGCGGCGCGGATGACGGCGACGTGCGCTCGTTTGCCCTACTCGAGCTCCGCTATCGCAAAGCGGTGGTAGCGATGCACGAAATCGAACGGCACGCGACGTACGACATTCATCGCGCGCTCGGCTTCGAGATCGCTCGGTGCATAAATGACCAGGAACGTACTGCCTTTGTCGGCCGCGGCGAGATGGGCTTCCACGGCCTCGTCGCTGCGGCCTAGCGTTGCAAGAAAGCCGGTGTTTTGCTCGAGATTGCGCCGCGCGCTGCGCGCGACTTCTTCGGCCGGAAACAGTGGGCAATCGTGCGGGTCGTAGCCTCCGGTCAGGAGATCCCGCCGTACCCTTTCTGCGTCTTCGCGCCTGGGAATGGCAGCGACGAGGTGGCCGCGCGGATAAAAGATGCCGAAGTCGGTCATCTCGATCACGTTTGCGGTATGTGTTTGTGTCATTGCTTTGCTTTGTCGGCCGGCGCGGGCGCTGCGCCCCCTGCACCCTGCGCGCGACGGCGTAACGGATCGGAGGGCTTCATTGTCCGGGCCATCTTAGGAGCGCCTTCGAGCAGCATCGCTGAATCTTTTCGAGCCGTACGTTGAAGCAGATCGAACGGCCGACATTCGAAGCAGTCGAACGCGGACATCAAATAGTTTTGACCCGCGTAGATCGCGGGCGGTCATCCTTGGGCACATGCGCAAGGCGCTTTCGAGCTCGTGGTGGTGGCTCGTAGTGCGCGGCCTCGCAGCCGTCGCTTTCGGCATCCTGGCGATCGCCTGGCCCGGCGCGACGCTGCTCCTTCCTGGCGCGGGCGCGCTCGCGCTCGTGTGGATGATCTCGGTGTGCGCCATCGCCACTGGAATCCTCTTCATCATCCTTGGATTCAGGCTTCGCGCGAGTCGGCACGATGCCCTTCATCCGCGCGAAGCTCGGGCCGCCTAGGACACTCGTGACTGACCACGAGTCTTCTTGCGATGCGCGACCCCGAAGGCCTATTCAGTCGTCCGCGGGAGGGACGGGCTTGAAAGCGGCGATGTCGCCGGCAGTCAGTACCTCGGGATCCAGCCCGAGTGCCATAACTCGCGTCACGATGTCCCTCGCGGTGACGACGCCGAGCGGTCGCGGGATGCCGTCGGTCTCGGTCACCACGATGAGCTCGCTTGCATGGCATTGCCGCATTCGCCGGCTGGCCTCCAGCACGCTCGCCTCGCAATGAACCGTGTTCATCGCTAGCCGCCGGCCCATTGCCGGTTGACCGCCTGCCGGTCGAAATCTGAATGCTCGCTTGCACTGCGCAGATGCTGCGGAACCGAAGCCATGGTCGACCTCCTCGAATGAATCCTTCCGGTAAGACAGCCGAGCGGGAGTGCTGTTTATCAGAATATTTGCGACGCGGGGCACAGCGGTTGCAGTCCACGTCGGCAGGCGCAAAATGCCGCGGCAACAGCGTGCCCGCGGTATACCGCGAAAGGTGGAAGACCAGACGACGGTTACCCCAATGCGCGTCGCGACTACCCTAGGCTTGGTATGACGGTGCCTAGGGCTCGTCGCGAACGGAGAGGATGCGGACTACGACCCATAGCGGACGTTGACGCTGCTCGGCTGCCGGACCTTTTCGGTTGATTCTGTGTTGCCCGGTGCGTATCGGGGACTTCTCGCTCTTTGGGCCGTGGGTCCAGATCCTCACGCCCATGCATCCCTTCAACGCGGCGCTGCGCAGACGGCAGGAGTATGGCAAGCCGGTGCAAATCGGTGCAGACGTATGGGTAGGAGGCGGCGCGCTCATCCTCGCGGGGGTATGCATCGGTTCGCGGGCCGTGATCGGTGCTGGCAGCGTGGTCACGCGAGATGTTCCCGAGGGCGTTTTCGCTGCAGGCAATCCCTGCCGCGTAATTCGCGAGATCACCGATCGACGATGAGTTTCTAGGGCTGGAAGGCGAAATTGCGGTACTGCCACGGGTCGCTGCGATCGGGCTGCGACAGCGGCCGGTCGCCGAAATGCACGTGGAAGTTGTCGAGCGGCGTCCAGTCGACCGGCGTGGACATCAGGCGGCCGAGGTAGGGCGCCGCGCGCCGCAGGATCTCGTCGTGCGGCAGGTCTTCGGGGAAGCACAGGCCGCGGCGCGGATTGTCGAGCGCCCACAGAATTCCCGATATCAGTCCCGCGCTGACCTGCACGGCAGTGGCGTTGACGTTCTTCACCTTGCCGCGCGCCTCGCCAATGGACAAGCGGCTTCCGATCCACCAGGACTTATAGCGATGCCCCATGATGAGGGCGCCGATGGTGTCCTTGCCCTCGACGATCTCGTTGGTAAGGATGCGCGCGCGAGGGTGCAGCTCGTAGTTGCGGCAGCGCAGCTCGTGCAGCGAAATCATCGCAGCGTTGCTCGGCAGATAGGCGTAATGGACAGTCGGCCGGTAGATCGCGCTACCGTTGGCGCGGACCGTCAGCGCGTTCGACAGCGTGAAGGTTTCTCCATGCGGCATCATCATCCCGACGATCTCCTGCGACGGCACCCAGGAGCGCACCCACGTGTTGAGGCCCATCTGGCGCAGGATGATCTGGTTGCGCGGCCCGCTGCGCGGCCGCACTGCCATCGGCGGAAGCCGCTTTTCGTGCGTGCCCCAGCCGAGCTCCGCGGGTGCGATGCCTCTTCCCACAGGCCCTCGACGCTCCAGGTGTTGACGAACTCGTCCGGCGCCGTGGGCCGCGTCGCGCGCTGAGTATCGCGCTCGCTGCAGTGGATGACCTTGACGCCGAGCTCGCGCGAAAGCTCGGCGAAAGCCCCGCTCTCCATGAAACGCTCCAGCCGGCGGCGCCGATTGCGGCTCGTGCCGTGCTCGCGCAACGCGTGCGCGGCGATGTCCAGCAGCCCTTGCTTCACGAAGTGCGAGATCAGGCCGGGGTTGGTGCCGTGATCGCATACCGCCGTGGCCGCGCCGCGCCATCGCGGCACCAGCTCTATCGCCTGCGCGTAGCGGCTATAGAGCGATTTGTCGAATGCCGGCTTGCTGTCGAGCTCGTCTGCCGGGTCCCAGGACTCGAGCGAAGCGTTCGCATAGAGCACGTCGTGTTCGCGGGCCCACTGGAGGATGCTGAAGAAATCGATGCTCCACGTCAGGTCGACGATCAGGTCGCCCGCGCCGACGTGCGCACCAAGCAGCCTGCCCAGGTTGGGAGGCGTGACCCGCTCGCGCACCAGGCGTACGCCCTTCTTGCGCCACGGCCGGAGCTGCGGGCGCTCGGCGAACTCGATCACCGCAATTCGCTCGCAGGGCACCCGCAGATGCTTCAATAGCAGCGGCAGCAGTGCCTGCGCCACGATGCCGAAGCCGGTGATCAGGATCCTGCCGCGGAACTGGGCCATGGGCCGCGGCGATGCTCTAGCGTGCGCTCGTGCGGCGGCGCCGCAAGCTTCGCCGAATCGCGCTCTCGGTGAAATGATGCAGGGCGCTATTTCCTGCGTGCGCTTTCGGGCTGATAAGGAACCGCGGTCACCCGGTAGCGGTGCTTGTCGCCACTTGGCAGCGTCCAGTCGATCGACTGGCCGACCCGCAGGCCGAGGAGCGCCGTTCCCACCGGCACGAGGACCGAGATCTTTCCGGCGTCGATGTCGGCGTCGTGCGGGTACACGAGGGCGACTTCGCGGCGCTCGCCGGTGGTTTCGTTCTCGAAGACTACCCGCGAGTTCATCGTGACCACGTCGGGCGGAATCTCGGCGCGCGGCACGATTGCCGCGCGCGCGAGCTCGCCTTCGAGCTTTGCGAACCGGTCTCCCTGCGCTTCCAGCAGGCGCGAAAGGCGCTCGAGATCGTCCTGGGTGAGGTAGAGCGACGGATCGCCGTCCATTGCCTTCCTTTTCCGTTCAGCCATCCCGCCATGGTAGGTGCGGCGCCGCGCGAAATGAATCAAGGATTTCGATCGCTTCGTTCGTGGAATTCGAATCGGAAGTCGTAGTCGAGGCAGAGCAGCAGCGTGGTGTCGGCCGAGTGGCCGGCCGCCGAACTCGCCCGCCTAGCGCGCGGGTGGTTTGTGCATGGCAAACGCGGCGTCCGCGGCGCGGTGCACGTGACGCGTAGCAAGCATGGCGGCGAGCTCTTCGTCGCCGTCGATCACGGCGGCAAGGATCTTGGAGTGCTCCCCCCAGTCTTGATGTGCGCGACGCGCGGTATTCGCGGCGAAGACCAGGCTGGTGCGCTCACGGAGTACGCGCATGATGTCCCACAGAATCGTATTGCGCCCGGCCTCGGCCAGCCCGTCGTGGAACTCTCCGTTGAGGCGCACGAGATCATCCACGTTCTTCGATTTGGCCGCGCGGTTTCCGGCTTCCAGCACGCGCTGCAGCGACGCGACGATGGCTCCATCGTGGTGCCGAGCGGCGAGGCGGGCGTTCAGGCCCTCCAGCGTGGCGCGTACTTCCACGAGGTCGCGCGCCACTTCAGGCGACACGTCGGCGACGGAAGCGCCGCGCCGTGGCTGCATGGCGACCAGCCCCTCGCCGGCGAGCGTGCGGAGCGCCTCGCGGATCGGAATGCGCGATACGCCGAGCTCCTCGGAGAGACGGTCCTCGACGAGGCGCTCGCCCGGACGGCGCCGGTTGGTGAGGATCGAGCGGCGCAGCTCGTCAGCGACCCGCTGGCTCAGCGACGGATGATCCTTCAGCGTCATTCCATCATGATACCGGCGCGCTTGATGACCTGCGCCCAGCGGTCCCGGTTGTCTTTCAGCCACGCCGCCGACTGGCTCGGGTCGAGGCCCGTGGCGACGTAATCGAACGTGCGGTTCTTCTCCTGCACGTCCGGCTGCGCAAGAGCGCGCAGCATCTCGCGATTCAGCGTGTTCACCACTTCGGCGGATGTGCCGGCCGGGGCCATGAAGGCGTACGCGAATGCCGCTTCGAATCCCGGATAGGACTCGGCGATGGTCGGGACCTCCGGGGCAAGAGGAGAGCGCTTGGCGCTCGAGATGCCGAGCGCGCGCAGCTTGCCGGACTTGACGTGCGGCAGCACGCCGGTCGTCACGGCGAAGATCGAGTCGACCTGGCCGGCAACGACGTCGATCACCGACTGGCCGGTGCCCTTGTAGGGGACGTGCGTCATGTCGATGCCTGCGGTGGCAAGGAAGTACGCGCCGGACAGGTGGCTGGGCGTGCCGTTGCCTCCAGAGGCATACGTAAGTTTCTTCTGCTTGGAAAGCGCGACCAGTTCGGCGACCGAGTTCGCCGGAACCGAGGGATGCACGGCGAGCAGCTGGCCATAGGTCACCGGAACCGAGATCACCGCGAAATCCTTCGCCGGATCGAAGGGCAGCGCCTTGTAGATCGAGGGATTGACCGTAAAGGTGGTATCGATGGCGAAGAGCAGCGTGTAGCCGTCGGGCGCCGACTTGGCCACCATCTCGGCGGCGATGTTGCCGCCTGCTCCCGGCTTGTTCTCGACTACGAACGGCTGCTTGAGCGCCGTTGACATCTTGTCGAGCACCAAGCGCGCGAAAGTATCGAGCGGCCCCGGAACGGTGCTGACTACGACGCGCACCGGCTTCCCCGGGTACTGCGCGTACGCGCTCAAGGTGGCGCAGGCCGCCAGCATGGCAGCGATGTATCGTGTCATGTCGTCTCCTCCTGGAATTGAAAGCTGAAGCCCTCCGCGTACACGTAGGCCGTGTCCGCGCCCTTCCTCCTGACTGCGCTACGCGCCGCGGCGGTCATTGCCGGTGAGCCGCACAGATAGATCGCATGCTGCGAGAGGTTGTCGAAGTCCGCGCAGATGGCGTCCTGGACATACTTCTTCGCGCCGGCGCGCGACAGCACCGGGACATACTCGAACCCCGCCAAGCGCTCGCGCCAGCCCTCGAGCTCTTCGTGCAGGTACAAGTCGGACAGCGTGCGTCCGCCGCGATACAGCCTGATCGGGGGGCAGTCTGGATCGTCAAGCAGCGACTCGAGCATGGCGCGCACCGGAGCCAGGCCCGTGCCCGTCACCGCCATGATGACCGGCCGATAGTCCTGGCGACGGAAGATGAACGCCCCGTGCGGCAGTTCGACGTCGAGCGCGTCTCCGGCTCGCATTTTGCCAAGCGCGGTATCCGTGAACCGGCCTCCCGGAATGCGCCGTACGTGAAACTCGATCGCGGTGCCGCTTGGTCGCGACGCCATCGAGAAATTGCGCGTGGTGCCGTCCGGGAGATGCAGCTTCATGTGCTGGCCGGGCGCGTAGTCCACGGGCTGCCCGAGCTCCAGGCGCAGATGGACCACGTCCGGCGTGAACCGCTCCAGAGAAACGATCGTCGCGCAGTGCTTCTCAGCCGACGTCAGCGCCAGGCTTTCGACCCGGACCAACAGGTCCGACATGGCCCGCGCCTGGCAGGCGAGCGCGAAGCCCTCGGCCTCATCCTCGGGCGTGAGCGCCATCGGCGGCTCGTCGTAGGCGACGCGGCCCTCGAGGAGGCGGATCCGGCAGGTGCCGCAGGCGCCCTGGCGGCAATCGCTCGGCAGCATGACGCCGGCGTTCAGCGCCGCGCTGAGAAGCGATTCGTTCCCGGCGGAGAACGCTTCACCGCTTTCCAGTGCGACCCGATGACTCATTTCTTGATGTCAGGCTCGACCAGCACGCTGTGCTTGGAGCCCACCAGGTCCTTCAGAGCCTGCAGGGCAGCGAGCGCGCATTTCGTGTCCTGCTCGCCGTTACCGCCCGAAAGCCCGACGCCGCCAATCACCTCGCCGTCGACGACGACCGGGAAACCGCCGACGAAAGCGGCGAAGCGACCTTCGAAGCTCAGTTGGATACCGAAGGCCTCGTTGCCGGGCAGGGCAGGGCCGTTCGGCGGCGTGGTGAAGAGATGCGTCGAGCGCTTGTGGCCGGCCGCAGTGAATGCCTTGTTCCAGGCGATCTGCGGCCCGGTAATGCGCGCGCCGTCCATGCGCTGGAGCGCGATCGGGTAGCCGCCGTCGTCGACAACGCAAACGGTCTGGCGCACGCCGATCTCCTCGGCTTTTCGCACGGCTGCCTGCGCCATGGCGAGCGCCTCCTTGAGCTCGAGCTTGAGCGTCGCTTTCATAGCCCCTGGTAGACGGTCTTGATCTGCGTATAGAACTCGAGGCCCGTACGGCCGGACTCGCGGAAGGTCGACGTGCTCGAGCGCTTGAGCCCGCCGAAAGGCGCGTTCACCAGGTTGCCGGTGGTGGTGCGGTTGATCTTCACAGTGCCTGCCTGGATGTCCTGCGCGAAGCGGTGC
>Ga0134124_10000603_pt1 | contig 29287 bp, 35 predicted proteins | sample KB304_FD_96880 | JGI IMG/M metagenome (GOLD analysis project Ga0134124, IMG submission 96880) | Terrestrial soil microbial communities without Nitrogen fertilizer from Kellogg Biological Station, Michigan, USA - KB3-0-4 | ecosystem: Environmental > Terrestrial > Soil > Unclassified ... | reverse complement strand
TTCAGCATGATCTCGGTGGCCGCGATGCGGCCCGAACCACCCTCGCGCGGAATCAGGCGCTGCGAGATCAGCCCGCGGATGTTCAGCGACAGGTCCATCAGCAGCTGTTCGCGACGCTCTTCGGGGAAGAAGTTGATGATGCGGTCCAGCGCCTGGTTGGAGCTGTTGGCATGCAGTGTGGCCAGCACCAGGTGGCCGGTTTCGGCGAACTGGATGCCGTATTCCATGGTCTCGCGATCGCGGATTTCGCCGATGAGGATGACATCCGGCGCCTGGCGCAGCGTGTTCTTCAGCGCGTTGTGCCAGCTGTCGGTGTCCACGCCCACCTCGCGGTGCGTGATCACGCAGCCCTTGTGGGGGTGCACGTATTCCACCGGATCTTCGATGGTGACGATGTGGCCGCGGGTCTTCTCGTTGCGGTATCCCACCATGGCCGCCAGCGTGGTCGACTTGCCGGAGCCGGTGCCACCGACGATGATGACCAGGCCGCGCTTGGACAGCACCACATCCTTCAGGATGGGCGGCAGGTCCAGCTCTTCGAAGCTCGGAATCGTGGGGTTGATCAGGCGGATGACGCAGCCCACCTGCCCCTGCTGCATGAAGGCGCTGACGCGAAAGCGGCCGATGCCCGGAGGCGCGATCGCGAAATTACATTCCTTGGTGGCGTCGAATTCCTTCGACTGCCGGTCGTTCATGATGGACCGCACCAGCACCGCGGACTGATCGCCCGTGAGCGCGCGCTCGGTCTGCGGCCGGATCTCGCCGTCGATCTTCGTGGCCGGCGGAAAGCCGGCCGTGATGAACAGGTCCGAGGCCTTGCGTTCCACAACGCGGCGCAACAAGTCCTGGATGAGCTTGATGGCTTGTTCGCGATCCACTTATCTACTCCGTTAGGGCGTCAAACCACTTTGTCGTTTCAACTCTGGGCCCGTCAGTCAGGCACACGCCTTACAGCGCGTCCTTGTTCTGCGCCTTGTAGCGTGCTTCTTCCTTGCTGACCACGCCCCTGGTGACCATCTCGGTCAGGCACTGGTCCAGCGTCTGCATGCCTTGCGCCTGGCCGGTCTGGATGGCCGAGTACATCTGCGCGATCTTGCCCTCGCGGATCAGATTGCGGATGGCGGGCGTGCCGATCATGATTTCGTGCGCCGCGACGCGGCCACCGCCGACCTTCTTGAGCAGCGTCTGCGAAATCACCGCGCGCAGCGATTCGGACAGCATCGAGCGCACCATTTCCTTTTCAGCCGCGGGGAACACGTCCACCACGCGGTCGATGGTCTTTGCGGCCGAACTGGTGTGCAGCGTGCCGAACACCAGATGTCCCGTCTCGGCAGCGCTGAGCGCCAGACGGATGGTCTCGAGATCGCGCATTTCGCCGACCAGGATGATGTCAGGGTCCTCGCGCAAAGCCGAACGCAGCGCCTCGGAGAAGCCAAGGGTGTCGCGATGCACCTCGCGCTGGTTCAGCAGGCAGCGTTTTGACTCGTGCACGAACTCGATCGGATCCTCGATGGTGAGGATGTGGTCCGGGCGGTTGTCGTTGCAGTGATCCACCATCGCGGCCAGCGTGGTCGACTTGCCCGAGCCCGTGGGGCCGGTAACCAGCACCAGGCCGCGCGGCAGCATGCACAGGTCGCGGAAGATCTTCGGCGCACCCAGATCGTCGAGCCCGACGATGGTGGAGGGAATGCTGCGGAACACGGCGGCCGAGCCGCGATTCTGGTTGAAGGCATTGACGCGGAAGCGCGCCAGCTTCGGAATCTCGAAGGAGAAATCGGTCTCGAAGAACTCTTCGTAGGCCTTGCGCTGCTTGTCGTTCATGATGTCGTACACCATGCTGTGCACTTCCTTGTGGGACAGTGCAGGCATGTTGACGCGCTTCATGTCGCCATCGACGCGGATCATCGGCGGCACGCCGGCAGAAAGGTGCAGGTCCGAGGCGTGGTTCTTCACCGCAAACGCCAGCAGCTGGGCGATGTCCAGGGCCATGAGTGCTCCGATAATTCTTCAGGCAGTATAGTCCAGCGCGCTCGGGCTCCCTATGTTAAGCACTCCGCAGAATTCCGCCTCTGATGAAGCACTTGCAGCCGGCCTTGCCGCGCTGCGCCAGCGACTTGCGGTTGTCGCGCAGGCCAGTGGTCGCGATGTGCGTTCCATCACGCTTTTGGCTGTCAGCAAAGGGCAGGCGGTCTCCCGGCTGCGCTCCGCATTGGCATTGGGATTGACACAGTTCGGCGAAAACTATGTGGAAGAAGCGCTGGCCAAGATCCATTCACTGGCCGGTACGCCAGCGCAATGGCACTTCATCGGCCGGCTGCAGGCCAACAAGACCCGCGATGTGGCCGAGCATTTCACCTGGGTGCACGGCGTGGACCGCGAACGCATCGCGCAGCGGTTGTCGGCACAGCGCCCACACCACGCGCCGGCACTGAACGTCTGCGTGCAGGTGAACATCGCCGCAGAAGCAAGCAAGGCCGGAGCGTCGCCCGCCGAAGCCCTGCCGCTGTTGCAGGCTGTGGCGCGCATGCCGCGACTGCGACTGCGCGGCCTGATGTGCATGCTGCCCTTCGATCTGCCCGCAGCGGAGCAGCACCAGCTGTTCGGCGCGATGCGCGCGCTGCGCGATGCGGCCAATGCGGCGGGCCTGGGGCTGGATACGCTCTCCATGGGCATGAGCGGCGATTACGAAGCCGCCATCGCCGAAGGGGCCACAATCCTGCGCATCGGCACCGCGCTGTTCGGGCCGCGACCATGACGGCTCCAGCCACGTAGAATGCCTGGCATGTCCACACTGTCTTCACTGTCCATCGCCCTGATCGGCGGCGGCAACATGGCCCGCGGCATCATTGGCGGGCTGCTGGGCCAGGGCGCCAGCGCCGGGCACATCGCAGTTGCCGAACCCAACGAACCAGGCCGTCAGAGCCTGCAGCGCGACTATGGTGTAACCGCCACAGCGGACAACGCTGCCGCCGTGGCCGCGGCGCGCGTGGTGATCCTCGCCGTCAAGCCACAGCTGATGTCCGATGTGGTGCGCGCACTGGCCCCTGCATTGCAGGCCCGCAAGCCACTGGTGGTATCCGTGGCAGCCGGCATTCGCGCTGATCGCCTGCAGCAATGGATGGGTGCGGGCATTCCAGTCGTACGCAGCATGCCGAACCGGCCGGCACTGATCGGCGCGGGCGCCACCGGTCTCTACGCCGATGCAACACTGTCGGCCGAGAACCGGGCGCTGGCCGAGCAGGTCATGGGCAGCACCGGATTGTGCGTGTGGGTGCGCCGCGAAGACGACATCGACGCGGTGACGGCGCTGTCAGGCAGCGGCCCGGCCTATTTTTTCCGGCTCGCGGAGCTGATGGCCGAGGCAGGCGTGGCGCAGGGACTCGAGCCCGACGTGGCGCGCAAGCTGGCCGCGCAGACACTGGCCGGCGCAGGCCAACTGGTCGCCGCCGAGGCCCAGCCCGACCTGCCGCGCATGCGCGCGGAGGTCACTTCCAAAGGTGGCACCACCGAGGCCGCGCTCAACTGCTTCGCCGAGCAGGGATTCGAGCAGCTGGTGGCTGCCGCCATGGCCGCCGCAGCGCAACGCAGCCGCGAGCTGGCAGCACAATTCGGCAACTGATCCCAATCATGCAAGCCATCTACTTCATCGTCGACACGCTGATCGGACTCTTCCAGGTCGTGCTGCTGCTGCGCCTGCTGATGCAGCTGACGCGGGCGGATTTCCGCAACCCCATCGGCCGCGGCATCGTGCAGCTCACTGACCCGCTGGTGCGGCCGCTGCGGCGCGTGCTGCCGCCAGTGGGCAAAACCGATAGCGCCTCGATCGTCGCAGTGATCATCGTCTCGGCGGCGAAGATCTACATCCTGCAGTTGCTGATGGGATTCGTACTACCAGCGCCATTCTTCATGCTGCGCGCGGTGGCGATCGACCTGGTGCGGCTGGTGCTGCATACCTACCTGGTTTCCATCGTTCTCAACGCGTTACTGTCATTTGTTGCACCAGGAAATTACTCGCCGGCGCAGTCCATTCTCGCTTCGCTGTGCAATCCGGTGCTGAATCCGATACGCCGCGTGATTCCTCCCATCGGCGGTCTCGATCTGTCACCACTGTGGGCGTGCATTGCGATTCAGGCAGTGCTGCTGCTCATCGGCTGAGCAGAAAACGCTTGAAAAAAAGCGTTTGCGCGACTTCACGCATGTGTTATGTTTCGCGCCGAACACAACTGCGGGGATGTTCCCCGTGCGATAAACATCAACTCGCGGGAGTATCCAAACATGGCGAAGAAGGGCGGCGCACCGACCAAGTCCGAGATCCTGGCAACCATTTCCAAAGACACTGAACTGTCGCGCAAGCAAGTCAGCGCGGTGTTCGAGTCGCTGAATGGCGTCATCAAGAAGAGCCTTCGCGGCCATGGCATCGTCACGCTGCCCGGCCTGCTGAAGCTGAAGGTCGTGAAGAAGCCCGCCACCAAGGCCCGCAAGGGCACGAACCCGTTCACGGGTGAAGAGATGATGTTCAAGGCCAAGCCCGCCAGCAAGAAAGTGCGCGCGCTGCCGCTGAAGAGCCTGAAGGCGATGGTCAACTAAGACCGTCTTTCAGCTTCGAACGCAAAGCCCGGAAAACCCTGTGTTTTCCGGGCTTTTTGCTTTACGGGGTATCTGCCTCAAGGAAGGGCACCACGGCGTCCTGCAACGCGCCCAGCTGGCCATGAAAGAAATGCCCGACATCGGGCAGCACCACCAGCTGCGGCGGCGGATCGAGCTGTTGAGCCCAGTCGATCACCAGATTGCCGTCGATGACCTCATCGGCGCCGCCCTGCACCACCAGCCACGGACAACCCGGCACCGATACATCGCGCACCGAACCGAAGTTGCGGCCCAGCGCCGGTGCGATGGTGATCAGTCGCGCCACACGGCCCACGCCGCGGGTGGTGCTGGCACGCAGCGCAACCACGCCGCCAAAAGAAAAACCCGCCAGCCACAATGCCGCATCCGGCCAGCGCTGCCGACCAAAGGCTACAGCGGCCAGCGCATCGTCGGTTTCACCTCGACCTTCATCGAAGGCACCGGCGCTGCTGCCGACACCGCGGAAATTGAAGCGGATGCTGGCCGCACCCAGTTCCTGCGCCGTGCGAGCCAGCGTGGTGACCACCTTGTTCGTCATGGTGCCGCCATGCTGCGGATGCGGATGACAGACGACGATGAAGGCGCGCGGCGCAGTACCGGGCGCCGGATCCTCGACTACAGCCTGCAGCGGCCCCGCCGCGCCTTCGATTTCGACGGCCTCAGCCCGCGGCGACGCGCTCATTCGGCCGCGCCGCGAAAGCCCAGGGAAGCCGAATTGATGCAGTAACGCAGGCCCGTGGGCTCCGGGCCATCTTCGAAGACATGACCCAGGTGTGCGTCGCAGTGCGCGCAGGTCACCTCGACGCGCACCATGCCATGCGACAGGTCGCGGTGCTGATGGATGCGATCGCCCGCCAGCGGCAGCCAGAAGCTGGGCCAGCCGCAGCCGGCATCGAACTTCTTCTCCGACTCGAACAGGTCGGATCCGCAGCAGATGCAGTAGTACGTGCCGCGTTCGGTGTGCGCGCTGTATTTGCCGGTGAAGGCACGTTCCGTGCCCTTTTCCTGGGTCACGTGATACTGCAGCGAGGAGAGCCGCGTGCGCAGCTCTTCTGGTGTGGGTTTACGGCGCTGTTCCATGCGTACCTTGACGTTACTTGAGCAGCTTCAGCAGCAGGCTGTTCAGGCGGCGCGCGAAATCGCCGGGATTGGCCAGCTGCCCCTGCTCAGTCAGCTGCGCCTGATCGTACAGCAGCTGCGCGATCTCGCTGAAGTCCGCGCCCTCCAGGCTCTCCAGGCGCTGCACCAGCGGATGCGCCAGATTCAGCTCCAGATGTGGCTTGACTGGCGGCAGCTCGCTGCGGCCCGCTGCGGCCAGGATGCGGCGCATGGATTCGCTCATGCCGTCATCCTCGCGCGTGAGGCAGGAGGGAGACTCGGCCAGCCGACGGCTGGCCTTCACGCCCGCGACAGAATCGCCCAGCGCCTTTGCCACGCGCTCGAACAGCGCGGCACCGGCCTTGTCATCGGCGGGCTCGGGCTGCGCCGGCTGATCAGTGCCGCCCAGCTTGGAAAGATCCAGATCGCCGCGAGCCGCGTCCTGGAATCCCTTGCCCTCGAACTCCTGCATCTGGCCGACGATCCAGGGATCGATGCGATCGCCCAGCAGCAGCACCTCGACCTTGCGGGCGCGCAGCTGTTCGATGAAGGGGCTGCTGCGTGCGGCCTGACGGCTGTCGGCCAGTACGTAGTAGATTTTCTCCTGCCCAGGCTGCATTCGCGCCACATAGTCGGCCAACGAGGTCTTGTCCTCATCGCCGGCCTCGTTCGTGCTGGCAAAGCGCAGCAGCGGCAGCAGCTTGTCGCGGTTGGCGTAGTCCTCGGCGACGCCCTCTTTCAGCACGCCGCCAAACTCCTTCCAGAAACCGGCGTATTTTTCCGGATCGTCCTTGGCCAGCCTGGCGACCAGGTCGAGCGCGCGTTTGGTCAGCGCATTCTTCATGGCCTCGACTTCCGGATCCTTCTGCAGCAGCTCGCGTGAGACGTTCAGCGGCAGGTCGGAGGAGTCGAGCACGCCCTTGATGAAACGCAGATACAGCGGCAGGAACTGCTCGGCGTCGTCCATGATGAATACGCGCCGCACATGCAACTTCAGGCCACGCGCGGCATCGCGCTGGTTCAGGTCGAAAGGCGCCCGCGCGGGGATATAGAGCAGGCTGGTGTATTCGCGCTTGCCCTCGACCTTGTTGTGACTCCAGGCCAGCGGCGCCTCGCCGTCATGCGTGATGTGCTTGTAAAACTCGCGGTATTCGTCGTCAGTGATTTCGGTACGTGCGCGCGTCCACAGCGCCTTGGCCTGGTTGACAGCCTCGAAATCGTTGGTTGCCTTGCCTTCGACGGGCATGTAGACCGGAAAGGCCAGGTGATCGGAATAGCGCCGCACCAGCGAACGCAGCCGCCAGGAATCGGCGAACTCCTTGGCATCGTCCTTCAGGTGCAGGATGACCTGCGTGCCTCGCTGGGCGCGCTCGATGGTCTCCACGGTGAACTCACCATCGGCGGTCGAGCTCCAGCGCACACCGGCTGCGTCGGGCTCGCCGGCCTTGCGCGACAGCACTTCGACACGATCGGCGACGATGAAGGCGGAATAGAAGCCCACGCCGAACTGGCCGATGAGCTGCGAATCCTTCTGCGCGTCTCCGGTGAGCTTGCCGAAGAACTCGGCCGTGCCGGGCTTGGCGATGGTGCCCAGATGCGCCACGGCCTCATCCCGCGTCATTCCGATGCCGTTGTCGCGAATGGAGATGGTGCCGGCCTTGGCGTCGGCTTCCACCCACACGCCCAGGTCCTGTTCCTTGCCCAGCAGATCGGCATTGGCCAGCGACAGGAAGCGCAGCTTGTCGTTGGCGTCGGAGGCATTGGAGATCAGCTCGCGCAGGAAGATTTCCCGGTGGCTGTACAGCGAGTGGATCATGAGCTTCAGCAGCTCACGCACCTCGGCTTTGAAACCCAGTGTTTGGGCCTGGGCGGGGGCGGCGGTCTCGGACATGCAATGAACTCCGGCGTCGGAAACGGGAAACCGACGCCGAAATTGGGGCCGGACGGCCCTTAGTTCAAGGGGTTGTTGTCGGCGAGGGGCAATTGGGCGCCCGAACGGACGCCAGGAAGGTGGGCAGTCATCGTGCCGCCGCGCCACCGACGGCTGCCGTCGATCACCGCCTGCGAGAAGCCCACCGCCAGATGGCGCCCGTAGCCCATCAGCTCGTCGAGCTCATCCCACAACAGCAGAAGGCGCTCCATGGCTACTTCTGCTTGTTGGGATTCTGCTTGGTCGGGGCGTCCGATTCCCAGGTCTGGCGGACCTTCTCCGACCAGTTCTTGTAGTTCGTCCAGGTATTCAGGTTGCGACTGATGGCGGCATGACGACCGCGGCCGCGCTGCACGCGTGCCGCCCATTCGGCATACAGCTCGGAGCTGCCGGGACCTGGGCGTTCGCCAGTTGAGGCCAGATCATCACCGGGTGCTTCGCTGTTCGACATGCGCTTCTGCCCTGATCCCGTCGCGAGATCGTTTTACGTTGCGTGGAGGGCAGATTAGGGAAAGAGCCGGTTAAATCGACAGGAACTACTTCACGCGTGCGGCGGCGATTTGCCATCTTCGTGCGAATCAATTCCCAGCATAAGTTGCATCAGGGAATTGCTGACTCGCCTGCGCTGCTCGCGGAGTGATTCCACTGCTTGAAGCAGGAAGCAACGTTGCCTGGGCGCGGGAGGCATGCGGTCTATTGAAGCTCTTGGTCCTGAATCAGGCGACGATGCGGTAACAGGGCGTGTAGAGACTGCCAGGCAACTTCATGCGCCCGTCTGCGACAAAGGCCCGGAGGAGCTCATCCAGCAGCCGCATGACTTCGGGATCGCCCGAGATCTCGAATGGCCCGTGAGCTTCGATCGCGGCGATGCCCTGTTCTTTCACGTTGCCGGCGACGATGCCGGAAAAGGCCCGTCGCAGGTTGGCGAGCAGCAGGTGCTGGGGCTGGTCACGCTGCAGTTCCAGGCCGCGCATGCTTTCGTGGCTGACCACGAAGGGATGCTGGAATTCTTCCGGCACGTGCAGCAGCCAGTTGAAACTGTACGAGTCGTTGCTGGAGCGGCGTCCGGCGCGCACCCGCGACATCTGTTCTGACAGCAGCCGCGCCACGGCGGCGGGGTCGCCAATGATGAATTGCAGCCGCGCGACCGCGGCAGCCCCCACGGCGCCTTCGATGAATCGGCGGATCTGCTCGAAGTAGCGCGTGCTCTGCTGCGGGCCGGTCAGCACCACGGGCAGCACCTGGCCGGCGTTGCGGGGGTCGAGCAGCAGGCCCAGCAAATAGAGAATTTCCTCGGTTGTTCCCACGCCGCCCGGAAACACCACCACGCCGTGAGCCAGCCGGACGAAGGCCTCCAGGCGCTTCTCGATGTCCGGCATGATCACCAGCTGGTTGACGATGGCGTTGGGCGGCTCGGCAGCGATGATGCCGGGCTCGGTGAGGCCGATGTAGCGGCCGGCGGAGATACGCTGCTTGGCGTGACCGATGGTGGCGCCTTTCATCGGCCCCTTCATGGCGCCGGGGCCGCAGCCGGTGCACACGTCCATGGAGCGCAGGCCCAGCTCGTAACCCACTTTCTTGGTGTACTGGTATTCCACCTCGTTGATGGAGTGCCCGCCCCAGCAGACCACGAGATTCGGCTTCACCTTGCGGTCCAGCAGCCGCGCGTTGCGCAGCACGTGGAAGACGGCGTTGGTGATATCGGAGCTGTTGGTGAGGTCGAAGCGGCCACCCTTGTCCACTTCGTGCGCGATGTAGACCACGTCGCGCAGCACCGCGAACAGATGCTCCTTGATGCCGCGGATCATCTGGCCGTCGACGAAGGCGCCACCTGGGGCGTTGCGGATCTCGAGCCGGATGCCCCAGGGATGGCGCACCACGCTCACATCGAAGTCGCGGTATTTGTCGAACAGCTCTTTGGCGTTGTCGTTGTCGCTGCCGGAGTTGAGGATGGCCAGCGCGCATTTGCGGAACAGCGCGTGAACCCCACCCTTCTCTGAATTCAGCAGTACCTGGATCTCGGACTGCGACAGCATCTCGAGGCTGCCGCGCGGGCCCACACTGGCGTCAACGACTTCCGGGAGATCGACTACGGCTTCCAAGATCGGCGCAGTTTCGCGGGATCAGGGCAGAATGTCGATGGGCGTGTTGTTGTTGGTCAACAGCCAGATCTCGACCATGTCTGAGTTCGACACGGCAATGCAGCCGTCGGTCCAGTCGCGGGTGTAGTAGCCCGGATCGCGCTTCAGCCGGTTGGGCAGGCCGTGGATCATGATGGAGCCGCCCGGATCCCAGCCATTGGCTTTGGCGCGCTTCATGTCCTGCTCGTTGGGGTACGACACCTGGATGGACAGGAAAAAATCGCTGCGGGGATTGCGTCGGGTGAGCTGGTAACGACCCTCAGGGGTACGGAAATCTCCGACCTTTTCCTTGTGACCGGCGGGCATCAGGCCCAGCGCCACCTTGTAGCTGCGCAGCACCTCTTCGCCGCGCATCAGGTCCATGCGCCGCTGCGACTTGTACACCACCACGCGCGAAGCCACCGGCAGCTGCGTCGAGGCGGAGTTGGCCGAGCGGCCGGAATCGAAAGTCTCGGCCTGCAGCGGCGCCTGCACGCACAGTGCGGCAGCCAGTCCAGCCCAGACCCCATGACGTAAGCCCTTCATGGCGCCATTATAAGACGCATGTCGCGATGCACAGCATGGACCTGCATCACACGATGCTGTGACACTGTCGGCGCTTTCAGACAGTGGGAACGGCCCAGGCAGTATCATCGGCGCATGACGGGCCGCAGCGGGCGCGGATTGTTGATTGCGGCAACGGCGACGACGCTGATCTGCGCCGCCATGTATGCGGTACCCCAGCACTGGCATCGCGGCGATCCCACACAGCTATCGCTCACGGCCTGGGACAGGGCCGTGCCTTTCTGGCCCATCACCGGCGTTCTCTACTTCGGGGCCTTCCTCTTCCTGCTGCTCACCTTCATCGCGCTGTGGCCACAGCGGCTGCAGGCCCGACGATTCCTGAATGCCTGCCTGCTGGCTCAAACCGTGGGCATGCTGTGCTTCCTGCTGTGGCCCACCGCCTACCCGCGCGACCTGTATCCACTGCCGGCATCGACAAGCCCGCTGGGCGCCGCACTGGTGAACTGGTGCCGCTCGAACGATCAGGCCGTGAACTGCCTGCCCAGCCTGCACGTTTCAACCGTGGTGATCTGTGTGGCCTTTCTGCGTGGCACGCGCTGGTTCATGCCGGGACTGCTGCTGGGCGTGCCTCTGGCACTGAGCACGCTGACCTTCAAGCAGCACTATGTGGTGGATGTGATCGCCGGTCTGGTGCTGGGGCTCGTGAGCGCCGGACTGTTCCTGCGCCCGTCATCAAGGAAGGTATAATCCGGCTGCATGAATCTGCGTCTGATGATGGCCGTTGCAGCGGCGGTCGCGACTGCAGCGCTGCACGCGGCCGATGCACCGAAGCCCAAGTACCGCAGCGCCGGCGAAATCATTGCCGCGGCGCCCGATGCCGACTGGCGCACGCCTGATCCTGCCAACCTGCTCTATCTGGAACTGAAGAGCGGGCGCGTCATCATCGAGCTGGCGCCCGCCTTCGCGCCGGAACACGCCGGCAACATCCGCACACTGGCGCGTGAGCATTTCTGGGATGGCACCAGCATCTACCGCTCGCAGGACAACTTCGTGGTGCAGTTCGGCGATGCGGACAGCGACGATCCGGCCAAGGCGCGGCCGCTGGGCTCGGCAAAGAAGCATCTGCCGGCGGAGTTTCATCGCAAGGCCAAAGGGCTGAGTTTCGACCGACTGCCGGATTCAGATGGCTGGGCGCCACAAACTGGTTTCGTCGGCGGATTTGCGGCGGCCCGCGATCCCAAAGCAGGAACGGCATGGATGGCGCATTGCTACGGAACCGTGGGCGCCGGACGCAGCAACGCGCCAGACAGCAGCATCGGCACCGAGCTCTATGTTGCGATCGGTCAGTCGCCACGCCAGCTCGATGACAACATCACCGTGGTGGGCCGGGTGCTGCAGGGCATGGAACTGCTCAGCACCATCCCCCGCGGTCCGCCCCCGTTGGGGTTTTATGAGAACGCTGCCGAGCGCACGCTGATCGAGGCCATCCGACTCGCCAGCGAGGTGCCCGAAGCCGAGCGCACGCCACTGCAGGTGCTGCGCACCGACACGCAGACCTTCCGCGATGCCACCGAAGCGCGCCGCAATCGCGTCGATGATTTCTACAAGCGCCCCGCCGGCCACATTGACCTGTGCAATGTACCCGTGCCTGTGCGCAAACCACCGGCGGCGTCAGTCATCCAGTGACCAGCAGCATCGTGCAGCTGATCGTGCTGGGCGCGATCTGGGGCGGCTCGTTCCTGTTCATGCGCATCGCGGTGAATGACTTCGGTCCCGTGCCACTGGTCGAGGTGCGGCTGGTTTTGGGCTCCTTGCTGTTGCTGCCCTTCCTGTGGCGTGACCGCGCAAAGTTCACGCTCAGGCGCTGGCCGATGATGGCTTTGATCGGCGCCATCAACTCCGGGCTTCCCTTCCTGCTCTTCGCCTGGGGCGCAGAGCGCGCGCCGGCCGGCGTCGGCGCGATTGCCAATGGCATGACCGCGCTGTGCGCGGCACTCGTGGGCTTCGTGTTCTTTCACGAGAAACTGCGGACCAACCAGAGCATTGCACTGTGCGCAGGCTTCGCCGGCATCATCGTGCTGGCCAGCGGCAAGATGGCGGGATTCAGCGTGGGCTGGGCCACCATCGCGGGTGCTCTGGCGTCGATACTTTATGGTCTGGGCCTGCACATGGCGCGGCGACATCTGGCCGGCCTGCCCTCCGCAGCACTGGCGTCGGTGACACTAGGGTCCGCAGCGTTGCTGGCTGCTCCCTTCGCATTCGCGACCTGGCCTGATCGCGTCATTCCGCTGAATTCCTGGCTCAGCGGTGCCGCGCTCGGCGTGTTGTGCACCGGCATCGCCTTCGTGCTGTTCTACCGGCTGATCGCAGGCATCGGCGCGAATCGCACTTCCATTGTCACGTATCTGATTCCGCCCTTCGGCGTCGCCTGGGGCGCGCTGTTCCTGGGCGAACCGGTGACGATCAGCATGATCATCGCCTGCGCAATGATTCTCGGCAGCGTGGCGCTGAGTCAGCGCTAGATCCAGCGGCCCCGCATGGGCCAAGCGTCAGCGATCCCTGGCCTTCGGATCGACGATGAGCACCACCTTGCCAACCGAATCGGCCACATGCGCCACTCGCTGCGCGGCGGCGGCCTGCGCCAGCGGGAAGGTCTTCGTCACGCGCGGTGTGTACTTGCCCTCGTCGGCGAGCTTCGAGATGGCGCGCAGCGATTCACCAGCAGTCATGCCCGGTGCGGTGCCTCGGATCTGCGTGCAGGTCACGCCAGCCGCAGCGCATTTGTCCCCGCTGGCAATGCCGGCGATGGAGGCCAGATGGCCACCCCGCTTCACGTAGGCCAGTGCTGCTTCCGCCTGGCCATCGGCCATGTTCAGCACCGCGTCTACATCCTTGATGCGCGAGGCCACTTTCTCTTTGTCGTAGGCAACGAAATCTTCCACGTGCTGTTCTTTCAGCCACGCGCCCTGCGAGGAATGTCCGGAAGCAATCACCTTGGCGCCACGCCCATGCACGATGTCGACAGCCGCTGAACCTGCGCCACCTGCAGCGCCGATGATGGCGACGCGCTGTCCCGCTTTGACGTCGGCCGCGACCACTGTCGCGAAACCGGCCACGCCTGCGATGGGCATGGCACCAGCCTGTATGAAAGTGAATGCGCGCGGCTTGGGCGCAAGGTCTTCCACATTGACTACGGCGTATTGCGCGAAGGCGCCCGTGACGCGCGCCACCACGGCATCTCCGGTCTTGAACGCGGTGACGCCGGCACCAACACCGTCAACCACTCCAGACGCATCGAAACCGGGAATCGGCGGCAGCACGCTTCCGGAAGTCAGCGTCGTCGTTGCAGGGATGCGTTTCCAGTCCACGGGGTTCACACCCGCGGCGTACACCTTCATCAGCACCTGGTTCGGACCTGGCCTGGGTGTGTCAACGCTCTGCAGCTGCATCTTCTCGACGCCCGGTCCGGTCTGCACTATGGCGTTCATCTTCGCCGGCGCGCACAGCGCAGCTGTAGAACAGGCGACGAACGCTGCAGCGACAATCCCTGTCACTGAAATGCGGTTCTGGAACATGAGCGCGGCTCCTTCGGCTTGCGATTCCCGCGCCGAGAATAGCCGAGTTCAGGGAGACGGCGGCAGCTTCGCTCCCCGAACGGCTTCCTTGCCATTGTCAGTCCTACCGACGAAATTCATCCTGCCCTGCGCATCCGGCTCGAATGAATACGTGATGCGCGGATTGTCCTCATCGAAGAAGCTGGCCTTGCCCTCCGGCGTCAACGTTCCCATGTGGATGCTGCCCCGGCCGTACGCCAAAATGCGGACGGATTTCGGGCAGGCATGTTCATGATCCTCGAGTGTTTGAGGTGTCAGGGCACCGGACAGGCCGAGGGCAGCCCGCCCAGCACACCGGGCACGGTGAACTGCTTGTCGAAGTGGGCCCGCGCCTCGTAGACGGTGACTTCAACACGTGGAATTTCCGTCCCGTGCGCGATGAGCTGCACCCGGTGCCGGAACCCGCCCCAGAAATCCAGCGCCGCCGGAGTGAAGTCGATCCGATGGTTGGATATGACGGAGTCGGCCGCACCTTCCAGACCTGCCGTCAGCATCGCAGGCTGCGCGCCGGGCTTGAAGCAGCTCACTGCAACCGCGCCGGTGGAACGGTCGAAGTTGGCGCCGCAATAGCCGATACCAGGGTAGTGATTGCGTTGACCATCTGCGGCGAACTGCACCTTGTGCTTTGCCGCAAGCAGGCTCAATGAGTAGTCGAGCCGCGTTTCAACTCCGGCGGTGGATGCGAAGCGCTTCGCGTCCGCAGCGGGAAGCAGCCAGTAGTGATCCACGTTGGGAAGCCCATTGATGGGCGACATCCTCGCCACTGAAGACAATCCCGCGCGCAGGTGCCTGAGCTTCTGGCTGCCGTTGTAGTAGCCGACTTCAGCATGATCGACCACGAGAACTTGTCCCGCAGGCAGGGGTTGCGCGAGCAGGCGCGTGGAAAATGCGATGGCACCTGCCCCCATGGCCTTGCGGTGCTCTTCTGTGTAACGCAGCGCTGTCAGACGTGCGCCGATCTCACCGGCCATGTTCGCGTTCCCGTCCAGCACGCGAGAGGGGAAACATCCTTCTGGCACGCTGAGCTGCACCGAAGCGGCCGCGGCGGGATCGGATGACAGCCTCTTCTGGAGGCCGAACACCACCGGCCAGGTGAGCAGCATGAGGATGCCCATGCCAGCGATGACGGCCATGACCGCGATGGCCCGCGCGACATTCGTGCGACGGTAGCGGTACTGGATCCAGAGAATGCAGGCAGCTGTGAGCACTTGCAGCAGCTCTACAGTGAGCTTGCCCACCCAGCCACTGCCGGTTGCCAGGGGGGACTCCGGAACCTCGCGCAATGCGCCGAAGCTCACTGTCACGACGGCCGTGGCGGCGAGTACGGCCAGGAACACGATCACCGCTTGCCGCACATTGGCAGTAATCGCGGCGAAAGCCATGACCGTGGCAAAGACCATCACGCGATCGCCGGATGCGCCGACACTGAGGCCCGATTGCAGCGCCTCTGCAGTCGACGCTCCCTGGGAGAGGTTGTAGATGCTGGTGCCCACGATGGCGGGCAGGATCGCGACCGCCAACACGAGCAGGGTCTTGGTCAGCAGCAGCGTCGTGCCCGGCACTGGCCGAGTCAGCCAGTCGTGCTTGAGACTGACCACCGCGTCCTCATAGCACAGTGCCAGTATCAACAGCGCGATGCCCAACTGCAGGCCTATCTGGATCAGCCCTGAAAGAGTGCCCAGTTGCAGCATGAGATTGGGGAACTGCGCCAATAACAGCAACGCGGCGATCAGGCCACCGAACAATCCGAACAGGCGCAGGTCCTTGCGCAGCAGCGTGAACAGCAGTGAGCCGTTTTTCATTTCACACCTCCTGCCGTGTGGAGCGCATCAGGGCTTTGGAGATGTCGCGCAGTGACAGCGCCGCAGATTCCAGGTGCAGGACGGCACCGCAGGTTTTCTGCAACTGCGCGCGCTGCTGCGCATCGTCCACGTAGGCGGAGTCGACGAAGCGCAGGATCGCGCCGTCGATCTGCGGATTCAGCCAGGTTTCCGGAAGATTCCTGCGATCGGGGCCCTGCGACAACGTGACGATGACCTCACGGAAGCGCGCGCCGAGAGCCTCGATGCTCTCCTGGAACATCAGCCGGCCGCGTGCCATGAAGGCCACATGCGTGGTGCAGCCTTCGATCTCCGAGAGTTCATGCGAGGAGATGAGGATGGTGGTCTCATCGGCCTGCGACAGGATCCCCGACATCACTTCATCGCGCACCAGCGGATCCAGTCCGCTCAGCGGCTCATCGAGAATCAGCAGCTTCGGCCGGAATGACAGCGCGCCGATAAGCATGGCCTTCATGCGCATGCCATGCGAGAGCTTGCCCAGCGCACGCGAGGGTGGCAGTTCGAACTGCGCGCGCAGTTTCTGCTCGAGCGCACCATCCCAGCCGGGATAGAGCGCCGTCAGATACTCGAAATATTGCGCGACGGTCAGCCGATCGGGCAGCTCCTGGTTCTCGCTCAGAAAGGCAATGCGCAGCCGATCGGCAGGTTTCAGCTGCCGTGAATCCACGCCCAGTACACGCGCGCTGCCGCGATCGGGCGCCATCACATTCACCAGCATGCGCATGGTGGTGGTCTTGCCGGCGCCATTCGCACCGATCAGTGCACAGGTGGCCCCTTCGGGCACCGCCAGGTTCAGATCCTGCACGGCATCGTGCCGCCAGAAGTTCTTGGTGAGATTTTGTGTCTCGATGATCATTTGTCGCCTCGCATGTCCCGCCAGCCGGCCCTGATGGCATCGACTACTTCGTCCAGGTCCGCGCCGACGCGCCGGGCCTCGACCACTAATTTCTCCACCTCTTCCTTGAGCAACCGCTGCCGATCGCCGGGCCGCGCTTCGGGTGGCTCGGCTACCACGGTGCCGATGCCGGGTCGCACCTCGAGCCAGCGCTCCTGGATCAGGTGCTGAATGACCTTGTGCGCGGTGTTCGGATGGATCTTCAGATCGGCCGCCAGCGCACGCACCGAAGGGAAGCCCTGCCCCGGTTGCAACGCTCCGCTCAGGATCGAACGTGTCGCGGCGAACACGACCTGATCGAAGATCGATTTGCCCGGTACGAGAGTTAGTCTGAATGGTGTCACATTCATAATGTGACACATAGAACGGTGGCTCGTCAATGTAAAGAAATATTGACATGAAGTCTGTATTTTTTTACTTTCCCCCTCCGCAACCCACCGCAGGAGCCCTCCATGAATGCCGCCCTCGCTGCCCTAATTAACCGCTCCACGCTCTTCGTCGCCCTCACGCTGACCTTCACAGGCACCCTGACCGCCCAGCAGGCCCCGACTGTCGCCAAGGAAGACGTGACGCGGGCGCAGGCCGGCGTGGCGGCACTGGGCAGGAACTGGAACGCCACCGTGCTCGCCGAAACCGCGAGGCTCTACCTGCCACTGCATCAGCAGCGAGACCTCTCCGGCATCAAGCAGCTGCGCGATATCTCCTACGGCAAACACGCCAAACAGAAACTCGATCTCTTCGTTCCCGAGCAGGGATTCAGCGAGCCGGGGCCGGTGTTCATCTTCCTGCATGGCGGTGACGCCACCGGCGGCGACAAGACACTCGCCGGCAGCGGCGGGCAGATGTTCGGCAATGTGGCGCGTCTCGCCGCACGCGTCGGCGGCGTGGGCATCAATGCCGACTATCGCCCCGTGCGCGCACATGCGAATCGCACGGGCTCACCTGCGGGAACAGAAGATGTGCGTGAGCTACTGGAGTGGACGCACCAGAACATCGCGCAGCACGGCGGCGACCCCAACGCCATCATTGTGTTCGCGCTGGGTGATGGAGCCGCGCATGTTGCCGGCTACCTGTTCCATCAACCCTCGCAGCTCAAGGAAGGCCCCGGCATGGCAGGCGCCATTCTGGTGTCGGGCACATTCGGCTCAGTGAACGACCGTCCGCTCAATCTCATCGACAGCTACGAGGGCAAGGCTGTTCCCATCAGTTTGTGGAGCGCGGAGCTTGACCCGGTGCAAACCGGCATCACCGAAATGAAGGATCTGCTGTGCCGCAAGTATGGCAAGTGCCCCATGCTCAGCGAACTTGCCGGGCACAACCACGTATCGGCGGTGATGAGCCTCGATACGGCTGATACCTCGACGATGGGATACATCCATCAGTTCTACCACTCGGCCGTGCGCAAATGATGCGTTCCGCCACCACCATCATTGCGCTGAGCCTGTGTCTGACGGCCTTCGCGCATCACTCCGTCGCCGTATTCGATGGGCGGCGCGTCGTGAAGATCGAGGGCACGGTGACGGAGTTCCGCTGGATCAATCCCCATGCCTACATCGAGATCGAAGGCATTGGCGCGGGTGAATCCGCCGCTGGCCACTGGAGCGTGGAGATGCAGGCACCCAATTCCATGTCTGGCGAGGGATGGAAACGCGACACGCTGACAGCCGGAAGCAAAGTCACCGTATACGCCAATCCTCTGCGCAGCCCCGATGCCGCCGGCAGGCGCCGCGCGCTGTATGCGGGAATCATCCTGCCGGATGGCAGGACGCTGGGACGAATTGAAGCGGATAATCGCTGATCAGGAGAAGAAGAATGTCCTTCCGGGAAAAAACCGCCTGGGTCACGCTGATCGCCATCATCGCCGTGACCCTGCTGTACTGGGCGCACGTGCCGAATTTCATCGAGTCGCGGCATGGCCTGTGGGTGCTTCATGCCATGCTCGCCAGCCTCGTGACCTATCTGGTCATCGAGCTCGTGGCCTGGATCGTGCTGCGCAAGCGCAATCCGCGGGACGCGCGCACGCCGGCCGATGAACGCGAACGATTGATCGACCTGAAGGCGATCCGCATTGCCTACTACGTGTTCGCCACCGGTGCACTGGGCGGAGTCTTTGTTGCCCTGCATCTGACCCGCGGCGGCCCCACCGGCGTCGGCATGGCCGTCTTCATGGCCTTCGTGCTGTCGCAGCTGGTCAAACATGCAGCCCGCATCGTGTACTTCCGGCGCGACACCTGATGCCACCCACCGAGGTCACCAACTCCATCCGCCAGCTGCGCTTCCAGCATGGCGAGATGACGCAGCAGGAGCTGGGTGAGCGGGTCGGCGTCACGCGTCAGACCATCAACGCCATCGAGGCGGGCAAGTACTCCCCGTCGCTGGAAGTGGCGTTTCGCATGGCCCAGGTGTTCGGGGTGCGGGTGGACGAGGTGTTCCACTTCGGCCACGCACCGCAACCCGGAAAAGATGGAGTAACCTAGGCCGCATGAACATCAATCGTCGCAGTCTGCTGGCCACCGGCACCGCCACCCTTGCTGCAGCGGCGCTGGGTTCGCGCAGTTCTGGCGCAGCCGCGGCGAAAGCTCCCGTACTGGGTCTGATCTTCCCGCCGGCGCGACGCGATATTCCCGAGGAAGGCCTCGCCATGTACGGCGACAAGCTGAAGTATGTAGTGACCGGGCTCGGTGTGGAGAAGATGACACCGGAAGGCTTCGATACCGTACAGGCGCTGATTCCGGCAGCAGCCGAAAAGCTCGCCAAGGCGGGCGCGGAGGCCATCGAACTCACCGGCACTTCGCTCACCTTCTACAAGGGCGAAGACTACAACCGCAAGCTGCGCGAGATCGTCACCAAAGCCTCGGGCCTCAAGGCCACCACGATGAGCAATGGCGTCATCGATGGACTCAAGGCGGTGGGCGCAAAGCGCGTGGCCGTGGCCACGGCCTACAACGAAACCGTCAACGATCGGCTGCGCGCCTTCCTGCGCGAGCATGGGCTCGAGCCGCTGGTCATCACCGGAATGGGCATCGAGGCCATGACCGATGTAGACAAAGTGACGCAGAAGGACCTGCTTGAGTTCGCGGCGAAGGTACGTGCTTCGGCGCCCGCCGCCGATTCACTGCTCGTATCCTGCGGCGGCTTTCGCACGCTGGAATTGATCGCGCCGCTGGAAGCGCGCACCGGCGTGCCTGTGATCTCCAGCATGCCGCATGGCCTGTGGGCCGGCGCGAGACTGGTGGGCTTGAACGGATCCGCGCCGGGCTACGGGCGCTTGCTGTCCAATCCGAAGGCCAGCAGCACATTGCCGGGCGCGCCGCCCAGCCGCGGATAGCCCGAGTTCACATACACCATGCCGTCGACCACGACGGCGCCGGCACCATCCAGCGATCCGCCCTGCGCGGGCTGTCCATTCACTGTGTCGAAGCTGCGCTGGGTGTTGAAGTCCCACAGCAGCTTGCCGTCGGTGGTCGAGAACGCGCGGATGTGCCCATCCATCGCACCTGAAAACACCGCGCCAGGAATCACGGTCACTGAGCCGGGCTGCGCGGGACTGCAGCCTTCGCGAACCGGCGCACAAGGTGTACTGGGCGCAAACCAGGCCTTGGCACCCGTAAGTACGTTTAGCGCGGTGAGCCCACCGCCCTTCACCGGATCGAAGCTGGCATTGCCGATCTGCAGCGAACCCTGATCGCCGGCCGTGCGCGCGGCATCGGCCACGGCCGCATAAACATTGCGGCCATCGCTGGCCATGCCCCATTGCACGCCACCACTGCTGCTGCCGATGCCCACACGCGTCTGCCACAGCACCTTGCCGCGTGCTTCGGGGTCGAGGCCATACACCACGCCGGATTTCTGGCCGGCGACCAGAACCTCGCGACCGCCCGGCGCGCGCACCAGCATGATGGGTGCCGCGAAATCATGATCCGGCCCGCAATTCGTCGCGCCACCCCGCGCGCACTGCGCATTGAATACATCGCCGGTCATGAGTTGCTGTGACCAGCGGATGCTGCCGCTGCGCAGATCCAGTGCGACGACGGCATCGCTGAGCTTGCCGGTAGGCGGCGTGTACTCATTGCCGGTGCCTACATACAGCAGGCCGCGGCGCGCATCGACAGTGGGTGCGGACCACGTTCCGACGCCGGAGGGACCAAACTGATCCGTGCCCGCCTTTGAAACACCGGTCTTCTTCGGCTCATCCACCAGCCAGGTTTTCCAGGCCACCGAGCCATCGCGCACGCGAACCGCCGTGATGCTGCCGCGGAAAGTACAGCACACATAGGTCGGATCGACCGCGCGCGATTCTTCCCATGATGCGGCCGGTACGTAGGCCAATCCGTCGTGGACGACAATCGTGCCAGTGAGTCGCGTGGCTTCGTGCGTCTCCACCTTGATCTTCCACACCTGCGCACCGGTATTCGCATCCAGCGCATACACGCCGCCGATCTGGTCGGTGAACAGCAGCAGGCGGGTGGTTCTTCCCTGTTTCAGATCCTCGACGACGGTGGGCGGAGTGCGTACCGGACCACTGGCCTGAAAGACCCAGTGGATGCAGCCGGTGCGCGCATCCAGCGCCTGCACGGCGCCGCCCGCACTGCCCACGAACATCGTGCCGCGCACAATGGTAGGCGCGGCGAAGGCAATCACATCACCGGGAAAACCGAAGGCCCATTTCAGCTGCAGTCGGCCCAGTTGCGCAGCCGTCAGACCTGCGGCAGCGCGCGGCTGAAAGCGTGTGTTCGAAGGCTCGGGACTCCAGCTGCGCCATGCCGGACGCGCGGCTCCGGCGAGTATCGGTCGATCTGCCTTGCACAGCGCGGATGCAGGTGGCGCCACATCATCCCTGCCCTTGCCTAGAAAGCCCGCCACGGCCTCGCGCTCCTCGCGCCGCATCGGATAGGCCACGCTCATCATCAGGCCGAAGTCGAGCGTGCGCATGATGCGCTGTGGCGACAGGCGGGTGAGCGCCTCGCGCGGCGGCGTGCGCGTGCCCACCTGATCGTGGCAGGCGGCGCAACGCTGGGCATAGACCTGTGCACCGGAGAGCTGGGGTGCATCTGCGGCCATGATCGGCGCAGCAATCAGCAGACAGACTGCCGCCAGCAATCTGGCCGGCACGGACGCGTGTGTTCTACCCACCCTGCTTCTCCGACGTCGTTTAGGTTTTGTCGCTGATGTGGAAGTGATGCAGCACACGATGCAGCACCGGCGCCATCACCACCGTCGCACAGACGATGAATACCAGGCCGGCATACAGCGCAAACAGGCCGGCAAAAAGCTTCCCGGCCGCGGTGGTGAGCGGATTGATCGGCCCCATGCCGCCCAGCAGCATGGAAACGTTCAGGAAGGCATCCAGTGCCGGCATATGTTCGGTGATCATGTAACCGGCCATGCCCATGATGATGGAGAAGGCCATCAACGCCAGGGCCACCGCCAGGTGCGCTGCGATGCGCCGGTAGAAGTCGGCGCGACTCAGCAGGGGCTTGTATTTGGGCTCGTACATAAGGCGCCAGAAGGCCGTGGTATTTTGCCACGGCCTTCAAACCTCCGCGGCCCGGCGTGCATCCAACCGCCTGAAAGAGCAAGAACCGTGGCAGAGCAACCCAACGACAACCTGCTGATCATCCGGGCCGCCCGCGGCGATCAGCGGGCGTTCGAGCAGCTCTACCGCACCCATGTGAACCGCGTTTATGGCCTGTGCCTGAGAATGACCCGCAATACCGCCACCGCCGAAGACTGCACGCAACAGACCTTCATCCAGGCCTGGGGTGCGCTGTCCCGCTTCGAGACGCGCAGCGCCTTCGGCACCTGGCTGCACCGCATCGCGGTGAACATCGTGCTGGGCCAGCGCCGCGGTGCGATGAACCTGCTGCTGACCCCCGTGCCGGAGGAAGCCGAACACACGGAGGTGGTCTTCGATACCCCGGTGGAAGTGGCCGAGATCGAAACAGCCATCGACCACCTGCCCGAAGGCGCCCGCGACGTGCTGATCCTGGCCGGCATCTATGGCTACTCGCATGGCGAGACCGCTTCGATGCTGGGCGTGGCGGAAGGCACCTGCAAGGCGCAGCTGCATCGCGCGCGGGCGCTGCTGCGCGAACGACTGAGTCTGGAGGCCTGCTCATGAACATCCCCGATGGCAAGCGGCAGATCCGCTCGGTCAGTGAACTCCCCGGCGCTGCGGCGCCAGTCCGGGATCTGTGGCCGGAAATTCAGTCCCGGCTGGCGCCGCGTCGTCGCTCATGGATGCTGCCTGCGTCGCTGGCCGCCAGCGTGCTGATCGCGGCGCTGGGCTTCGTGATCGGCATGCATGTGCACAGTGATCCACCGCCGCAGGCGGCTTCGCGTGACGCGGGCACACTGATCCGTGCCGCGCTGATGTCACCGGGTTACCAGAGCCAGCGCGAGTCACTGCTGCGCGCGCTTCCCGACAAGCTGGCGCATCTGCCGCCCGATGCACAGAAGCGCGTGCGCGACAGCCTGCAGGCCGTGCAGACGGCCATCAAGAACATTGAAACGGAACTCGGCCGCGATTCCGGCAATGCCCTGCTGCAGGAGCTGTTCCTCAGCACCAGTCAGGAAGAATTGCGTGTATTGACCGCCGTCGATGCATTCGACGGCTCCACCCAGGAGATCTGATCATGAACAGGAAATGGACACTGCTCTCTGCAGCACTGCTGAGCCTGAGCGCCGTGGTCGCCCATGCGGCCAGCACTCCGTTCACCAGGCAGGTGCCCATCGGCACACAGAATCGCGTGCTGATCAACAACATCGCCGGATCGGTGGCGGTCAGCAGCTGGGACCGTCGCGAGGTGGATGTGCAGGGCGAACTGGAATCCAACGTCGAGCGCGTGGATGTGAAGACCGACAATGGCTTTGTCGACATCAAGGTGGTGCTGAAGAGCTGGGACAGGGACCGGCACGGCTACGACTGGGGGGCTGGTGAAGCACGGCTGAAGATCCGCGTACCGGCCGATGCACAGACCGAGATCGAAACGGTCAGTGCGGACGTCTCCCTCAATGGCCTGCGCGGCAGGCAGCGTGTGAGATCTGTCAGTGGCGATATCCGTTCCGACAGCGCGGGCAGCGATCTGGAACTAAATTCCGTGAGTGGCAATATCGACCTGACAGGCAGCGGCGCGGCGGTACGCCTGCGCGCCGCCTCCGTCAGCGGCACCGTGACACTCAATCATGTCGGAGGCGACGTGGAGGCCCGTTCCGTCAGCGGCGATCTCGACATCGACCTGCAGGGCGCGGTCGATGTGCATGCCAATGTCGTGTCGGGAGACATCACGCTGCGTGGCTCGCTGGCCAGCGAGGGCGACCTGGAGCTCTCCTCTGTCAGTGGCCGCGTCAAGGTCAACGCGCAGGCCGCATCGGGCTTCAACTACGACGTGAATACATTCAGCGGCCACATCCGCAACTGCTTCGATCGCGAGATCGAACTCAAGGATCGTTCCAGCGGCAAGCGTCTCACGGGGACGCGGGGTGAAGGCAAGGCCAGCATCCGCCTGAAGAGCCACAGCGGCACGCTGGAGCTCTGCGATCGTTGAAGCAGCGGGCGCTTCGCCTTTGCGGCGAAGCGCCCTGCCTGCCAGAACCCGTCGCGCTTGACGTCTGCTAATACGGATGTATTATCTACTCACTAATACATCTGTATCCGACAATGAAAATCAGCGAAGCAGAAAGCCAGGTGCTGGAAGTGTTCTGGAGCGCAGCCGGTCCGCTGAGCGCGGAAGATGTCGTGGCGGCGCTGGATAACGACAATGACTGGTCCGCGGGCACGATTCGCACTTTTCTCACGCGGCTGGTGAAGAAGAAGGCTCTCGCCGCCACACCCGATGGCCGTCGCTATCTGTATCGGCCGCTGGTGCGTCGCGAAGACTACGTGCATCAGCAGAGTCGCAATCTCATCGATCGCCTGTTCGGTGGAAAGATCGCGCCCTTCGTCACGCAGTTCTCGGAACGCGGACGCCTGAGTCGCGAGGAGCTGGAAGAGCTCAAGCGCCTGGTGCGGAGGCTCGATCGTGAACGCTGAAATCATTCTCGGCGCGTTGCTCCGCGCCCAACTGATCGGCACTGCGGCCATCCTGCTGGTGCTCCTGCTGCGACGATTCGGTGCGCGCCAGCGTGGCGCGACCATCAACTACTGGATGTGGCTGATCGTTCCCATGGCCGTGGCGGCGAGCGCCCTGCCGCCGCGCGAGCGCGTCATGACCATCGCGCCCATGTCCGTCGTTGCGGGAGATGCCGCTACGCAGAGTGCACCAGGCCCGCTTGAAAGCAGTTCATCGTCTGTCGGTCCGGCGGTGCAGCAGGCTTCCGGGCCCTCCGCGGCCGAGTGGGCCTTCGGGCTCTGGCTGCTGGGTGCCGGCGTATTGCTCACCCGTTCGATCTACAGCACACGCCGGCTGGCATCAGATCCCAGCGCGGGACCAGCCCTTGTGGGCGTGCTGCGTCCCAGGCTGCTGCTGCCAGCGGATTTCTCGACCCGCTTCAACACCGAAGAGTGCGCACTGATACTCGCGCATGAAGAAGTGCATCGCATTTCAGGTCATACGGTGATCAATGGCCTGCTGGAGCTGGCGCGCAGCCTGAGCTGGTTCAATCCGTTGGCGCATGTGGCAGCCAGATGCGTGCGCGAAGACCAGGAACTGGCCTGCGACGCCCAGGTCATCGCGACGCATCCCACTCAACGTCGCACCTATGCGGAGGCACTGCTGAAGACCCAGATTGCGGCCTCCTATCTGCCTTTGGGCTGCACCTGGACCAGTGCGTCGGCGCGCAGGCTGGGCGAGCGAATCCAGATGCTGGATCAGGCGCCCCGCAGCCGCTCGAAGAAGATGGCGGCTGCGGGCGGCATCGCCATGTTGGGCAGCATGCTGGGATATGGCGCCTGGGCGCAGCAGTCCGAGAAAGTGGTGACGCAGGTCGCCGAGCATCCTGAAGCCGTGTGGGTGTCTTCGGCGAACGCTCCGCGGGGCGCGCTATCCACGGCGCTGGAAGCCGATCGACATGACCGTGCCATCAAGCTGGCACAGCGGGGCCAGATCGACATGGTGCTCTTCGGCACCACCAATTCTGAGATGTTCTGGTGGAAGGATCGCGGCCGGCCCGTGTGGGACAAGCACTTCGGCAAGCTCAAGGCCGCGAACTTCGGCTCGCAGGGTACGCAGCGCGACAGTCTCATCTGGCGCATGCGCCATGGCGAACTCTCCGGATTCCAGGCGAAGCTGGTCATCGTGCAGACGTGGCTGGGAGCTGGCGGCAGCGCCACCCGGGAGCAGGTGGTCGGCATCTATGCGCCCATCATCGCGGAAATCAGGCAGTATCAGCCGCAGGCAAAAATCCTGCTGTTTGCGGACTTCCCGCGCGGCGAACTGAACCACGATATGTGGCGAAAAGTGGCGAAGGAAAATGCCGCGTCGTTCGCTCCTCTCGTCGACAACAAGAACGTTTTCTACGCCGACATCGGCGAACGCTTCTTCCTTTCCAGCGGCATCCACGACCAGAAACTGTGGCGCTACCCGGCGATATCCGGAATGTACAATGCCGGCATGCAGGCAGCGGGCTTCGAAGTGTGGGCCGAAGAACTACAGCCCTGGATCGATCGGTTCGTGCTGAAGCGCTAGGCTTTCACGTCCTGCAGCGACTTGTCGCGTGCGAACTGCACCACTACGTAGGAGCAGGCGGGAGTGATCTTGATGTGGTTCTGCCGCGCCCAGGCCACCGCGGCATCGAGCAACTGGCGGGCGACCCCGCCGCCCCGCAGGCTGACGTCCACTTCCGTATGATCGATCACTATGGCTGATTCACCGGTGCGACGATAGGTCATTTCCGCGACGCGTGCGCCATCGCGCTCGATGAAAAACTCGCCGCGCCCACCCTGCTCCACGTGCTGGACAACATCAGTCACGGCTCACCTCGATCAATTGTCTCGTTGAGCAGCATAGCGCCGCCGGCACCATCCTGGTGTAGGAAATCCCCCACGGGGATGGGGGATGAAGCCTGATCCAAACGAGCATCGCTTTGTGTGGAAGATGGCACTTCCAACGGGAAGGAGACGACCATGCCCACACCCACCGAAACGCTGGTGCGACTGGAACGGAAATTCTGGCAGGCCATCGTGGATCAGGATACTGAGGCCGCCACGGATCTGCTGTCAGAACCTGCGTTGATGGTCAGCTCCCATGGCGCGATGAAGTTCGATCACGCCGGCTACCGGAACATGGCGAAGAACGGATCGATGGTGCTGACGGAATTCGAGCTGCGCGACATGGACGTGGTGTTCCCGAATGACGCCACTGCCATCCTTACGTACAAGGTGAAGCAGAGCATCCGCACCCGCAACGACTCCAAGGTCGAAGTGCAGGAAATGAACGACACGTCGACTTGGATCCAGGATGGCGATCGCTGGCAGTGCGTCATGCATACCGAGACGCCGATTCAGGCCGCGCCCGCGAAGAAAACTGTGAAGCACTAGAATCTGCCGCTGGCGCCACCTCCGCCGAAGCTGCCGCCCTGCCCGTGCACAGCGGCCTCGGCGTGCGTCGCGGGGACTGGTGTCAGGTGGGCCGCTGCGGCGAGTTGTACCAGATCCAGACCCGCAGGCTCCACCTGTGCCTGTGATGTAATGCCGTCACGGGCATGCCGGAGTCGACGGTCGAGCAGCACTGCAGCTGCCAGCAATACCGCGCCCGAGACAATCATTTTCCAATGCAGCGGCCAGTGCACCACCAGCGCCAGTCCGTGGCAGATGCAGGCCAGGCCGCCGAGCGCACCGATGAGCGGGGCATGCTGTCTCCTTCTCACACCGACGACGCAGTTCACCACGAAGAAGGCGCAGGCAACGGCAAGGGCTGGCAGCGCACGACGCAGCAGCGGGTCGATGTACCAGAAATGCCCTTGCAGCCAGACATAGGAGAGCCAGGGCATCAGCATCACCAGTCCGTCGAGGATGTGATCATGGGCCGGGCGTCGCCACATGCGGCCACCCAGAACCAGCGCGATCACCGCCAGCGCCGCGCAAAATATGCCCGCGGCCACCTCATGCATCCGACCGCTGTCGAAGAGATGACCTCCGCCTGCGGCGATGGCCAGCGAGAAACCTGCCGCGGCCAGCGTGGTGAATATCGGGTTCAGCAGTCGCCAGCCCACCAGCAGAACGGCGGTGGCGAGAAGCGCCACGCCAATATCTTCATGGTGACCCGAGCTGTTCCAGATCAGGATCTGCGCCACCACTGCAAGAGCGCCACAGAGATACAGGGCTTCTTCAACACCGGAGCGGAAAACCCGTCGCTGGGCCACCAGCCACTCCGCGACGACCATCAACAGCAATCCGCCGATCAGCCAGGGCGAATGAAACGGCGCCAGTATGCCGGCGAACATGCCTGCGCCGATCAAGCCGAGTACGAAGCCCAGGCAACGCGCCAGCCAGGTCGTGGTCTTCCAGCCGCCGCCGTTTCCGGCATTTTCAGCAGCGGCCCGCAACAAGGGATAGCGACCGGCCAGCAGCAGCCAGCGTTCCTGCGCGGCCGTGGGTCGCGCGACGATCATGTGGACTCCTTGAGGCGCGCGCGCAGGTTCAGCAGCAGCACCACCGCACCAACCACGGTGAACAGGCCCAGCCATGACACCAACGCGAAATCGCGCAGCACCAGCACCTCGAGCCATATGAGGCCGATGGCGCTGTAACCCAGGGCGTAGATCAGGAAACTTTCGCGACGCTCAGTCAGTCCCGCATGGGTCACTGCCACGGCCAGCGCCAGCAGTATCAGTGCGCCGATCCAGCGCGTGGCAGGGTCCACACCCAGCGCCAACGCACCCCAGAAACCGAAGTTCACGGCGAACTGCAGATAGACATCGCGAAAGCCGCTGCTGCGCTCGGGCTGCTCGTAACGATGCAACCGGCTGGCGGCATAGAGGATCACTGCGCAGAACAGGGCGCGTGGCGCCAGACCCAGCAGGCGATATCGCGGCTCGAACAATGCACCGAGCTGCGCCTGCACGCCCAGCCAGCTGGCAAACCCCGTGATAGCGACGGACAACACCAGCTTCGAGCGGAAGAAATAGGCGCTGGCCAGATGCCACAGTGTCAACCATAGCAGGTGCCAGGACCAGTTGGCGCCGAACACGCGGAACTTCACTTCGGCGTAGCCCACTGCGGTGCTGAACAGCAGCGCCCCGAGCAGCAGCACGTAATCTTCGCCCAGTGAGCGTTCGCGCCTGGCGCCGCGTGCGCGGAGGGCCAGTGCATAGCACAGCGCGGCGGCGGCGAAGATGCCTGAGAGCAGCGCCACCGGTCCGATGCGGCTGATATTGGCCTTGATCAGTACACCGACGCCGGCGACCAGTGTCGCGACGCCGACATAGAGCACAAACAGCAGCTCACGGCGAATGGAAAAGACTTCACGCCCTTCCAGTCGCAGGGCCTGCAGAAGCGCGGCGTCGGTTGCCGGGTCCCGTGGCAATTGCCGCAACTCATTGGAGAGATCATGCATCGAGGGTCTCCCGGCCTTCCCTTGGCGGGTCGCCTGATGGTGGCGATTGTAGCGGCCAACCTCGATGCCGCCCATTGCGCGACCGGCGGCGCCGGGAGGTGCCGCGCAAATGAAAAAGGCCGGCCCGGCGACGCAATGCGCCGG
>Ga0134124_10000602_pt1 | contig 29295 bp, 22 predicted proteins | sample KB304_FD_96880 | JGI IMG/M metagenome (GOLD analysis project Ga0134124, IMG submission 96880) | Terrestrial soil microbial communities without Nitrogen fertilizer from Kellogg Biological Station, Michigan, USA - KB3-0-4 | ecosystem: Environmental > Terrestrial > Soil > Unclassified ... | reverse complement strand
GACTTCGGGAGCCACGTAGCCGGGTTTGGCGAACACGATCCCGGCGATCGTCTGGCAGCGTCGGTTTTGCCCGCGCGCGGTGCCGAAGTCGATGAGCTTCACGTCGCCCGCGTAGCTGACCATCACGTTCTGCGGGCTGAGGTCGCGGTGCACGATATCGAGCGGCTTGCCGCCAGCGTCGGTGCGTTCATGCACGTGGGCGAGCGCGTCGGCCATCACGATGCTGACCGCCAGCGACTCGGCCCAGCCCATGCGCATGCCGAGTTGCCCCGCACGTGCGCGCACATCACCGAGGTTCCGACCCTCGATGAATTCGACCACCACGTACGGCTTGCCCGAGCAATCGTTGGTCGCTTCCACGATCTGCGCGATGCCCGGGTGCTGCAGCTGGGACTGGATGCGCGCCTCGTCCAAGAAGCGCGCCAGGAACGAGCGATCCTCTTCGTGTTCGCGGCGAATCGTCTTCACCACGCACGGGCGTTCGGCGCCTTCGATCCCGCCAGCGGTGGCTAGGAAGACCTCACCCATGCCGCCGCGCGCGATGCGCTTGAGCAGCGTGTAGCGCTCGAAGCGACGCGGCAGCGTATCGCCATCACAGGCCGTATTCTCTTGTGATTTCGTGTCGTTACCGGTTGCGTCGGGGGCGTCCATGGGCCCCACTGTGCCTAGGTGCGCTGATGTAGGCAAGAAACTGACATCAGAAAGTCAAGGGCTTTCGCCGGAGCGTTCCGGACTCACTGGGAAACCTCCTCGCGTGGGGAATGGCGCGCTGGGCGACCCGGTTGTGTCGGGAGGGCGTCCGACTAGACTGCCCCCGGCTCGACCCATGCCCTCGGCAACTCACACGCGAAACGCCTGGTTGGTGCGACTCTGCACCCTGACCGCATTCGTGCTGTCGTTGGGCTGGGTGTCGATCGCACGAGCGGCGGCGCCGATGTGCGGCATGCGCGCAGAGACCATCGCGGCTCCGCCGATTGGCACGCCTGCGAGCTCGGACTCGGTGAGCGCAGGCAGTCCGTGTGATGATCGTTCACTGTTACGCTTGGCGAACGTGCCGCAGCGTGACGCGCCAGAGAAGTTGAGTCTGGCCGAGTTGCCGATCCGCGCCTTGCCGATCTTGCCGCGCCTCTCTGCGTGTCCAATCACGGGGCGCGTGAGCCCCGCGTTGGCGGAGCACGAGCTGCTGGCGACCGGCTTCGCGCGTTCGATCGACCGCCCTCCGCGAGTCTGAGCGCGCACGCATTTCCCATCGTCGATCGAGCCGTGGCGTCACCTGCACGTCACGCGGGTCGTCTAGATCGCGGCCGCGCACACTGCGCGGCCCGAGCGCGCTGCACCAGCCGCTTCGAATTTTTTCTCTGCTAGCAACATTCGTAACAGGAACGCTCGCATTGGGCCGCCAGGCGCGTGCGAGCTTTGGGAGACAATCATGAACAAGGGAACCGCAATCGTCGGCTTCTTTATGAGCTTTTTAGCCGGCATGTTCCTGATGTGGGGCCTCGACAAAGGCAAGGGCCCCGATATTCAGGCCGAAGCAGGGAGCGCCACCGGCGCCCCCGATCAAAGCAGCGCAAGCGTGCCCGTGAGCGCCAAGGACCCGCAATGGGGTGACGCCAACGCTCCCGTGACGATCGTCACCGTCAGCGATTTCCAGTGTCCGTTCTGCAGCCGTGTCGAGCCGACGCTGAAGCAGATCCGCGACAAGTACGGGCCGAAGAAGGTGCGTATGGTCTGGAAGAACCAGCCCCTGCCCTTCCACAGCAACGCCCGCCCCGCGGCTGAAGCGGCTCAAGCCGTGTTCGGTCTCAAGGGCAGTGAAGCGTTCTGGAAGTTCCACGACACCGCGTTCGCCAACCAGCAAGCGCTGACCGCGGAGAACTTCGAGAAGTGGGCCGGCGAAGCCGGCGTCGACAAGGCAAAGTTCAAGGAAGCGCTCGCCTCCAAGAAGTTCTCGGCGAAGATCGACGAGGACATCGCGATGGCCAACAAGATCGGCGCCAATGGCACGCCCGCGTTCCGCATCAATGGCGTGACGGTCAGCGGCGCGCAACCGCTCGACAAGTTCACGGAAGTGATCGACGCCCAGCTCGGCGAAGCCCAAAAGCTGATCGCCAGCGGCACGAGGCCCTCGGACGTGTACGTCACCCTGACCAACAAGAACCAGGCAGCAGGCCCGGACAAACCGGCCCCAACCGCGGCCAAGCCGGACGCCGAAGAAGAAGACAAGGCCGTGTGGAAGGTCAACGTGCTGGACGACGATCCGGTACGCGGCCCGAAGGACGCGCTGGTCACGCTGGTCGTGTTCTCGGACTTCCAGTGCCCGTTCTGCAAGCGCGTCGAAGACACGCTGAAGCAAGTCGCCGAGACCTACGGCAATGACGTGCGCTTCGTCTGGAAAGACAACCCGCTGCCGTTCCACCCCCGCGCCAAGCCGTCTGCGACGCTCGCACGCTTCGCCTACGCCAAGAAGGGCGATAAGGGTTTCTGGGACGCGCACGACGCGCTGTTCGCCAGCAATCCCAAGCTGGAAGACGAAGATCTCAAGGGCATCGCCGAAAAGCTCGGCTTGAACTGGGACGACGTGAAGAAGGCGATCGACAACAACAAATTCGGTGATCGCTTCGACTCCAGCGTCGACCTCGCTGCCGACTTGCAAGCGCGCGGCACACCGCACTTCTTCATCAACGGCGTGCGCTTGAGCGGCGCACAGCCGATCGACGCATTCAAGAAGTCGATCGACGAGCAACTCGCCAAAGCCAAGGGCCTGGTGGCCAAGGGCATCTCGCGCGCCAAAGTGTACGAAGAGATCATGAAGGAAGGCAAAGGACCGCCACCTCCGGAGAAGAAGGAGATCGCCGCTCCCGATGCCGGCAGCGCGGCCAAGGGTGGCAAAGACGCCAAGGTCGTGATCCAAGAGTTCTCGGACTTCCAGTGCCCGTTCTGCAAGCGCGTGGAGCCGACCATCCAGGCGATCGAGAAAGAGTACGGTAACAAGATCAAGATCGTGTGGCGCCACATGCCCCTGCCGTTCCACAAGAACGCGCCGCAAGCCGCGGAAGCCGCTCAAGAAGCGTTTGCGCAGAAGGGTTCTGCCGCTTTCTGGACCTTCCACGACAAGGTGTTCGGCGCCGACGGCAGCGACGAAGCCCGTACGGATCGCGCAGCCCTGGAGAAGATCGCGCAAGAGATGGGCTTGGACATGGAAAAGTTCAAGGCCGCGATCGACAACAACAAGCACAAGGCCAAGATCGAAGGAGACACCGAGGTCGGGAACAAGGCAGGCATCAACGGCACGCCCGCGTTCGTGATCAACGGCTACTACATCAGCGGCGCACAACCGGAGTCAGCGTTCAAGAAGCTGATCAACCGCGCTCTGAAAGAGGCGGAAGGTAAGTGAGCCTCCGTGCAGCAACCAGGGCGGCGCTCGGAGCCGCCCTGTTGCTCACGGTCAGTTGCGGGGGAGGTACCCAAAAACCTCCCCGCGCCACGCTGGCTTCGGGGGTCGCTTCCGAAGAAGAGATTCGGCTCGAAGATCTACCGGTCACTCGCCTCGAGCGCGACCGTGTACCGACGCCGAACGCCACCAATCCGAGTCTAGGCGCGGGTGATGCCAAGGTCGTGGTCCAGCTATGGAGCGACTTCGAGTGCCCATTTTGCGCCGATGTCCACCCCGCGCTGACCGAAATGATGCGCGTTTACGCGGGCAAAGTGCGGCTGGTCTGGCACGACTACCCACTGCCATTTCATGCCCACGCACGGCTCGCCGCCAACGCCGGACGCGAAGCCTACGCGCAGGGCGGCGCTGCGGCGTTCTGGAAATTCCACGACGCCATCTACAGCGCGCGCTCGCCGAAGCTGACCGTCGAAGGGCTTTCCCAATTCGCTAGCCTTGCCGGCTTGGACCAGGCGCGTTTCCGTGAGGCGCTCAGCACGCAGCGCCATGATGCCGAAATCGAGCGAGACTTCGCTGCTGGTAATGCATTGGGGGTGGAAGGCACGCCGGCCTTCCTGGTGAACGACTATTTCTTCGTCGGCGCGGTGCCGTTCGAGATCCTGAGCGTGGTCGTGGAGCGCGCGCTGTCCGACGCCGGGGCGTGATACGGAGCGCGTGCTGAAGACGACGGGGCTAGCGGTGTGTGCGCTGCTTGATGGCGTCGATCGCTTCGCTGAGACGTGAGTCACCGCGCATGCAGCCATTGCAATCGTCGCGTTGACGGCGGCCGCAGCCGGTCGTCGCTCGGTACAGATTGAGATAGCCGAGCGCGCGCTCGTCGCCGATCTCCTTCGCGCGCGGCAAGAGCGCGTAGCGTTGCGTGCAGGTCGTGGCGAAGCGCAGCGCCACGGCAATGCTCAGCTCGGGCGTGCAGAGCTTGGCGAAATCCGGCGAACGGAGCCCCTGATCGGCGCGCGTGCGCACCCACAATTTCACCACCTCGGTGGCCGCCAAATCATAGGCAACGTCGGGCCCGTGGCTGCCCATTGGGCCGAACAGTAGCGCAAAGGTCGCATCCGAGGCGGGCTTCACCTGGGCCGTCTGGAACAAAATGGTCGAGACTTGTTTGCTCTCGGCCAGCGTCGAGTCGAGGCTGAGCGCGCGGCCCACCGCGCCCACGGCCTTCACGTAGTCCTTCTCGGCAAGGGCGGCGCGCCCGAGCTCGAGCGAGAGGCGCGCATCGTTCGGGTATTTGGCGCCCAGCGCTTCGAGCGCGACCACGCCGCTTTTCTGAGCGCCTTGAAGTTCGTTCTCGGAGGCCGTGGCAACCGGAGGCACCGCGTTCGACCCCGCCGCAGAACTGGGCGACCCACTGGCGAGCGCGCTGGCCGCGCTTGGCGGAGCGCCGTGCATCGCTTGCACCCCCTTGACCAGTAGCACGACCAGTAACGTGGCGATCAGCAAGCCGAACGCCGCACAGACCGCCAGCAGCGCCGGCGTGGGAACGGGCTTGAGCGCGTCTCGCAACGCGGGCGGCAAACGCCGGCGTCTGCGCTCGAAACCGCGCACGAAGCCGATGAAGTACGTCTTCAACCCCGCCGGTCCGGACGGTGTGGGCGTCGCACCGATCGGCGGGTGTTCGCTCAGCGACGGCGCGCCGGCGACGCGCAGGAGCGTGGGAGCGTCCGGTTCGGCCTCCGCCAGCTCGGTATCGTTCAGCGAAGGACGTGAACCGTCCGCCAAAGTATAGCGATACACGCCGTGGCCCGGGATGGGCGCGAGCAAAGCGTCGATCCCACGCGACAGCTCGGCAGCCGATTCGTATCTTTCCGACGCGTCACGGGACAGGAGTTTGCGCGCGATTTGTTCGACAGAGGGTGGCACCCGCGAATCCGGCGCGCGTTCTGCGAAGGTCGGGGTCGGCTTGGAAAGCTGCTGACCCAAAATCCCCACCGAGCTCTGACTGCTGAACGGGCGCACGCCCGCCAGCATCTCGAACAAAATCACCCCCAGCGCGTAAAGGTCCGCACGACCATCCACGGTCTGTCCCAACGCTTGCTCGGGTGACATGTACTCGGGCGTGCCGAAGACCATGCCCGCCTTGGTGATCGGATTGCCCTTGCTCGATCCGCTCGGTCCTGGAGGGATGGAATCGCCGAGCGGCACCTTGGCGATGCCGAAATCCAAGACCTTGACGAAGTCCGGATCGCCGCCCTTCTCTACCAACATCACGTTCTCGGGCTTGAGATCGCGATGCACGATGCCTTGTGCGTGGGCGGCGCCCAGCGCGCTGCTGATCTGCCGTGCAATGTGCAGCGCGCGATCGACTACGAATGGGCCGCGCGCGATCTCGTCGCGCAAGCTGCGCCCGGAGACGAACTCCAGCACCAAGAACACCGCGCCGTCGGCCAGCTTGCCGAAGTCGGTCGCGCCCGCCACGTTGGGGTGTTCGATGTTGCCCGCGGCCATCGCCTCGCGCTCGAAGCGCGCGACGACCTCGGGCACGCTGGTCAGCTCGCGGCGCAGGACCTTCACGGCCAGGCGCTTGCGCATCAGCACGTGCTCGGCGGAATACACCTTGCCCATGCCGCCTTCGCCGACCAACGCGTCGATGCGATAGCGCTCGGCGAGTAAGGTCCCGATGCGCGGATCGACCTCGCCTCCTTTGGGATGGGAGGACGCGCTCATGAATCGAGCGTCGGCTCAGTACGGGTTGTCACCGGCCGGCTCGGCAGGCTTGGGCGCCGGCTTCGGTGCTGCCTTGGGTGCGGGTGTTTCGGGGGCGGGGGTGGGCGAAGCGGCAGCCGGCGGTGGCGTGGCCGGCTTTTCGACGGTCGGCTTGGGCGCGACGGGTTCACTCGGTTCGGCGACGGTGACCGGCTTCGGCTTGGCGACGACGACGGGACGCGCAGGCACCACGGCAGCGGGTTTGGGCGCGGGCACCTGCGGAACCACCGGTGGCGGCGTCACTGGGACCGCCGCCGTCGAGGCGACCGGCGCGACGGGGGCCGACGCAGACGGAGCTGGCTCGGCGCTCGCCGCAGGCGCTGCGCTGGGCGCTTCCGGAGTCGCGGGCGGCGCTTCAGTGGCGACCGGCGCTGGCGGAGGCGTGGGTTCGACACTTGCCACCGGCGGTGGCGCGGGCGGCTTATTGCCCGTCGAAAACGCGTACACGAGGCCACCCGTAGCGGCGAGCACGAGCGCGATCACCACCACTCGACCGCCTCCCCCGCTGCTGCTCGTCGCAGGCGCGGCGGCGGGCACCGAAACGCGACGGCTCGCGGGCGCGGCAGACACCGCGCTGACTTTGCGCGTTGCCGGAAGTGTCGTGGCACCGACTGCGGGTGGCTTGCTCGCGACCGGTTTGACCGACGTGGGCTTGGTCGACACGGGTGGGGTCGATGCCGACTTGGCCGCGGCCGCCGCGGATTTGCCCGACGCCGGTTGCACCGAGACGGGCGCTGCCTTCTCCGAAGTCGGCTTGGGCTCGACGCTCGGTGCGGCGGGCGTGCCCGCCTGGGCGTCGGCAGGCCGCTTGGACTCGGGAGCCGCACCTGCCGCCGGCTTGGGGGGCGGCTCGGCAGCTTTGGGGCTCGAGCTCACCTCGGACATCGAACCACCGGCTTCGCGCAGGGCGTCCTGCAAGAGCTCAGCGGCCTGCTTCATCACCGTGCGATCTTCCGGAGCCGGCATCTCGGCTTCCGATTTGGTTTCCGGGAAGAACGTCGCCGCGGGCTTCTCCGGTTGAGCCGCCGCTGCAGGACGAGTCATCGGATTCATCGACCCCAAGCCGATCATCGTGGATTTGCGCAGATTCGGGGGCTTGAGCGCCTCGGCCGCAGGAGTGGTCGTCTTCGTCGGGCTGGCTCCCGGCGCGGTCGTGGTCGATCCCGCGGGGAGATTGCCGCCGTCGCCACCGCCCGCTTCGTACGCGCTCGTCGCATCGCCGCGCGACTCGACCAGCGCGTCGATCACTTTGCGCGACGCATCGTCGATCTTGATGAACTTCACGCCCATGCCAGCGGGGCGAACGTCTGGCTGAGTCTCGCTGTCACGTTTCCAGACGACGCGACCCACGCCCTGAATCACCTTTTGATCCGCGGCGATCTTCACCTCGAACTTGAGCAGGGTGCCGGGCGGGAACGGAGACGGCGTCTTGATGAACATGCCGCCGCGGCTGACGTCGTAGGAGTGGTGCTCGATGAACTCATCAAGGGTCGCGCTCTTGTAGCGGACCGTCATGGTGAGCACCTTTGCGCGGGGGTCTTTTCGCGTATCCTGGCTCATGAAAGCGTTGCTCCAAAGCGCCCAAGACTTGGTAAACCCTCACACTTCAGCGGGGCTTCACGGAACCGAGTCGGGCGAGCTATCGTAGCTCTGCCACCCCAGAACCCCAACTAGTTCGCTATCACGGCACCAACGCCGCGCGCATTTCCACCATTAGCGGAATTCATGGATCCTGCCGACTCTGCGACTGAGCCGAGCCCTGCTCATTTCCGCGCTCTATCCCGACAATCCGTCAGCCTACCTGGTGCGCTACGTGCGTCCGACGCACACGTCACCTGGAACCGCGACGTGCGCGTCGTCGACCTCGGATTGGGTGGCGCGTGCGTCGAAGCCTCGGACTCGGCCGCGGCGGGCACCAGTGTCGAACTCGTGATCGACACCCCTCACCTTTGGGATCCGCTCACCTTGAGCGGAGCCGTCGTCTGGTCTCGGCGCTTGCCGGACCCGGAAGGGGGAGGCGCGCTGATTGGCGTGCGCTTCGAGCACGCGACGGGCAGCAGTGTGCGTACATTGACGGAGTTGTTGGAGGCAGAGGCGTTTGGGTGACTGTTGAGATTTTTGGCCCAGGCGCGGCTGGAGCGGTTGGCCGCTCGTGCTTCGTTGAAGGAAACCAGGCGCCTGTGCACCCCTTCGGGTGTCACGAAGCGTGTCGGTCAGTTCCACCCCTTCGGGTGTTCCGCAGCGGCTTCGTAGGTCTCCATGTCATTCGCAGATCGTGATCTGATCGTGCCAACGTCGGGTAAGGTCGACGTATTTCCGTGCATGCGGCTGTACTGCTGCTTCCCGCGCGCGGCGGCGTGAGGCGTGCTGCGCTTCGCACCCCTCCGGGTGTTCCGAAGCGGCTCGCGCACCAGAGTCTGTGGGCAGCGTCGCACGACTCCGCTCGGCGCTTCGCGGGAGCGCGGCGCTTCGCCCGCGCGAGGTCAGAACTCCGGCTGACCGCGGAGCACGCGGTCGTGGAACATGAGCATTTCGTAGCCGCCGGGGCCGCGGTTGAATTCGTAGTCGTGCTGACCGGGGACGGTGACCAGCTCGGTGCGAATTCCGGCGGCTTGGAAGTCCGTGGCCAAGAGTTGATTGGCACGCAGAAAGTAGTCGCCGTTGCTGGTCAGCAAGCGCACGAACAAGTCTGGTTTCTGGGCTTTGGCTTCGCGCGCGCGCCGCAAGATGTCTGCGGAGTTGTCGCTGCGCAGCGCGGCCTGCAACGACGCCACGACCGCGAACGCTTTGGGCCGAAGCAAGCCGATCCCGAGCGCGGCGCGGCCGCCCAGGCTCACGCCGTCGATGCCCGTCGTTTCGGGGCTGCCGATGGCCGGCGTTTCTCGGTACGCGCGCGGCAGCACGGTTTCGACCACGAAGCGAGCCAAGGGCAGCGCCTTGTCGATGGATTCGTCTGCCGGCAAGGCGTCCGGAGTGTACGGGCAGACGACGATCAAGCCTTGGTACGGGCGCTTGGCGAGGCTCGCGTTGAGCCGGGCGAGGCGCTCGTCGTCGGCCATGCCTTGTAAGTCATCGAGCGTGATGGGCGGGCGATGCAGGCGCTCGATGGTCGTGGGCAACGCATAGTCGTCGACCCAGCCGCGGGCTCCGAGTTCGGGGCCTTTCAGCGCTTCACCACGACCGTGGAGCGCGATCAACACGGGCAAGCGCGCGTTCGCCTCGCGCTCGGGGATCATCACGACTACGCGCATCGGCCCGAGCTCGGTTTGGGGATAGTCCCAGGTGATTTCTTGCGCGGGCAGCAGGTTCTTGTCGAGCGGCGCGCGCGCCGGCGTGCCGAGCGATTGCGCGCCGCGCGCTTGCTCGGAGCCCGGAGGCGCGTTGCGCTTGCACGCAACGGGCACGCACAACGCGCACGCAAGCGCAGCGATGGCTCGCCTAAAAGCGATCTTTGGCGGCACGCACGGCACCCAAGATGGCGGCGGGAGAACGATCAGCCGTGAGGCTGCCCGAAACGCGCTCGATGATCGCGGGGCTGTCACAACGCATGAAGGGGTTGGTGGCTTTCTCGTCGGCAATCGTCGAGGGCACGGTCGCTTCACCGCGGGCGCGCTGCTCGGCGACGCGCGCGGCCTTGGCGACGACTGCGGCATTCCCCGGCTCCATGTGAGCAGCGAAGCGCAAATTGGCAGCCGTGTATTCGTGGCCACAATAGACGAGCGTGTTGTCTGGCAACGCCGCCAAGGTGACATTCAACGATTCGTACATTTGCGCGGGAGTGCCTTCGAACAGCCGACCGCAGCCCGAGGCGAACAGCGTGTCACCGGTGAAGGCCGCGCCTTCACCGACGTACGCCACCGCTCCCAGCGTGTGACCGGGGATGTGCAACGCGCGAAACGACAAGCCCTCGACCTGGAGTTGCGCGTTGTTTTCGACGAACTCGGTTTGAGCTGGCACGCGACCGCGATCGGAAACGTAGCCGTATACTCTCGTCCCCGGGAAGCGCTGCACCAGCGCCTGGTTGCCGCCGACGTGATCGGCGTGATGGTGCGTTGCCAAAATCGCCCCCAGCGAGACCCCGAGCTCGCTCAACGTGCGTTCGATCGGCTCGGCCTCACTGGGATCGACGACCACCGCGCGCTTGGAGCCGGGCGCGAGCAGGACGTACGCGTAGTTATCGGAGAGGCAAGGGACGATCGTAACTTGCATGCGGGGGAACGTAGTGCCCCGCCCTCGCCCCCGCAATCTCCGTCCTGGAAAGGCAGAATCGCCCCGAAACCCGCGCACTCCCTCAAGTCGTCGGCAAGCGCGGCGGCCCGGCAAACAGCGGGCGACGCGAGTGTACGGCCGTGGGCGCCTCGCTGTCCCAAACGTCGGACATCGGCGCGCCGGATTCCGTCACGACCTCGTTGACAGGCATGGTTTTCACCGAGTCGGGATCGTCATGGGGCTCTGAGGGGGATCTCATCGAGGCGCTAGAACGGACGCGCAAAGCAGGAGTTAAGCGTATCGACACAATCACGCTCGCAGTCACTTGATCGTCAGTGCAGATACACGAAAACCGCCAGCGGACAGGGCCACCGGCGGTTTTCGACTCACTCTCGAAACGCGACGAAGCGTGGCACTGACACGCTTCGCGCGGCTGCGGCAACAGCGGTTACAGACTGAGGAACGGGCCGCACGGGATCGAATCACGACGGATGGCGTGCTGACCGGTGTTGCTGTCGTCCGAATAGAACACCGCCTTGAAGCCACTGACGCAGCTCGCCTCGGGCGTGATCGCGAAGCCCTCGTTGTTGGTGTTCGGCATCGTACTCGGACGTTCGAAGCCACGGCGGATGTAGAACTTGCCCAAGGTCGGTGAGCCAACGCGCGTATCGATGTCGAGCACGTTCGTCCGGCCCTGGAAGGTGTCATCGGTCGCCGCCCAGAGGTAGCCCACTTCACGATCGAAGTTCAGATCCATCACACCGGCGTTGCCGCTCTGGATGGTCGCGACTTTGCTGAAGCCACCACCGACATGATCGAGCGCGAAGGCGTAAATCAAGCCGCTGCCTTCGACCCCGACGAAGAAGAGTCCGCCCTCGTGGTTGGCGTAGCTGGCCGGATCGTACGGCAGGTTCTTGCTCTCGTCGATGAACCCTTTCCCAACCAGGTACGAGTCCGGGATCCAGGCGATCGCCTCCAGCCCGAGGTTCGCGCCGGTCGTCGGAATCACCGAGGTCAGGTCCCAATCACGCAGCGCGTTGATGGTCGTTGCGGTGCTCGTACCGTCGAACATCAACACGACCAGCTTGCTCACTCCGCTGTTCTCGTTGTCGCGCTCGGAAGCGATGTAGAGCGCAGTCGATCCGGCCGCGGCTTTGGTCACGCCCTCGGTGTCGGGGCTGCCGAGTCCGTTGGCGTAGCGCAGCGTCTTGCCTGCGCTCCAGCCGTTCGCCGTATCCGGGACCCAGTTCGTGCCGTCATTGACCAAGCGGTAGATCTTGGACGGGCTATTCAGCGCGCCCCAGAGCACCGCCGGAGTTCCCGCTTCGTAGAACAACCCACTTAGATTGCTCGGGAAGGCATTGGCAACATCGACCGTGACCACCGCGTTTTGCCCGGGCCAAGCGTCGTACGCCGCCAGCGAGCCACCCGAGCCCGCGCTGCCGCCGCCAGGGCCGCTCACGCCGCCCGAACCGCTCACGCCGCCCGAACCGCTCGCGCCGCCGGTACCGCTCGCGCCGCCGGAACCACCGCTGCTACCGCAGTCGTTGGCCGTGCCTTTGGTGCTGCTCGCGGTCGTCGCGAACGCGCCAGTGCCGTTCGGGCAACGGCCGTAAGTGGTCGTGGCATGGGCCGTCCAAGTGTACGTGTCGACGATCGTCGTGCCGTTGGGCAAGTACAAGCGCGCGGAGTCGCCCGCGCCGAGACCGAAACTGAAACCGGTGCCCCCGGTATCCATCACGTAGTAGGCGCCGGGCGCGACGACGGTGCCGGCGGGCAACGCGTAGCTGTGAGTGTCGTCGTTATCCTTGAAGATGTAGCCGGACAGGTCGATCGCCGCGCTGCCGGCGTTGTACAGCTCGACCCAATCATCGGGAGTTCCGCCGTTGGACTCGACCTCGTTGATCTTGATCATGCCCCCGCCGCTCGTCGCGCCCGCGCTGCCTGCCGTCCCCGCACCGCCAGAACCGCCACTGGTGCCTCCCGCGCTCACACCGCCTGAGCCTGCGCTGGCACCGCCTGAGCCTGCGCTGGCACCGCCTGAGCCTGCGCTCGAGCCACCCGCGCCACCGCTGCCACCCGCAGCCGGAGAGCACGTTACGGTCTGGCTGAGCGTATCGGAGCAATCACCGTCGCTGACCGTCAAGGTGACGGTGACTGGCCCAACCGTGGTGCACTTCAAAGAGGTGGCAGCGGAAGTTGCGCCGCTGAGCGTGCCGCCGCTGCTCGTCCAAGTGTACGCGAGCGCACTCGGGGTCTGGTCCGCGTCGCTACCCGAGGCACTCAGGTTGACCGAATTGCCAACGGTCGTCTCCGCCGGATCGACCGAAAGCGAGTCGATCACCGGGCAGACGTTGAGGGTGCCGTTGACCATGACGCTGCCGGTCTTGGACGGAGCTTTGCATTGCAAGCGAACTTGAGCCGTACTGGTCGCGCCCGCCGTGACGTTGAAGCTGGCCGAGCCCGTGCAGCTGACCGCGCTGTTCGAGGCGTCATTCGCGCTGAGTGAGATCGAGTAGCCGTTGCCGACGGGAATGCCGCCGATCACCGTCGAAATCTGGGTGCTGTTGCTGACGTTGATCGTTCCGCTCTTGGTGAAGCCATTCCCGACGATGGTGTAGTTGACGCTGTTCAGCGTCACCCCGCCGGTTTGAAGAGCGAGCCCGACAGAACCGACCTGGTCGTTCTCCGCGTTTGGAGTCGAGCTCGAGTCTGCGGCGCTGCAGCCAAACACCGAAAGGCCCGTGCTGAGCCCCATCAACGCGAGCAAGGCCGCACACCGCGAACCAGCAGAAATCCGAATCATCGCTGAAATCTCCTGCGGGCCAGTCGCGACGAGCGAAGCCCAATTTTGACGGGAACGTAGGCCGAGCAAGGCGCGCACGTCAGCGACATCCAGGTAACAGTTCGGCGACTTTGCGACGCAGTCGCGCCCCGCGACACCAATCCGATTCGCAGGAACCCCTGCCTGTGAATCGGACCCGATTCAACTCCAGAAAAACGGCTCAGTACAACTTCTTTGGCAAACCGATGAAGTGCACGCAACACTTCCGCGACGCCGCCGTCACGGCGATCTCGCGCTGATCAGTCGCTACTCACTCGATTCGGGAAGAGTCGCTCGCTGACGAGCTTGCCACTCGCGTTGGTTCCGGAAATCTCGACGTAGCGGACACTCGGAAACAGCGCGTGCGGCTCGGCGAAAACGAAGATGCGTTTGAGCGCGGTCGCCTGCTTCGCAATCGTCGCCTCTGCGCGGTAGCCGCCCTCGACGGCGCGCACGCGCAGCTCGCGCTCCGGACAGGCCGTGAGCCGCAAGACGCAGCCGCGGTCGCTCGAGTTCGACGTGGAAAATCCGTACGCAAAGCGGCGCTCGGTCCAGGTCAGCTCTTCACGTCGACCGTTTTCGGCCAGCATCAGCCAATAGGCTTCGATCGGATTGCCGCCATCGAGACGGCCATCCTTCCCGGTACGCACCGCGTACTTGAGAACGTTCGCGTTGGTGTTGCGCGCGAGCGTGAACAGCTCGCGAGAGGGCAACGCCCCGGCGAGGCGGGGGACTGTCGTCAAGCACAGCTCCAGCGCAGTCGCCGGAGCGAGCATCTGAAACGCACGACGGCTGAGCATGGCCCGTGAAATGCCGAAACCTTGCCGGCATGGAAAGCGAAAACGCCCCCGCCGCACAGGGTTTGCCCGCGTGTCACCCGGCTGCGTCATTCGTCACACGCTCGACGAAAGGCGCCGCGTTCAATGCGATGTTAACACCACTCGCGGGCCGCTTCTCTCGCCGTGACGTTTGCGACTCTCACCGCAACGTTTGCAACGTGGACTGGTGACGACCAACCGGCGGCCGGGCACGAGTCACTTTTTACCCATCCGGTGACCGATCACTTTTTACCCAATTTATTTTTGGGTTGATGGTCAAACAGTGCGTCCGAGAACACCCAGCCTTCGGCGTCGCGAACGGGGGATATGCGGGGACACGCGAACACGGGACAGAGCGCTCGCACTCACAGCGCTTCGCATTCCACCGAAAAGCAACACACGAAGTGCCGGAGGCTGGCGACGGAGACGGACAAACAAATGACCAGCAGTCGCCGGAAGGGCGATTCACGCTAGACACGGAAAGACTTGTGCTGACTCGAGGCTGACTAGCCTGAGTCGCCTGACTTGCTGACCAGCCTGACTTGGCCTGACTTGATAGACGACTACGGACTACGACTCATTCACTGATTCGTTTTTTGAGTTGACGACGGTGTGTCAGACGCTTATTGGTCATGCTGGGCTGGTTTGCCCGAGCGCGGGAAGTGTCACCTCGAAAGCGGTGAGCGGGGCGTGGGTCGCCGCAGATTAGTGGCATTTTCCGCGGGGTTCGGCGGGATTTTCTCTTGATTGGAGGATAGTGGGATGGGCAATTTGCGTTCGTGGGCGCTGCTGAGTGTTGCCGCGTTGGGGGCGTGTGCACAACTGGCGGCCTGTAGTAGTGAGCGGCGGGAGGCCGCTCCGGGCGTCAAACCGAGTACTGGTCATGTCGCGGCGCAGAAGGGAGTCGCGCAGTCGCTGCAAAACGCGTTCCCGCAGGCCAGAATCAACGCCACCATTGGGCATCCAACGCGCCTGTACGGCAGCGCGTTGGCCACCGGCTCCAGCGTAGAAGAAGCCGCTGAACGGTTTCGTGCCGCTCATGCGGCCTCGCTCGGAATGCCGACGTCTGAGCTCGTTCCGCGCGATCTTTCGCGTGGCGCCGGCTCCACGGGTGCGGCCCCCAAGCCGCTCGGCCTGATGTACGACGCCAAGACCGGCCAGTACAAGTTCTGGCTCTACCGCTACGACCAAACCAAAGCCGGCGTGCCGGTGTATCGCTCGGGAGTCCTGGCGCTGGTCAAGAATCAGAGCGACAACCCGGTCGTCTGGGCATCGTCGTTCGTTCACGATCTTTCAGCGTTCGCATTGCCCACGCAACCCCAGTCGAGTGGCGTCGCAGCGGATTCCAGCAAGACGCTGCTCGCGCTCCGCGGCTTGACCGACTCGAGCGGCCGTCTGCTTTCCCCACCCAAGTCCATCACTCGACTGTCGCCGACCACACCGGTCGTCTTCGCCGGGAACGAGGGACAAGACACGCCGCCTCGGCTCGCGCTGGAGTACACGGCGGAAACCGCTAGTCCTCCCCAGACGTGGAAGGTCGTTGCTGACGCCACAACGCTCGACGTCTTGCACGCGGAGAACGTCGTCGTCTTCGAGAACGTGGCCGGCAGCGTGACAGGCCTCAGCACGACCGGCGCCAAAGCCATGGATTGCGCGGACGAAGTCGCGACTCCATTCCCCTACGCGGAAGTCACCGGCGACGGCGGTCTGACCGCGTTCAGCAATCTGACGGGCAATTTCGACCTCGCGTATTCGTCGAGCAGCCCAGTCGCCCTCACCTCCTTGCCCGGGGGTAAGTTTTTCGACGTCGTGAATTCAGCCGGCACCACGGAGCAACTGCTGCAGACCGTGACGCCGCCCGGCCCTGCCGCCTTCCTGCATAACCCGGACAACGGTAGCGATCTGCTGCGCGCTCAAGCCAACGGTTACCTGAACGCGAACCAAGTTCGCGATTTCGTCCTCAAATACGTTCCGAACTACCCGGTCATCTCGACTCAACAGAACTTCCCGGTGTACGTGAACCGGAGCGACCTGTATTGCCCGGGCAACGCTTGGTACGACGGCAGCTCCATCAACTTCTGCGTGAGCTCGACGAGCTACGGCAACACGTCGTTTGCCAGCGTTTCGTACCATGAGTACGGACATCACGTCGTCAGCTCGGGCGGTAGCGGCCAAGGCGCCTACGGTGAAGGCATGGGTGACGTCATCTCCGCGCTGCTCGCGGGGGATCCGGGCCTCGGCTACGGCTTCTACCTGAACCAGTGCACCACGCCGTTGCGCAACGCCGACAACACCTGCCAATACTCGGCAACGGCGTGCTCGACCTGCGGCTCCGAAGCCCACGCCTGCGGCAACCTGATCTCCGGCACGATCTGGAGCATTCGCAAGGCGCTCGCCATCAGCCAACCGGAAACCTACGTCGATCTGCTCAACTCGCTCGTGTTGAGCTCCGTGCCGCTGCACGTCGGTACGACCATCAGCGAGAGCATCGCCGTCGATCTGCTCACGCTCGACGACAATGACTCCAACCTCGACAACGGCACGCCCCACTACGCCGACATTTGCGCGGGCTTTGCCGCCCACGGCATGGCCTGCCCGGCCCTGAAATCCGGGCTTTCGGTGAGCTCACCGCTCGCGCTCAGCGCGATCGGCCCCGTCGGCGGCCCGTTCGCGCCCGAGAGCGTCAGCTACACGCTGAAGAACATCGGCCCTGAGGCAACCCTCTCCTACTCGGTCGCCCCAGTCGCCGCCGCACCATGGCTGTCGGTCGGCAACGCGAGCGGTCAAATCGCGCTCGGCCAAGAAGCTCAAGTGACGGTGGCCATCAACCAAACGAACGCTGCCCTCCTGACGCAGGGGGCGTACCAAGCGACCCTGCAATTTACCAACCTGACGAGCGGCGCGGGCAACACGACGCGAGACGCTCGCGTCGAAGTGGGGGTCCAATCGCTGTTCAGCGAGACTTTCAGCGACGGCTTGGGCAAATTCAGTCTGGGTACCGAAACCAACAACCGCTGGCACGTGTCGACTAGCTGCGCCTCGACTTCTGCCGGACACAGCGCGCCGGCCAGCCTGTACTTCGGCAACGACAGTTCTTGCAGCTACAACGAGAGCTTGGTGCTCGCCGGCACCGCGACCTCCACCCCGATCAGCGTGACCAGCAACTCGCTGCTGAAACTACGCTTCAACTACTACCTGCAGACGGAACACCTCGCGCCTTACGACAAAGCCACCGTTCAAGTCTCCGTCAACAATGGCGCGTACACCATCGTCGCCAGCAACAACGCGGGTGGTGCGGTCTTGGTCGACGGCGCCGGCGCTTGGCAAGCGGCCGAGGTCGATCTGACCTCGCTGCTCGCAGGCCTGCCGTCAGCCAGCGTACAGCTGCGCTTCGGTTTCGACACGGTTGACTCGGCGGTCAACAACTTCGCCGGCTTCCTGGTCGACGACGTGGAAGTCCGCGGCTTTGCCACCGCGTGCACGAGCAACGCCCAGTGCGATGACGGTAAGTTCTGCAACGGCACCGAGCAATGTCAGGCAGGCAGCTGCGTCGCGGGAACGCCCGTCGCATGCAACGACAGCGTCAGCTGCACACAAGATGCGTGCGACGAGACGACCAAGGCTTGCACTCATCAGCCGAACAACGCTGCCTGCAGCGACGGTCAGGCCTGCAACGGAACGGAAGTTTGCGACATCAACCTCGGCTGCCAAAGCGGCACGCCTCTGGATTGCAATGACGGCAACGCCTGCACCGCCGACAGCTGCGATCCGACGCTGGGCTGCCAGCACAGCACGGTCAGCTGCGACGACAGCAATGCATGCACGAACGACGCGTGCAGCTCGACCGTGGGTTGCCAACACACGAACAATACCAACCCCTGCGCAGACGACGGCAACTCGTGCACGAATGACGTGTGCAGCGCCGGCATCTGCACGCACCCGGACAACGGCAGTTGTTCACTGGGTGCGTTCTTGGAGAGCGGCGGGCAAGTCGTGTTCGAGGCCGAGCACTTCTCGACCAACACACCACGCGTGAGCCACACCTGGGATCTGACGAGTGACGGCGCGGCAGCGGGCGGGCAATGCATGCTGAGCAACCCGAACAACGGCGCGAACGTGAACACCGGCTACACCACCGGCAGCCCCCAGCTGGATTTCCCCGTGAAATTCACGACCACGGGCACCTACCAAGTGTGGATCCGTGGCTTGGGCGCGGGCACTGGGGATCGCACGGTCCACGCTGGGCTCGATGGTACCGGACCCACCACCGCTGATCGCATCAGTGGCTTCTCGACTGGGTACGCATGGAGCAAGAGCACGTTGGACGGCGTAGTGGCGACCATCAACGTGACCAGCGCGGGCGTGCACACCGTCAACCTCTGGATGCGAGAAGACGGGTTCCGAGTCGATCGGATCCTGCTGACCACGAACACTGGCTTCGTCCCGAGCGGGACCGGTCCCGCGGAGAGTCCACGGGGTCAAGGGTGCACGTCGAGCAGCACCTGCAACGACTCGAACCCGTGCACCGTAGACAGCTGCGTCTCCGGCACTTGTTCGTACTCGGCCGCGCCCTCGGGGACCACCTGCGCGGACGACGGAAACAGCTGCACCAATGACGTGTGCAGCGGCACGACCTGCACTCATCCCAACAACGGCAGCTGCGGCACGACCCCGTGCTCCGGCTACTGCAGCAATCCGGTCATCTTCAACGGCGCTCTCCAGTCCGGCAACTTGGGAACGAACGCGACGTGCCACCAAACCACCGCCACCATCAACGGCGGCAATTGCGGCAACTTCGTCAGCCCTCGCGCCCTGTTCGTCAATGGCAAGCAGATGACCTGCAACAACCAAAACTGGTCCAGTCTGCCCGCGAAGGTCAACGGGGGTTACTGCGTGTACACCACGGCCGGCAATCAGCCGTGGGCCTACTTCACGACCTGGTGAGCGGCAGGCGAAGCCCATAAAAAAGTCGAGCCCTGATCCATTGAGTTGGGTCAGGGCTCGACCCATTTCTAGCTCGGTGAAGCGCTGAGAAATCTCTTCACGACTCCGCGAGCCGTTCACTTGGCACAAAAAAGGTCGAGCCCTGACCCGTTGAATCGGATCAGGGCTCGACGTGCGCTTGGCTTCGGATGAAGCTCAGCCGCCGCTGCCGGCCTTGCCGCCAGCACCACCGACCGAGCCGGCCACGCCGCCGGAACCGGCAGCCGAACCGCCCGCGCCTGCTGCGCTGCCGCCCGCGCCTGCTGCGCTGCCGCCTGCGCCCGCAGCACTGCCACCGGAGCCCGCTGCGCTGCCGCCCGTACCCGCGGTGCCGCCGCTGCCGGCCTTGCCACCGGAGCCGCCAGAACCCGCGGTGCCGCCGCCGGTGCCGCCGCTGCCGGCCTTGCCACCGGAGCCGCCGGACCCAGCGACAGAGCCACCGGAGCCGCCAGCGCCACCCTTGCCGCCGGACCCAGCGACAGAGCCGCCGGAACCACCGTTGTCCGCGCCGCCCGCGCCGGCTTCGCCGTCGTCCGGCACGCCGCCGGCGCCTGCAGCGTCTTCGCTGCCACCGGTGGCGCCACCGGCCTTGCCGCCCGCGCCGCCCTTACCACCAGCGCCGCCCTTGCCGCCGGTGCTGCCACCCGCGCCGGCAGTTCCCGGTGTGGGCTCATCAGAATCTCCGCAACCAACGACCATGGTCGTCGCGAGCGAAGCGGCGATAAGGCTCGCCAAAACCCAATTCGACTTCTTAAGCAACATCAGTCTTCTCCCTTTCCCTTACAGATAGCGGTCGTTGCCGCGGACCAACCACTTCGCCGCACACGACTCCCGGCCTGAGGGATAACACTGGCCAGTAGTTGATGTCGAGTGCGTTGCCCAATTGATTCCACGAACAGCTCATCCCCGAACTCGTCCCCCGCGATCAGGATTTCTCGCACATGGGTATTTTCTGACGATGGACGGGGCACCAAGGGCTGCCCCTCACAAAATCAGTCACGAGCGTATGCCGGTTCCCGGCGAAATCCGTCGAGGAGAGTTCGCGGTTTGCCTCGATTTTACGCGAAATTTCCGACAAATTGCGGAATCGGTTCCAGTGGCAACGCACGCCGGCTAAAACGTAGTAAAGTTTGCGGATGCGCTTTCGCCTCGCTGCCCGTCGAGCTCTCCTCACGGCACCCCGGTTCCTTGTCTGGTCCCTCGCGTCTCTCGCGCTGCTCGCGGGCTGTGACGTCAATTCAAGCTCATCGAATGGCGGCCCGGCCGGCGCCAGCAGTGTCGCGGGCAGCCCCGCGAGCGGCGGCTCGGGCGGTAGCGGAACGACCGGCGGGACGAATCCCGGAGGCTCGGGCGCAAGTGCTGCGGGAGCAGCAAACGGTGGCGCCGCGGTCGGAGGTAGCCCGGGGAACGGTGGAAGCCCGGGGAACGGTGGAAGCTCGGCGAGCGCGGGCAGCGGAGGCGTCGTGGTAAGCGCGGGCGGAGGCTCGCAGGCAGGCTCTGGAAGCGCCGACCCATGCGCGGGGACGCTCATCTGCGACGACTTCGAGAAGTACACGGGCAAGCCCGGCACGCCGTGGACCGTCAGTACCAACAACGGCGCGGTCGCGATCGACACCACCAAGTTTCGCAGCGGCAAGCAGTCGGTGAAGTTTTCGACGACCGGCGCGAACAACTATCAGCGCGCGTTCATCGGTCTCGAGGGCGCCCCGTTTCCGGTAGCCAACAACGCGTTCTACGGGCGCCTGATGATCTACGCGACCAGCGCCGCCAACGATGGCGTGCACTGGACGATGATCCAAGCCGAGGGCCCAGTCGCGGCGCAGGGCGTCACCACCGCCCAAGTGCGCTACGGCGGGCAGCAGATGAAGTCGCTGATGGCGAACTACGACTCCAGCGGCAAAAAGAGCGATTGCTGGCAGCACTCCGCGACCAAAATGCCCGAAGGCCAATGGGCTTGCATGCAGTGGTACTTCGACGGCAAAACCAACACCCAGAAGTTCTGGCTGAACGGCAAAGCGATCGACGACTTGACCGTGGTCGGTCAGGGCTCGGGTTGCCTGAACCACGACCTCAACGACACCTGGTACTTCCCGCAAGATTTCACGAAGGCCTACGTGGGCTGGGAGAGCTACCAAAAGGACGACGCACGCGAGGTCTGGATCGACGACGTTGCGATCGGCGCGCAGCCGGTGCCGTGCCCTTCGGGCACGTAGAACAGGGAGTGATGCGAGGGCTCAGCGACGCCGCGCTCGTGCGCTGCGCCGGTGAGCCGCTCAGCCGATCTTGGGCGGCGCGATCGTCTTCGGGGCCTGCTCGCTCCACGGATCGCTCGCGCGCCAAGCGTTGCCCCACGCCGCCGGGCTGACTCCGAGCCATTCACGAAACGCTCGCGTGAGGTGCGGCGCGTCGGCAAAGCCCGTCTCGTTCGCCGCCTCACCGACCGAGAGGCCAGCTTCCAGCAGGCGACGCGCTGCCTGCAGCCGCAAGAGCCGGCGATAGCGGTGCGGAGGCACGCCGAGCGCGCGCTCGAAGCAGCGCGCCAAGTGGCACTTCGACATTTGCAGCTCGCTCGCCAAGTCGTCGAGCGACAGCGATTCCGCAAAGCTTGCTCGAACTCGCCGCGCCGCGCGACGGACCCCGGGGTGTGATGCGCTGCGTTTGGGCGTCGGGGCATCGGCGTAATTCGCCGTGCGCAGGAGGGACACGGTAAGCGTTCGATACGCCTGCAGAACCAGCGCCGGCTCGGCGCCTGATTGGAGCAACTCCAGGAGTTGCGCAAACTGCGCGGCCAGCGCGGCTTCGCTCAGCTGGGTGAGCGTCCACTGCAACGGCCCGCACAGGCCACTCTCTCGAGCCACGCTCTCGAGCGCGCTGCGGTGCCAGAAAATCGTAAACGAAGCACTCGGCCGGTCGGTGGGCGTGACTTTTTGTATCTCGTCGGCTTCGACCAGCAATATGTCGCCCGAGCGGAAGGGCTGCTCGCTGCCACGCATCCAGGTACGTCCGCATTCCGCGTCTGGGGGCCCAAGCACCAATGACGCGCTGAACCTGTCCGAGAGCCGAACCTGCTCTCGCTCACTGCCGGTAACCGACCAGAACTCGACGTCAATCAGGCTGCTCAAGCGATAAACAGCCAGCGTGTCGGGGATCCCATTGCCAGCCAGCTCGAAACAGGTGGCGAAGCCTTGCGGCGTTCGAAGCTTCGGCCGTACCCTTTCCGCGAGGTAGGAGCGAGTGTCCAGGTGAACCGCAGCGGGAACTCGAGATCCTCGAACGGGCCCACCCCCCGGGTCCTGCTCGTCGGGCTCGACGGTGGCGGCGCAGAGCAGGCCCTGAAGGCCGATCCGCGGATCGAGATCCGCGTCGCTCAGTCGCTCGTGCGCGGCTGGGAAGAGCTGCCGCGCATGCGACCCGACGCCATCGTCGTGGCATTCCAGCGCACGGGCCCCGACGACATCGCCGAAGTGCGGCGCCTGCTCGCCGCCTATCGCGCGCCGCTGATCGTGGTTTCCGGACCGGTCGACGAGCAACGCGTGACCGCGATGATCAAAGCCGGCGCAGGAGGCTACTTGCTGACCCAAGACGTATTCCGTCTGCCGGACGCCATCCGCGAGTTGCTTCGAGGCGGCGTGCCGATGTCGCGCTCCGTCTCGCAGCTGGTGCTCGATCGCGCGCGGCGCAGCTCCGCGAGCATGGCCGCCGTTCGCGAGGGCGGCCCGACGGCGGACGAGCTCATCACCAAGCGGCAACTCGAGATCTTGAAGCTGCTCGCCCACGGGCACAGCTATGAAGACATCGGACTCGCGCTCAGCCTCAGCATCAACACCGTCCGCTCGCACGTGCGCACGATTTACGAGCGCCTGGGTGCCAGCACCAAGGTCGAAGCCGTGATTGCCGCTATCGAGTTGCGCTTGTTGGATCGTAACACGATCCGCTGAGCCCCGATTTTTCCCTGCCCGGTTCTGCATTCTAGCTACAGAGTCGCGCACCCGCGTGCTGGCCGCTATCGCATGACCATGCGGCCCCAGCCCCGCGTTTCGACACACGGTCGACATAGTGACGAGCTGACCAACACGAAGAGATGGGTGCGGACGCTCGAGCAGAGTGGGCTAGGCTCTGAGCTCGCGCCGATGCTCTGCCCGCATTGCCATCAGAACGCTCCGATCCTGTACAAGGGCGTGTTTGCATTTTGCTCCGCGTGCGACAAGCCGCGCGCCCCCTTCTCCGGCAAAGCGTTGGCGCTCGCCGGACAGCCGTCGAAGTGGGGTGGGCGCTTGGGCCGCGTGCTCGGCGCCTTGGTGCTGATCTTCGGTTCGCTCTTGGCGGCGGCGTTGGTGCTCTTCTTTCAGTTGCTCTGGCCAGACAAGAACATCGGTTATGCGCTCGGCTCTCCCATCGCGTTGATTTCGATCGTGCTCGGGACCTTGCTGATGATCGCCAGCAAGCGTTTGGGTCGAGCGGGTGCAGAAGCCGAGCGGCAAGCGCGCGTGGAAGCCGTGTACGCCCTAGCCGTCAACCGCAATGGGATGCTGACCCCCGCGGACGCTGCGCGCACCCTGCAGCTCGATCCAGCAACGGTAGACGCACTGCTCGGCGAACTCGCGAAGACCCAGCCGGACTACGTCTCGCTCGAATTCGACGACCAAGGACAGTCGTTTTACCTGTTTTCGCGCGCAGGCACACGACCGCACCCGTTCGGCGCCAAGTACCGCGTCAGCGCAGAAGGCCGAGTGCGCGTGGCAGACGTGCTGGGCGTGGAAGGCGCCCCCCAAACGCTCGAGGACGAGGCTACCTACCGACGCAAATAGGTCCTACGCTACCGGGCCCGAACCCGCTCGCCCGAGGAGGCTTTCAATGTCGCTCGTCCTGTATCATCACCCCTACTCTCGCGCCGCCACCGTGTTGTGGATGCTCGAAGAACTCGGCGTCGACTACGAGCTGCGTTTCGTCGATTTGACGACGGGAGCGCACAAGGCTCCGGAGCTGCTCGCGCTCAATCCCATGGGCAAGCTGCCCATCTTGACCGACGGCGATCAAGTCGTGACCGAAGTCGCGGCGATCGGCCTGTACCTGGCAGACCGCTATGCACTCGGTCGGCTCGCTCCGAAGCTCGATGATCCGAAGCGCGGCACTTACCTGCGTTGGTCGTTCTTCGCGCCTTCGGTGATCGAACCGGGCGCGATCGCCAAGATGAACGGCTGGGAGGCGAAGCCGAGCCAAGTCGGCTGGGGCACGCACGAATCAATGCTTGAAGCAGTCGAGTTCGCGATCGGCGATCGACAGTACTTGCTCGGCGACACGTTCTCGATGGCCGACACGATCTTCGGCGGAACCCTGCGTTACATGCTGCGGTTCAAGATGCTCGAGCCGCGCCCCGCGTTGACGGGCTATGTCGAGCGCCTGAGCGCTCGCCCGGCGCTGCAGCGCGCGGATGCGCGCAACCAAGCGGTGATTCAAGAGCGCGGCCTCGCGCGCTGAGGCTGAGCGAGACGACGGGCCGCGTCACTTCTTGGCGCGGCCGCTCGACGGCCACGCGTGCAGCGCGGTCTCCGCGATCTCTTGCAAACGCTTGCGGGGCGCGCCGTCTTTGGCGTGCAAAGACATGCCTTGCACGACCGCCATGTAGAACGAGGCCAGCGCCGCTGCGCTCGTCCCTTCTGGGACGTCGCCACTCTCGATGCCCTGCTCGATGCGTTGTTTGAGCGCTTTTTCCCAGGCCGCGCGACAAGCCGCCAGCTTGTGCTGAACCGGCGCCGCTTCCTCACTGCAGCTGACCGCGGCCAAGACCACCATGCAACCGCGTGGGAAATGCGGGTTGGTCAAGCGCTGGGCGCTGATCTCCAGAAAGCGAGCCACCGCCTCGCGCGCGGTCCTGGTGTCTCCCATCAGCGACTGGGTGTCGGCGCCACCGCGAGCGATGTAGCGGTCGACGGTCTCGAGGAACAGCGCCTGCTTATCGCCGAATGCCGCGTACAAGCTCGGCGGACTGATGCCCATCGCGGAGGTGAGCTGCGAGAGCGACGTGGCCTCGTAGCCGTGTTCCCAGAACAGCAGCATTGCGCGCTCGAGCGCGGCCTCGCGATCGAACGAGCGCGGCCGGCCGCGGGGCTTCTCGTCACTTTTCATAGCAATCGATACATAATACCATTGACGCCCCGGCGCAACGGTCTACAAACCACTCCAGGTTAAATAGCGATCGCTAAATAATGGAGCTAACATGACGAATTTACCCAAGAATCTCGCAGGTAAGACGGCACTGGTCACCGGCGGCTCGCGCGGCATCGGCGCCGCAACGGCTCGCGCTTTGGCCGCGGCCGGGGCGGACGTAGCCATCAGCTACGCAAACTCGAAGGAAAAAGCGGAGGCCGTAGTGCTCGATTTGAAAGCGCACGGAGTGCGTGCGGCCGCCTTTCGAGCCGATCAGGGTGATGACGCGCAGAGCGCGGCGTTGGTCAACCGAGTCATCGACCACTTCGGCCGGCTCGACATTCTCGTCAACAACGCCGGCGTGGCCGCATACGGCGACATCGCAGATGCGAGCGCCGATCGCGCCGCATTGAATCGACAATGGTCGGTGAACGTCAACGGCGTCGCAGCCACCACCCGCGCCGCCGCGCAGGTCATGAACGAGGGAGGGCGCATCATCAGCGTGAGTTCGACCATCGGCAAGCGCGTACCGTTCGCGGGCCTTGCTGACTACGCCGCCGGTAAAGCGGCGCTGATTGCCTATACGCGAGGCTGGGCGCGCGATCTCGGAGCCAAGAAGATTACGGTCAACGCGGTTTCGCCGGGTCCCATCGACACCGACATGAATCCAGCCAGCGGCCCCTACGGTGAATACGTCAAGACCGCGACCGCGCTCGGTCGCTACGGCCAACCTGAAGAGGTGGCTGCGGCAGTGCTGTTCCTGGCGAGTCCCGAAGCTTCTTACGTGACCGGCGTCACCTTGGACGTCGACGGTGGGCAGTCCGCCTGAGCCAACTAGTTGCCCAAAAATGCGCCGCAGGGGACGGAATCGCGACGAATCGCGTAGCCCATGGTGCTGCCATCTTCGGCGTAGAACACTGACTTGAAGCCGGCTTGACAGGTGCTCTCAGTCGCGACCGTAAAGCCCTCGTTGTTCAGGTTGGGCATCGACGAGGGCCGCTCGAAGCCGCGACGAATGTAAAACTTGCCGAACGTGAGCGAGCCGGCATGAGTGTCGATATCGAGCACGTTCGTGCGCCCCTGACACGTGTCATCACACACCGCCCACAAATAGCCGACTTCACGATCGAACGAGAGATCCATGACGCCCGTATGGCCGCTCTCGATGGTTGCGACGCGCGTGAACCCACCGCCCGCGTGATCCAGCGCAAAGCCATAGATCACGCCGTTGCCCTCGATGCCCACGAAGAAGATGCCGTCACCGTGATTGGCGTAGTTCGTCGGGTCGTACGCCTTCTGCTTGCTCTCGTCGATGAAGCCCTTGGCCACGAGGTAGCTATCGGGCACCCACGCGAGCGCCTCCAACCCCAAGTTGCTGCCGACCTTCGGCAAATCGCTGGTCAAGTTCCATTCACGCTTCGCCGTCAGCGACGCGTCAGCGTTCACGTCATCGAACAGCAGCACACTCAGGCGACTGGTCGCGCCCACTTGGTTATCGCGCTCGCTGCTCACGTAAAGACCCGTGCTCCCAAGTGCGCCCTTCGTGACTCCTTCTGAATCGGGCGCGCCCTGCCCGTCGGGGAAATGCAACGCTTTGCCGGAACTCCAACCATTGCTCGTATCGGAGGCCCACGTGCTGCCATTCCAAAGCAAGCGATACAGCTTGGAAGGTTGATTTTGCACCGCCCACAAGATCGCCGGCGCTGCGCCTTGCGCGGGCTCGTAGTGCAAGCCACTCAAGTCGCTGGCGTAGGTGTTCACGGGGTCGACAGTGACCACCTGATTGCCTCCCGGCCACGGATAAAATCCCCCGCTGCCCGCGCTGCTCGAGCTGCCACCAGCGCCCGCGGCACCACCGTGACTCGAACTGCCGCCGCTGCTGGCGCGCCCCGCGCCTCCAGAGGAAGTTCCTCCACTCCCGCTCGCCGCTCCTCCGCTCGCTGCTCCTCCGCTCGCTGCTCCCCCGGTCGTCGCACTGATGCCGCCGCCACCGGCGACCACGCCGCTGCCGGCTGCGCTCGCATTCGAGCCCCCAGCCGCATGAGGGTCGCCGGCAATCCCCGCGCCCGCGCTGGAGCCGCTCATGCCGGCCTCCGAGTGCGTCGCGCCCGAGTCGCTCGCCGAACCGCACGCGGACAGCAGCGCGGGGGTGAACGGCGCAACGAGCAGCCAAATCGCCGAGCATCGAGGGATCGCAAGCATGGCCGAGTGGAACACGATACGCCGATTCTGATCGATCGCGAATGCCCGAGTTCCGAGCGATTGACCGGATCCGAGTCCTCCTGCACGCTCGTTTTCAAAATGGCGCGCACGAATCGACGACCAGCGGTGACTAACCCGTCCCTGAAGACATTTGCGAAGGCAGCGGAAAACTACGTCGAACAGACCTTCACTCGCTTTCCGAGCTACGGCTCGAGCACCGGGCGACACGAGTTCGATGCCGAACTCGAGCGGCCCACGTTGGCCCTCTTTCGCGCGCAAGAAAAACTGCTCCGCGAAACGCTCACCGCGATCGAAGACCTCCCCGAAGTCGACTTCAACGGCGACGCCTGGCTCGATCGCCGCGCGCTGCTGGCCGAGCTGCGCACCGAACTCTGGTCGCTCGAACGCGGAACTCATCGCAGCAACCCCGAACGCTGGGCGGCCGGCGCGCTCGAAAGCGTCCACGGGCTGGTCGTCAAACACGCGGAGGATCTACGCCCCGCAGCGAATAGTATCCTGTCACGGTTACAGAAATTGCCCACCTACCTGGCGAGCAGCGCAGAGTTGATCGACGCGCCGATCCCCGTGTGGACGAACATGGCCGAGCAAAGCTGCGCCGGCGCCCCGAGCTTGCTCGACGCGATCGCCGAACCGCTGAAACTCACGAAGCGCATCACACCCGCGAAAATCGACGGCCTGATCGCCAAAGCCAAAGCCGCATTCGCGGCGTATTCTCTGCAAATTCGGCGAAAAAAGCCAGGCCCCGCCAACGGCTTCGCCGTCGGCCGCGAACGCTTCGAAGCGTTGATCCGCGAACGCCTCGGCTGGGATCTCGGCGTCCGCGAAGCGCGCGCACTCGGTCAAACCTTGGTCGCGCGCATCGAGGCCGAGATGGCCGCCGAGGCGCGCAAACTTGGACGCGGCACTCCGCGCGCGCTGCTCGACCGCGCGGCCTCGCAGTGGAAACCCGCACGCCCAAGCTTGTTCGAAGAATACGAATTCGAAACGCGCCGCGTGCGCGAAGCCTTCGGCAAAGCCAACGTCGTCACTCTCCCCAAAGGCGAACGCCTACTCGTCAAACTCGTCCCCGAGTTCCTCCGCCACCAATTCCCAACCGCCGCCTACACCCAACCCGGCTGCTACGACCCCGACCAAACCGGCATCTTCTGGGTCAACGACCTCAGCCTAGTCCAAGAAAAACCCGCGGCAAAAGCCGCGGAAATTCGCCAACACTACGGCGTCGCGCTCACCTGCGCGCACGAAGCCTACATCGGCCATCACCTCCAATTCTGCACCGCCAACCGCCACCCGAGCAAACTCCGCCGCCTCTTCGCCCACTCGGTCTTCTACGAAGGCTGGACCCTATGGTGCGAACAAATGGCAATCGACACCGGCGTCGTCAGCGATCCCTACGCGCGCCTCAACCAACTCAACGACGCCCTCTGGCGCGCTCACCGCATCATCATCGACTGCGGCCTCCACACCGGCGACCTCACTTACGAAGCCGCCGTCAAACACCTGATGACGCACATGGGCTTCACCCGCGGCCGAGCCCAAGCCGACGTCAACTGGTACACCATGATGCCCACCGTCCCCATGAGCTACCTCCTCGGCAAACTCGAAGTCATCCGCCTCAAGGAACGCAAAGTAGACCGCGAAGGCTGGACACTGAAACGCTTCAACGACTGGGCGCTCTCCCATGGAACCTTGCCCTGGCGGTGGCTCGAACAGAGCGGGGTTTGAGCGGGCAGACGCCGCGGCTCGCTCCCAAACGCCTGGCGAAGGGCGACAAACTGCCGGTAAATTAGGGCTCGTTCGCGCCCCTTGCCCGAGCCCTCGGGGCGTGCGAGAAACCGTCCCTCACAACGACCAAGCACCCCTAGCTCAGCTGGATAGAGCGACGGCCTCCGGAGCCGTAGGTCAGTGGTTCGAATCCACTGGGGTGCGCCAGT
>Ga0134124_10000601_pt1 | contig 29301 bp, 28 predicted proteins | sample KB304_FD_96880 | JGI IMG/M metagenome (GOLD analysis project Ga0134124, IMG submission 96880) | Terrestrial soil microbial communities without Nitrogen fertilizer from Kellogg Biological Station, Michigan, USA - KB3-0-4 | ecosystem: Environmental > Terrestrial > Soil > Unclassified ... | reverse complement strand
CTTCCCGTACCAGAAGTTCGGGCATCAGGAAGGGCAGGTGCTGCAGGTCTCGCGCACGCCGCTGCAGTCGGCGGAGCTTGCGACGCTGCCGCTGGCCGGTGTGGTCACGAACACGGCGACCGTGGCCGGCGAGCCGATGTACCGCATCACCGTGTCGCTGCGCGAGCAGGCGGTGCGCGCCTACGGGCAGGCCCAGCCGCTGGCGCCGGGCATGCAGATCGAGGCCGACGTGCTGCTGGAGCGGCGCCGGCTGATCGAATGGATCTTCGAGCCGGTGCTCAGCCTGGCTGCGCGGGTGTGAGGACGAGATGAGCGCGCTGCTTCAGGGCCTGCGATTCGGCTTCTTCGGCGAGCGGCTGCCGATGGTGCTGCAGACCGAGGCCGCGGAATGCGGGCTGGCCTGCCTCGCGATGGTCGCGGCGCATCACGGGCATCGCAGCGATCTGCCCACGCTGCGCCAGCGCTTCTCGCTGTCGATGAAGGGCACGACGCTCGCCGACATGGTGCGCATGGCCGGCAAGCTGCAGCTCAACGCGCGCCCGCTGCGCCTGGAGCTGGCGCAGCTCGAGCAGCTTCAGCTGCCCTGTGTGCTGCACTGGGATCTCAATCATTTCGTGGTGCTGGCCTCGCTGCGCGGCGGCGAGGCGGTGATCCACGACCCGGCGCATGGCGTGCGACGGATGTCGCTCGCGGAGCTCTCGCCTCACTTCACCGGCGTGGCGCTGGAGCTGCTGCCTGCGCCGGGCTTCAGCGCCAGGGAAGAGCGCCAGCAGGTCAGCCTGCGCCAGCTGCTCGGCTCGGTGGCTGGGCTGAGGCGTTCGCTGATGCAGGTGCTCGTGCTCGCGCTTGCGCTCGAGCTCTTCGTGCTGCTGTCGCCCTTCTTCCTGCAGTGGGTGGTCGACGGCGTGCTGGTGAGCGCGGACCGCGAGCTGCTGGTCACGCTCGGGCTCGGCTTCGGGCTGCTGGTGGTGCTGCAGGTGGCCATCGGGGCGGTGCGCTCCTGGGCGGTGCTGTACCTGTCGAGCACGCTGAACCTGCAGTGGCTGGGCAACGTGTTCGCGCACCTGATGCGCCTGCCGGTGGGCTGGTTCGAGCGGCGACACGCGGGCGACGTGCTGTCGCGCTTCGGCGCCGTGCAGCAGATCCAGAAGACGCTCACGACGAGCTTCATCGAGGCCGTGCTCGATGGGGCGCTGGTCGCGGTGACGCTGTCGGTGATGCTCTATTACAGCCTCGCGCTGGCCTCGATCGCCATCGGCTGCGTGGCCGCGTATGCGCTGCTGCGCTGGGCCTTCTTCCGCCCGCAACGCGATGCGACGCAGGAGAGCATCGTCCACGAGGCCAAGCGCACGAGCCACTTCCTGGAGTCGCTGCGCGGCGTGCAGGCGATCAAGCTGAACAACCGCCAGCAGGACCGCAGCGCGCGCTTCATGAACCTCGTGGTCGATGCGATGAACGCCGATCTCGGCGCTCGCCGGCTCGAGCTGGCGTTCGGTGCGCTGAACAAGCTCGTGTTCGGGCTGGAGCGCGTGGCGGTGGTGTGGGTGGGCGCGCTGCTCGTGCTCGACCACCGCTTCTCGGTGGGCATGCTGTTCGCGTTCCTGGCCTACAAGGAGCAGTTCGCCACGCGCTTCTCCGCGCTGGTGGACAAGGCGGTGGAGCTGCGCATGCTGCGTCTGCAGGGCGAGCGACTCGCCGACATCGTGCTCGCGGCGCCCGAGTCGGACACGGCTCCCGCCGCAGCGCGGCGCACGCACGAGCTGGGCACGCGCATCGACGTGGAGGGCGTGAGCTTTCGTTATTCGGATGCGGAGGCGCCGGTGCTCAACGAGTGCAGCTTCAGCATCGCGCCCGGCGAATCGGTGGCCATCGTGGGCGCCTCGGGCTGCGGCAAGACGACGCTGCTCAAGCTGATGCTGGGCATCCACGCGCCGAGCGCGGGCGAGATCCGCGTGGGCGACGTGCCGCTGTCGCAGCTGGGCCTGGCCGAGTGGCGCGACATGATCGGCACGGTGATGCAGGACGACCAGCTCTTCGCGGGGTCGATCAACGACAACATCGCCTTCTTCGACCCGCAACCCGATCTTGAGCACGTGCGGCACTGCGCGCGACTGGCGGCGGTGCACGAGGAGATCGAATCCATGCCGATGGGCTTCGAGACGCTGATCGGCGATATGGGCGCGAGCATCTCGGGCGGGCAGAAGCAGCGCATCCTGCTCGCGCGCGCGCTGTACAAGCGCCCGCGCATCCTCTTCCTCGACGAGGCGACGAGCGCGCTCGACGTGGACCGCGAGCGCCAGGTGAACCTCGCGCTGCGCAACCTGGACATCACGCGCGTGATCGTGGCGCATCGGCCCGAGACGATCGCCGCGGCGCAGCGCGTGATCGTGCTGCACGGGGGCGAGGTCTTGCAGGACCTGCCCACGGCCGCCGCCGAGCGCGCGGCGGGCGCAGAGCCCGCGCCTGCCCGGGCCGTGGTGCACTGAGCCGACGGGCGGTGCTCAGAAGTGCGTGAGATGGCCGCCGTCCACCACGAGCGTCTGCCCGGTGATGAAGCTCGCCGCGCGTGAGGCGAGGAAGACCACCGCTCCGCCGATCTCCCAGGGCTCGCCCCAGCGACCGAGCGAGGTGCGCTGCGCGATCCAGCGCGCGATGTCGGTGTCGGCCACGAGCGCGGTGTTGGCCGGCGTCGCGAAGAAGCCCGGCGCGACGCTGTTGACCGTGATGCCGCGCGCGCCGAGCTCGGCCGCGAGGGCGCGCGTGAGGGCGTCCAGCCCGCCCTTGCTCGCGGTGTAGACGGCATCGCCCGCGCGCGCCGCGGGCCCGGCGATGGAGGTGATGTTCACGATGCGCCCGCCCGGGCCCATGAGCGCGGCTGCCTTGCGTGCGAGCTCGAAGGGTGCGATGAGATTCGCGTCGAGCAGGCGGCGCACCTCGTCGAGCGAGAAGGCGTCGATGCCGCGGCGGTCGCGCAGGCCGACGTTGTTGACGAGGATGTGCAGGCCGCCGTGGTCCTGCGTGATGCGCGAAAGGGCGGCCGCGATTTGCCCGGGATCGGTGACGTCGAAGGGAAGGGCGTGCGCTGCGCCGCCGTGAGCGGCACAGCGCTGCACTTCGGCGACGGCCACTTCGAGTGCCGCGGCGTCGCGCCCGTTCATCAGCACTCGCGCGCCCGCGCCCGCAAGGGCCTGCGAGATCGCCAGGCCGAGGCCGCGCCCGGCACCGGTGACCAGGGCGACGCGGCCGCTCAGGCGAAACAGCTCGGAGTCGTTCGGCGCGGTGGAGTCAGCGGTCATGGCGGGCGGGGGGCGTGTTGGAAGGGCGGGTCTGCTGTTCGAGCGTGGCGAGCCAGACCAGCGCGTGTTCACGGCTTGCGCCGCACATGTCGGCCGCGGGCTGCAGGCCGACGCAGCACGAGGGCCGGCTCGGGTGTCCGAAGAGCTTGCAGCGCAGGTCTTCGGTGAGCTGCACGCAGGGCACGCCGGCCGGCTTGCCGTGGGGCATTCCGGGAATGGGGCCGGTGATGGACGGCGCGATGCAACAGGCACCGCAATGAGGGCGGCAGTTCATCGGCGTGTGGGGCGCAGCGAACGCATGGGGCGGCCATTGTCGGCGCTGGATGTGCAAGACAGACCCTCGGGGGCCCGCGGCAAGGGGGCGAAAACTAAAATCGCGGTTTGTCCGCGCGGGAGCGCGAGGCGCGCAGCGAGGCCCATCCATGCTCTATCCGAAGGAATTCGACGTCATCGTCGTCGGCGGCGGCCATGCCGGCACCGAGGCCGCGCTCGCGGCTGCGCGCATGGGCTGCGAAACGCTGCTCCTGACGCACAACATCGAGACGCTCGGGCAGATGAGCTGCAACCCGTCGATCGGCGGGATCGGCAAGGGCCATCTCGTAAAGGAAGTCGACGCGCTGGGCGGCGCCATGGCGGCGGCCACCGACGAGGCGGGCATCCAGTTCCGCATCCTGAACAGCTCCAAGGGCCCGGCGGTGCGCGCCACGCGGGCGCAGGCCGACCGCGTGCTCTACAAGGCGGCGATCCGCAGGCGCATCGAGAACCAGGCCAACCTGTCGGTGTTCCAGCAAGCGGTCGACGACCTCATGCTCGAGGGTGACCGCGTGGTGGGGGCGATCACGCAAGTTGGTATTCGCTTTCGCGCCAAGGCAGTCGTGCTCACGGCCGGCACGTTTCTCGACGGGCGCATCCATGTGGGCCTGGAGAACTACAGCGCCGGGCGCGCCGGGGACCCGCCGGCGGTGCGCCTGTCGGCCCGCCTCAAGGAGCTGAAGCTGCCGCAAGGGAGGCTGAAGACCGGCACGCCGCCGCGTCTGGACGGACGCAGCATCGATTTTTCGCGGCTCACCGAGCAGCCTGGCGACAGCGACCCGGTGCCGGTGTTCAGCTTCATGGGCAGCGCGAGCCAGCATCCGCGGCAGCTGCCTTGCTGGATCACGCACACCAACGAGCGAACGCACGAGATCATCCGCAGCGGCTTCGACCGCAGCCCGATGTTCACCGGTGTGATCGAGGGGGTGGGGCCGCGCTACTGCCCGAGCATCGAGGACAAGATCAATCGCTTCGCCGACAAGGACTCGCATCAGATCTTCCTGGAGCCCGAGGGCCTGACGACGAACGAGTTCTATCCGAACGGCATTTCCACCTCGCTGCCCTTCGATGTGCAGCTGGCTGCGGTGCGATCGATGGTCGGGCTTGAAGAGGCCTACATCCTGCGGCCGGGCTATGCGATCGAGTACGACTACTTCGACCCGCGCTCGCTGAAGGCGAGCTTCGAGTCCAAGGCAATCTCCGCGCTCTTCATGGCGGGCCAGATCAACGGCACGACCGGCTACGAGGAGGCCGCAGCGCAGGGACTTTTCGCCGGCATCAACGCGGCGCTGTCGGTGCGCGGCGAAGCGGGCTGGACTCCTCGACGGGACGAGGCCTACATCGGCGTGCTGGTGGACGACCTCGTGACCAAGGGCGTGACCGAGCCATACCGCATGTTCACCAGCCGGGCGGAGTACCGCCTGCAACTGCGCGAGGACAACGCCGACCTGCGACTCACCGAGGCCGGGCGCCGCCTCGGGCTGGTGGACGACGCGCGATGGGAGGCCTTCGGCCGCAAGCGCGACGCGTTGGCCCGTGAACTGGAGAGGTTGAAGTCGACCTGGATCCATCCCGGCATCCTGGCGGCGGAAGACGCGACGCGACTTTTCGGGAAGCCACTGGAGCACGAATACAGCCTCGCGGAGCTGCTTCGGCGGCCTGGGGTCGAGTTCTCGGCAATCGAGGAAGCGGTGTCGATTGCCAAACCCGAGGTCGGTGTTTCACGTGAAACGCTGGCGCGCGAGTTGGGCACGGACGCGGCGGAGTCGGTGATCGAGCAGCTGGAGATCTCGACCAAATATGCGGGCTACATCGACAAGCAGATCGAAGAGGTTCAGCGCGCCGCCTATTACGAGGACCTGCGCCTGCCCGCCGATCTGGACTACTCGCAGGTCACCGCCCTGAGCTTCGAAGTCCGCCAGAAGCTGGATAAGCATCGCCCCGAAACCTTGGGGCAAGCGTCGCGGATCTCGGGGATGACGCCCGCCGCAATCTCGCTGCTGCTCGTGCACCTGAAGAAGGGGCGCTTCAAGGGTTTCGAACGTCTCCCGGCAGAAGTGCCCGGCGCCGCCGCATGAGGGCGGCGCTGCTCGACGGTGCCCGCGCCATCGGCGTGCCGCTGGACGATGCGCAGGCCGACAGGCTGTTGGCCTATCTGGCGCTGATCGCCAAGTGGAATCGTGTCTACAACCTCACCGCCATCCGCGATGAACGGGAGATGCTGACCCAGCATCTGCTGGACAGTCTGGCGATCGTCCCGGCACTGCGGCGTGAGAGTGGCGGCCAGCCGATCGAGCTGCTCGATGTGGGGAGCGGGGCAGGGTTGCCGGGCGTGGTGATCGCGGCGGTGTGCCCCGAGGTCTCGGTCACTTGCGTGGATGCCGTCGCCAAGAAGGTGAGCTTCATCCAGCAAGCGGGTGCGGAACTGGGCCTGGGCAATCTGGCGGGTGTCCACGCACGGGTCGAAACCATGCAGGACCGGCGGTGGCGGGTCATTACTTCCCGCGCTTTCTCGTCGCTGGTCCAGTTCACCGATCTGACCCGCACGCTCCTGGCGCCCGATGGCGTCTGGATGGCGCTGAAGGGCAAGGTGCCCGAGAGCGAGATGAAAGATTTGCCTGCGTCGGTCGCAGTGTTTCACGTGGAACATGTCACCGTCCCGGGATTGGATGCTCAGCGCTGCATCGTCTGGATGCGGCCCATCGGAGACTGATATGGCCGGCGTGACCGACTACGGAACCTTCTGCCTTGCCGTCCTGCTTTTTCTCATGCTGCCGGGGCCGGGCACCTTCACGCTGCTGACCGCGACCGGCAAGGGCGGCTTCCGCGCAGGAGCCGCGGCTACCTTCGGAATCATCGTGGGCGACCAGGTGCTGATGTGGCTCGCCCTGGGCGGCGTCGCCGCGCTGCTCTCGACGTATCCCCAAGTCTTCAAGGGCGTGCAGTACCTGGGCGCCGCCTACCTGGCCTGGATCGGCCTGCGGCTCATCTTCACGCGACCGGGTTCGACCCAGGTCATCGACTTGCGACCCGGTCACTACTTCCGCCAGACCGTGCTGATCACCTTGCTGAATCCCAAGGCGATCGTCTTCTACATGGCCTTCCTGCCGCCCTTCATCGACCCGCATCGGCAGAGCGCGATCACCTTCCTCGTGCTGGCCGGCACCATCGCTTCTCTCACGCTCGTCTACTGCCTCACCCTGTGCGCGCTGTCGAACGCCGTCGCCGAAAAGGTGAGGGCGCACCGGCGGATGGCGGGCTGGCTCCAGCGCCTTGCTGGCGTTTTCCTGCTGGGCTTCGGCTGGCGGCTCGGTACCCAATAAAACGCAGCGCATTCCCGTTGCAGGCGTCACACCTGCACCCCCTGCGTCGTTTGACCGGCCCGGTGGCGCTCGCGAGAATCAACCAGTTTTCCAACCAGATTCCCGCCTCATGTCGACCTCTGTCGGCGCCTTCGAAGCCAAGACCCATTTGTCCGCACTGCTGGAGCGAGTGGAGCGCGGCGAGGAGTTCGTCATCACCCGCCATGGCCGCCCGGTCGCCAAGCTCGCGCCCGTGCTGGCCAGCCCGCGCGACGCCCTTGCCGCCGCCGACCGTCTGCGATTTCTGAGTGCCAAGCTCACCCTCGGACGCGGCGACGCGACGGCCGGGGAGGGCGCATGAACCCGACGGCCCTGCAGGCGCCGGCCGGCGATGCGGGCCAGGAACCGCCGCCCGTGCTGGATGCGAGCGTCGCCGTGGCCTGGTGCTTTGCCGATGAGCGCACCCAGGGCAGCGATCGCCTGCTGGATCGCGTGGCCGTGCAGGGCGCGCTCGTGCCCTCGCTGTGGCACAGCGAAGTCGCCGGCCTGCTGCTGGATGCCCAGCGCCACGGTCGCGCCAGCGCCGAACAGGTGGACGCGCTGATCGACGCGCTGGAGGCCCTGCCCATCCAGACCGATGCCGCCGCTGCCGACCTGATGCAACGCGAGGTGCTGCGCCTGGCGCGCACTCATGGCCTGTCGGTGTTCGAGGCTCATTACCTCGATCTCGCCACGCGTCGGCGCGCGCCGCTGGCGACTCGCCGCTTCGCGCTGTCCGCCGCCGCGCGTGCCGCCGGAATTCAACTCCTCGACCTCTGAGCCGACATGGCCAAGATCTTCTGCATCGCAAATCAAAAGGGCGGCGTCGGCAAGACGACCACCTCCGTCAACCTGGCCGCCGGCCTCGCGCACATCGGACAACGCGTCCTCGTGGTCGACCTGGACCCGCAGGGCAACGCGACCATGGGCTCGGGCGTCGACAAGCGGGCGCTGGAGCTCACGGTCTACGACGTGCTGCTGGAGTCGGCCACCATCGCCGAGGCGCGCAAGCGCTCGGAGAAGGTCGGGTTCGACGTCCTTGGGGCGAATCGCGAGCTGGCGGGCGCGGAGGTCGAGCTCGTCGAGCTCGAGCGCCGCAGCGAGCGGCTCAAGCGCGCCATCGGGGAGGTCGCTGCCGACTACGACTTCGTGCTGGTCGACTGCCCGCCCTCGCTGAGCCTGCTCACGCTCAACGGCCTGTGCAGCGCGCACGGCGTGCTCGTGCCGATGCAGTGCGAATACTTCGCGCTCGAAGGCCTGTCCGACCTCGTCAACACCATCAAGCAGGTGCATGCCAACCTGAACCGCGACCTGCAGATCATCGGCCTGCTGCGCGTCATGTTCGACCCGCGCATCACCTTGCAGCAGCAGGTCAGCGACCAGCTGAAGGCGCACTTCGGGGACAAGGTGTTCGACACCGTCATCCCCCGCAACGTGCGACTGGCGGAGGCCCCGAGCTACGGCGTTCCGGGCGTGGTCTTCGACCCGCAGTCCAAGGGCGCACAGGCCTATCTCGACTTCGCACGCGAAATGGTCGGGCGCATCGCCACGATGCACTGAGCCATGCAGCCGAACGCGGGCCTGTTCCTGAACGGTTTCGATCCCGGACTTCTTCGGCGTGCGGAGGAGGCCGGCCTCAACGCCAGCGCACCCACTCAGCAGCGTCTGCTCGACGGCTGGCTGCTGCGCCTGTCGCCCGCCAAGGCGAAGCGCGCGCGCTGCGTGAACGCGCTGTATGCCGGGCAGCTTCCACTGGACGAGCGCATCGCGCTTGCGCAGTCGGTGTTCGAGACGGCCGCGCTTCCGTTCATCGTGCGGATCACGCCCTTCAGCGAACCGTCCGACCTCGATGCCCAGCTCGAGGCTCGCGGCTTCGCCTCGTTCGATGACACCCGCGTCATGCTGCTGCCGTCCCTGGAGGGCTTGCAGGGCGCCCGTTTTCCGCCGCGCAGCGAACTCGTGTCGCCGGGTAGCGGCGCCTTCGCGGAGGCGGTCGGGCTCCTGCGAGGCTCGCCCCTCTCGCACCGCCAGGAACACGCAAACCGGCTGCGCAACTCGCCCGTGCCCTACACCGGCGTGATGCTTCGCATCGGCGAGGAGATCGCCGCCTGCGGACAGTTCGTGCTCGAGCACGACATCGTCGGCCTGTACGACGTCTTCACCGCGCCCGCGCATCGCAACGCCGGAATCGCCGCGGCCCTGTGCCGGCACCTCCTTCTCATGGCGCAGGCGCGTGGCGCGCGCAGGGCCTACCTGCAGGTGGAAGCACAAAACCACGCGGCGCGCAGCGCCTACGAGCGCATCGGGTTCCGCGACGGCTACGCCTATCACTACCGGTCGCTGGATCCGTCGGCGGCCTGACGGCGGCCTCATGTCAGTGTGCTGGGCGCGTGGCGTCAACGCGGCGCGCACCATCGTTGCAAAGAGCTGCAAAGCCGCGGCCGAGGCTTGGGCGCCTTCCTAGAATGCCTGCTCCCAAAAGGGTGAATCGAACCATGAACGAAACACGAGAAGAGGGGACTTCATGAAGGCAGTACGAGAACAGATTCCGCAGACCATCCTGGCCCTCTTGCGGCCTGCCGCCATGGCCACGCTGGTTTCGGCGCTGGCGGCTTGTGGTGGTGGCGGCGGCAGCAGCAGCCCGGCCCCGTCCCTGCCGGCCTCGCCGGTTGCGCAGCAGTGCTCGCCGAACAACCCCTACGTCGCCGACGCCTCCGCGCCCACGACGCCCGGCAGCCTCAACTCCGAGAAGCTCTGGCTGCTCTCCTACATGAACGCCGCCTACCTCTGGTACAGCGAGATCCCGGCCGTGAACGCGGCGGATCCCAGCTTCAGCGCGGACACCTCCACCGGCGTCTACCCCTCGCTGGACAACTACTTCCAGGCGCTGAAGACCCCGGCCCTGACGGCGTCCGGCGCCCGCAAGGACAAGTTCAGCTTCACCTATCCGACCCGGCTGTGGAACGACCTTGCCAGCAACGGCGCGGTCCTGGGCTACGGCATCGAGTGGGTGTTCGGCAGCATGAGCGCTCCGAACCGCAACGTGCGCGTCGCCTACGTCGAGCCCGGGTCGCTGGCTGCGCAGGCGGGGGTGCAGCGCGGGGACAAGCTGGAGACGGTGAACGGCGTTTCGGCCGACAACGACAGCTCCCAAGGCGGCATCGACGTGCTCAACGCCGGGATCTTCCCCGACGCGTCCAACACCGGCCCCTTCAGCTTCGTCTTCTCGCGCAACGGGGTGGCCCAGCCCGCGCAGACCTTCACCGCGGCGACGGTGACCAAGCAGCCGGTGCTCGTCACGAAGGTCATCACGCAAGGCGGCAAGAACATCGGCTACATGGTCTTCAACGACCACATCGTCCCGGCCGAGACGCAGCTCATCAACGCGATCAACCAGTTCAAGGCGGCCAACGTCAGCGACCTCGTGCTCGACATTCGCTACAACGGCGGCGGCTACCTGTACATCGCGAGCGAGCTGGCCTACATGATCGCGGGCCCGACGCGCACCAACGGCAAGGTCTTCGAGCAGCTGCAATACAACAACAAGCGGGCCGCGGAGACGGCTCAGGCCGTCGAGACCTTCGAGAGCACGGCCTGTGTGCCCGATGCCAACTTCAACTGCACCAGCAGCTCCGCGCTGCCCACGCTGAACCTGCCGCGCGTCTACGTCCTCACGAGCAGCTCCACCTGCTCGGCCAGCGAATCGGTCATCAACAGCCTGCGCGGCGTCGACGTGGACGTGCAGCTCATCGGCGGCACGACCTGCGGCAAGCCCTACGGCTTCACCGCCAAGGACAACTGCGGCATCTCGTACTTCCCGATCGAGTTCAAGGGCGTCAATGCCAAGGGCTTCGGCGACTACCCCGACGGCTTCAAGACGAACTGCACCGTCCCGGACGACCTGAGCCGGCAGCTGGGCGACACGAGCGAGGGCATGCTCGCCGCGGCGCTGACCGTGCAGGCCACGGGCAGCTGCCCAACGGGCACCACGACCACGAAGGACGCGCTCCTCAAGACCCAGGGCCAGGGCGCGCAGCCGACCATGCTGCGCTCGCCGGTTCGCGAGAACCGCCTGTTCCTGGGCCGCTGAGACCCGAGCCGGCGCATGCGCATCCTGACGCTGCCGGGCTGGCAAGGCTCGGGTCCCGGGCACTGGCAGGCGCGATGGGAGCGCCTGCACGGCGACCGCCGCGTGGAGCAGAGCGACTGGATGCTGCCTCGGCGCGGCGACTGGATGGCGCGGCTGGAGGAGGTCCTCCTCCACGAGCCGCAACCCACCGTGCTCGTTGCCCACAGCCTGGGCTGCCATCTCGTCGCCGCGTGGGCCGCGCATTCGCAGCACGCGCATCTCGTGCAGGCAGCCCTGCTCGTCGCGCCGCCGGACGTCCGGCGCGACGACCTGCCGCCGCAGCTCTACAGCTGGCGCGCGGAGTCGACGGCGCCGCTGCCGTTTCGCGCCATGGTCATCGCCAGCACCGACGACCCCTACGCCAGTCTCGAACGCACCGAGCACATGGCTCGTGACTGGGGCGCCTCGCTGGTCGTTGCCGGGGCATCGGGGCACCTGAACGGGGAATCCGGGCTGGGCGACTGGCCCGAAGGTCGCGCATGGCTTAACGCCTTGCTCGACGGCGAATGAAGTTCCTGCCGTCCGCGCGGTTGGGCTCGGGGAGAATCCGGCCATGGTGACAAAGAAACCCAAAGGCCTCGGCCTGGGCCTGGAGGCGCTGCTCGGCCCGAAGGTGCCCGACGCGCCGAACGGCGGCCCGCGCGATGGCCAGCCCACCCAGCTGCGTCTCGACCAGATCCAGCCCGGGCGCTATCAGCCGCGCACGCGCATGGACGAGGGCTCGCTCTACGAGCTGGCCGAGAGCATCAAGTCGCAGGGGATCATGCAGCCCATCCTCGTGCGGCCGGTCGGTGGCGCCGGTTCAGGGCGCTTCGAGATCATCGCGGGCGAACGCCGCTCGCGCGCAGCGCAGCTCGCGGGACTGGTCGAGGTGCCGGTGCTGGTGCGCGACGTGCCCGACGAGGCCGCCGCGGTCATGGCGCTGATCGAGAACATCCAGCGCGAAGACCTCAACCCGCTCGAAGAGGCGCACGGCCTGCAACGGTTAACCAAAGAGTTTGGGCTTACTCACGAACAGGCCGCGCAGGCCGTCGGGCGCTCTCGCAGCGCCGCCACGAACCTGCTGCGGCTGCTTCATCTGGCCGAGCCGGTCCAGGACATGCTGATGGCTGGCGACCTGGACATGGGCCATGCCCGGGCACTCCTTCCGCTTGCGCGGGTCGACCAGATCACGACCGCCCACGAGATCGTCGGCAAGAAGCTCTCGGTGCGCGAGGCCGAGCGGCTGGCGACGCGCGCGGCGGCGAACAGCGGGTCCGCGCGCGCGGCGAACGCGCGCAGTGCGCCGGAGAAGTCGCGCGACGTGGCACGACTGGAGGAAGAACTTGCCGATCGCCTGACGGCCGCCGTCGAGATCCGCATCAAGAAGCGCACGAAGCGAGGCGAGCAGGGCGAGGTCGCGATCGCCTTCGGCTCGCTCGAGGAACTCAACGGCTTGATCGAGAAGCTGCGAGGCAGTTGAGGGCGAGCGCGATGCAGGCCGCGAGGCCCTGCACCTTGAAGAACGAAGGTCCGCATGCGCGGACCTTTTTTATTCGTCGTCGCATCGCGGTTGCGAACGCAATCCCCTTGCCGTGGATCGAAGGCCTCATGAGTCGTTCGAGGCACGGCAGGTCGCGCATTCACCGCGACGCATGTGCAGCGATTGCGTATCGGTAATAAAGACACTCTGGCCCGACCGGCCGCGCAGCTCGCCCTCGCGCGTGCCAGCACCTCGGTGCGGCGACGCGAGCGTGGCCGGTAAGGCTTGCATGAGGGCTGGCACTGTGCGCGGAACGTGAGGAGTTCGCGTTTGTCGAATTGAGACACGACGAAGCGTCTGCGATTCGTTGCCTGCACGCAGTGCGGGATTGTGTGAAGGGCGCTGCAGCGCTTCAATGGGGCATCGTTCTTGCACCACTGCGGGCAGCACGTCGAAGGCGGATGCGAACGATCGACCGAATGGCGGATGGATGCCGCGCTTGATGTGGCATCCAATGTGATGAGGATCATCAGCGAAGGAAGAGTTCGTGGCGTCGCTCGCGGCGGAGCCTCCAACCGGCGAGAGCGACCCTCCAACGAAGGAGTTGCAGATGGACGTGATCAGCAGTTTCACCGCGCGCTACGAGCGCACCCGAGAAGAGGAGCTCTCGCTGCAGGAGTACCTGGACATCTGCAAGCGTGAGCCCCTCGCCTACGCCACTGCCGCGGAGCGCATGCTCCAGGCGATCGGAGAGCCCGAGCTGGTCGACACGCGCAACGACCAGCGCCTGTCGCGCCTGTTCGCCAACAAGGTCATCAAGCGCTATCCCGCCTTCGCCGAGTTCTACGGCATGGAGGACTCCATCGAGCAGGTGGTGAGCTACTTCCGCCACGCCGCTCAGGGCCTCGAAGAGAAGAAGCAGATCCTCTATCTGCTCGGACCCGTGGGCGGCGGCAAGAGCTCCATCGCGGAGCGCCTCAAGCAGCTCATGGAGCAGGTGCCGTTCTATTGCCTCAAGGGCTCGCCGGTGAACGAGTCGCCGCTGGGCCTGTTCGATGTCGTCGAGGACGGGCCGATCCTCGAGAAGGAATACGGCATCCCGCGCCGCTATCTCAATCGCATCCTCTCGCCGTGGGCGGTGAAGCGCCTGGACGAGTTCGGCGGCGATATCCGTCGCTTCAAAGTGGTCAAGCGCTATCCGTCGGTGCTCAAGCAGATCGGCGTGGCCAAGACCGAGCCGGGCGACGAGAACAACCAGGACATCAGCTCCCTCGTCGGCAAGGTCGACATCCGCAAGCTCGAGACCTACGCGCAGGACGACCCGGACGCCTACAGCTATTCCGGCGGCCTGTGCCTGGCCAACCAGGGACTGCTCGAGTTCGTCGAGATGTTCAAGGCGCCGATCAAGGTGCTGCACCCGCTGCTCACTGCCACGCAGGAGGGCAACTACAAGGGCACGGAAGGGTTCGGTGCGATTCCGTTCGACGGCATCGTGCTCGCGCACAGCAACGAGAGCGAGTGGAAGGCCTTTCGCAACAACAAGAACAACGAAGCCTTCCTCGATCGCATCTACATCGTGAAGGTGCCGTACTGCCTGCGCGTGAGCGAGGAGATCAAGATCTACGACAAGCTCATCCGCGGTTCCTCGCTCTTCGACGCGAAGTGCGCACCTGGCACGCTGAAGATGATGGCCCAGTTCGCCGTGCTCACGCGGCTGAAGGAGCCGGAGAACTCCAGCCTGTTCAGCAAGATGCAGGTCTACGACGGCGAGAACCTGAAGGACACCGACCCCAAGGCCAAGAGCTACCAGGAGTACCGCGACTACGCGGGCGTGGACGAGGGCATGACGGGCGTCTCCACGCGCTTCGCCTTCAAGATCATCTCCAAGGTCTTCAACTTCGACAGCAGCGAGGTCGCGGCCAACCCCGTGCACCTGATGTACGTGCTGGAGCAGCAGATCGAGCGCGAGCAGTTCTCGCCGGAGAGCGAGCAGAAGTACCTCTCCTTCGTCAAGGAGTACCTCGCCTCGCGCTACGCCGAGTTCATCGGCAAGGAGATCCAGACCGCCTACCTGGAGAGCTACAGCGAGTACGGCCAGAACATCTTCGATCGCTACGTCACCTACGCCGACTACTGGATCCAGGATCAGGAGTACCGCGACACCGACACCGGCGAGGTGTTCGATCGCGCCTCGCTGAACGCAGAGCTCGAGAAGATCGAGAAGCCCGCGGGCATCAGCAACCCCAAGGACTTCCGCAACGAGATCGTCAACTTCGTGCTGCGTGCGCGCGCCGCCAACGCGGGCAAGAACCCGCTGTGGACCAGCTACGAGAAGCTGCGCACCGTCATCGAGAAGAAGATGTTCTCTAACACCGAAGAGCTGCTGCCGGTCATCAGCTTCAACGCCAAGGCCAGTGCCGACGAGGCGAAGAAGCACGAGGACTTCGTCGAGCGCATGGTGCAAAAGGGCTACACGCCCAAGCAGGTCCGCCTGCTGTGCGAGTGGTACCTGCGCGTTCGCAAGAGTTCTTGAGGGCGCACCGATGAGGTGACGCAAGCGTTCGAATAGCAGTGAGGTGAACCGGATGGCGCTGCAGCACATCATCGACAGGCGGCTGGCGGGGAAGAACGAATCCATCGGCAACCGCGAGCGCTTCCTGCGGCGCTACCGCGACCAGATCAAGGACGCGGTACGCCGCGCCGTGAGCGGGCGCGGCATACGCGACATCGAGCAGGGCGAGGACATCCAGATCCCCAAGCGCGACGTCTCCGAGCCGGTGTTCGGCCACGGAGGCGGCGGCACGCGGGAGATGGTGCACCCCGGCAACCGCGAGTACGTGCGCGGCGACCGCATCGAGCGGCCGCAGGACGGGCAGGGCGGAGGCGGCGGCAGCCAGGCCTCCGACAGCGGCGAGGGCGAGGACGATTTCGTCTTTCACCTCAGCAAGGAAGAGTTCATGCAGGTCTTCTTCGAGGACCTGGCCCTGCCCAATCTCGTGAAGACGCAGCTCGCCGAGGTGCCGGAGTTCAAGTACCACCGCGCCGGCTTCACGAGCGACGGCACGCCCAACAACCTGCACGTGCTGCGCTCCATGCGCGGCGCCATCGGGCGGCGCATCGCGATCGGCGCGAATTCGCGGCGCGAGCTGCGCCACCTGGAGCAGCAGCTCGAGCATCTGCTTGCGCATCCCACCACCGCGGCGGGCGATCCCGCGCATGCAATGCGCGAGCGCGAGATCAAGGAGATCGAGGCGCGCATCGCGGAGCTGCGCGGCCGCGTGGCGCGCATTCCCTACCTCGACCCGATCGACCTGCGCTATCGCAGCCGGATCAAGGTGCCGATGCCCACGACCAAGGCGGTCATGTTCTGCCTGATGGACGTCTCGGGCTCGATGGACGAGCAGCGCAAGGACCTCGCCAAGCGCTTCTTCATCCTGCTCTACCTGTTCCTCACGCGGCACTACGAGCACATCGATCTCGTCTTCATCCGCCACCACACGCAGGCGCAGGAAGTGGACGAGCAGAACTTCTTCCACGCCACCGAGACCGGCGGCACTGTCGTGAGCAGCGCGCTCGTGCTCATGCAGGAGATCATCGCCAAGCGCTATCCGGTGAGCGAATGGAACATCTACGCCGCGCAGGCGAGCGACGGCGACAACTGGCACCACGACAGCGGCCGCTGCCGCGAGCTCGTGGCCGATCACCTGCTGCCGCTGTGCCGCTACTTCGCCTATGTGCAGGTGGCCGAGCCGGAACAGAACCTCTGGGAGGAGTACAGCCAGATCGCGCAGGCCCACCGCCACTTCGCGATGCGCAAGGTACTCGAGCCCTCGCAGATCTATCCGGTGTTCCGTGAACTGTTCAAGAAGGAGGGGGCACCGGCATGAGCAAGACCAAGGCCTCAGATCCGCGCCCGGCCCGTCGCGAGCCGAGCATCGACCCGACGCCGGACCTGTTCGCGCGAGTGGACCTCGAAGAGCGCGAACGCGAGCGCAGCCGCGTGCGCTTTGCGCGCGACATCGTGCGTCCGCCGCGCGCAAGCGAGCCGCTGCCCGCGCCCTCGGACTGGTCCTTCGATCTGATCGAGCAGTACCACACCGCCATTCGCAACACCGCGCGCGGTTTCGGGCTGGACACCTATCCGAACCAGCTCGAGGTCATCACGGCCGAGCAGATGATGGACGCCTACTCGTCGGTGGGCATGCCGGTGAACTACCGGCACTGGAGCTTCGGCAAGGAGTTCATCTCCACCGAGAAGAGCTATCGCCGCGGGCACATGGGTCTGGCGTACGAGATCGTCATCAACTCGAACCCGTGCATCGCCTACCTGATGGAAGAGAACACGATGGCGATGCAGGCGCTCGTCATCGCGCACGCGGCCTACGGGCACAACAGCTTCTTCAAGGGCAACTACCTCTTTCGCATGTGGACCGATGCGTCGTCGATCATCGACTACCTCGTCTACGCGAAGAAGTACATCTCCGAGTGCGAGGAGCGCTACGGCCTGGAGGCGGTGGAAGAGACGCTCGACAGCTGCCACGCGCTGATGAACCACGGCGTGGATCGCTATCGCCGTCCGCAGAAGCTTTCGCTCGCGCAGGAGCAGGCGCGTCGCGAGGACCGCGAGCACTACATGCAGCAGCAGGTCAACGACCTGTGGCGCACGCTGCCGCGCAAGGCCGAAAAGGCCGGCGAGATCGAGGCGGCGCGCCGCTTCCCGCCCGAGCCGCAGGAGAACCTGCTGTACTTCATCGAGAAGAACGCGCCGCTGCTGGAGCCCTGGCAGCGCGAGGTGGTGCGCATCGTTCGCAAGGTGGCGCAGTACTTCTATCCGCAGCGCCAGACGCAGGTGATGAACGAAGGCTGGGCCACGTTCTGGCACTACACGCTGCTCAACACCATGTACGACGACGGGCTGCTCAGCGACGGGATGATGCTGGAGTGGCTCAAGTCGCACACCAACGTCGTCTACCAGCCACCGGTCGGCCACCCCGCATACAGCGGCATCAACCCGTATGCGCTGGGCTTCGCGATGTACACCGACCTGCGTCGCATCTGCGAGAACCCCGACGAGGAAGATCGCCAGTGGTTCCCCGCCATCGCGGGCTCGGACTGGCTCGCCACGCTCGACCAGGCGATGCGCAACTTCAAGGACGAGAGCTTCATCGGGCAGTACCTCTCGCCGCGGCTCATGCGCGAGTTCCGCCTTTTCTCGATCCGCGACGACTCGCAGGACCCCGAGCTCGAGGTGACCGCCATTCACGACGAAGCCGGCTACCGCCAGTTGCGCGAGGCGCTCTCACGCCAATACGACCTCGGCTCGCGCGAGCCCAACATCCAGGTGTGGAGCGTGAACCTGCGCGGCGACCGCTCCCTGACCCTGCGGCACACGCAGCACAACGGCCGCCCGCTCAGCGACGGCACGCAGGAGGTCCTCAAGCACGTGGCCAGGCTGTGGGGCTTCGACGTCCACCTGGAAAGCGTGGATGCGCGCGGCCATGTGGCCAAGCGCTGGAGCGTGTCGGCGCCGCGGCATTGAGCGCGCTCGCGCACGACCCCGGGGTTCTCGTGAGCCCCGCGGGCTCGCGCGCCGATCAGAGCTGGAAGATCTTCCCGGGGTTCAGGATGTTCTTCGGGTCCAGCGCGCGCTTGAGCTCGCGCATCAGAGACACCGCGCCGGCTCCGGCCTCGTCCAGCAGGAACCCCATCTTGTGCAGACCGATGCCGTGCTCACCGGTGCAGGTGCCCTCCATGCGCAGGGCGCGGCTCACGAGCTGGTGATTGAGCTGCTCGGCCAGCTCGCGCTCCTGCGGCGCGGCGGGGTCGATCAGATAGCCGACATGGAAGTTGCCGTCGCCCACGTGCCCGACGATGAAGTAGGGCAGGCCGGCGGCATCGGCTTGCGTCACCGTCTCGGCCACGCATTCGGCCAGGCGCGAGATCGGCACGCAGGTGTCGGTGGTGATGCAGCGGCAGCCCGGGCGCATCTGCAGCGCGGAGAGATAGGCGTGGTGGCGCGCCGCCCACAGCCGCGAGCGCTCTTCGGGCGTGGTGGCCCAGGCGAAGTCGGTGCCGCCGAAATCGCGTGCGATGTCCTGCACGGTGCGCGCCTGCTCGGCCACGCCGGCCTCGGTACCGTGGAACTCCATCAGGAGCATGGGCGACTCGCGCAGGCCCAGGTGGTCGTGGCGATTCACCGCGCGCACGCTGTTGGCGTCCAGCAGCTCGCAGCGCGCGATGGGCACGCCCATCTGGATGATCTGGATCGTGGTGCGCACCGCGTCGTCGACGCTTGCGAAGCTGCACACGGCCGCGCTCACCGCCTCGGGCAGCGGATGCAGGCGAAGGGTGATCTCGGTCATCACGCCCAGCGTGCCTTCGCTGCCCACGAAGAGCCGCGTGAGGTCATACCCGGCGCTGGACTTGCGGGCGCGCGTGCCCGTGCGCACCACTTCGCCTGCGGCCGTGACGACGGTGAGCGCCAGCACGTTCTCGCGCATGGTTCCGTAACGCACGGCGTTCGTGCCGCTCGCCCGCGTCGCGCACATGCCGCCGATGGACGCATCCGCGCCCGGGTCGATCGGGAAGAAGAGGCCGTCGTGGCGCAGGGCCTCGTTGAGCTGCTTGCGCGTCACGCCGGCCTGTACCGTGACGGTGAGGTCCTCTGCATTCACCCGCACGATGCGGTTCATGCGCGTGAGGTCGAGGCTCACGCCGCCTTGCACGGCCAGCAGATGTCCTTCCAGCGAGGAGCCCGCACCGAAGGGAATGACGGGCACCGCGTGCTCGTTGGCCAGCGCCAGCACGAATGTCACGTCCTCGGTGCTTTCGGCAAACACGACCGCCTCGGGCGGTGGCGCGTCGAATGGTGACTCGTCGCGCCCGTGCTGCTCGCGCACCGCGCGCGCGGTGGAGCAGGCTTGGCCGAATCGCGCCTGCAGGGCCTCGAGCATGGCCTCGGGCATGGGGCGCGGCGGCAGTGCGCTCTGGAGGTCGACCGGTGCGTTCATCTGCGGCTCCTGCGGGCGATTCGAGGCATTGTAGGAATGGGGCTTGGGCGCACACCCCGCTGCTAGCATGCCGCGCATGGGCAAACGACTGACGCAGATCGCCACGCGCACCGGCGACGACGGCACCACCGGCCTGGGCGACGGAACCCGAGTTCCCAAGCACCACCTGCGCGTGCAGGCCATGGGCGATGTGGACGAACTGAATTCGCAGCTCGGCGTGCTGCTGGCCGAGCCGCTGCCCGACGACGTTCGCGCACTGCTGGTGGAAATCCAGCATGAACTCTTCAACCTCGGCGGCGAGCTCTCCATTCCGGGCTACTCGCTGGTGAAGGCCGAGGCAGTCGCCGCGCTCGACGCGGCACTGGAGCGCTACAACGCCGAGCTCCCGCGCCTGCAGGAGTTCATCCTGCCCGCCGGTACGCGCAGCGCCGCGCTCGCACATGTGGGCCGCACCGTGGCGCGTCGCGCGGAGCGCGCGCTCGTTGCGCTGGCGGAGCACGAGAGCGTGAACGAGCCCCCGCGCCAATACCTCAACCGGCTGAGCGATCTGCTGTTCGTGCTGGCGCGCGTGCTCAACCGTGCCAACCTCGATGGCCTGGGCGGCGACGATGTGTACTGGCGCAGCGAGAAGCTGCGTCGCGCTGCAGCGGACGACGCCGAAAGCTGAGCCCGCGCTCAGCGCTTCGGGACGATGGCGCCCGAAGTGAAGCCGGTGGTGAATTCGGCCAGGCTCAGCGAGCCGTCCCGGTCGATGTCCAGTTCATCGAATTTCGCCAGCACCGCCGGGATCGACGCAGCCTCCTGGCGCGAAAGCTTGCCGTCCTGATTGCGGTCGGCGCGCTGGAAGGCGGCCGTGGCGTTGTCGAGGATCGGAGGCCGGCCTTGCTCCGCGGGCACGGAGGGCTGGGTCGGCGCGGGCTGCGAGGCCGAGGGCGAAGTCACTTGCGCCGCAACATGGGGCAGCGCAGCGCTCGCGGCCGCGAGCGCGAGAGCGGTGCGCAGCACAGTGCGAGGGAAGGGGCCAGACATGAAGCTCTCCTCATTCGGTTTCCCCGAATGAGACGGAGCAATCAGTAAGCCACGGTCATCGCCTGGGTATCGATGCGCACCGTCGGCTTGCCGAGCGCGGAGGCGGCGGCCCGGGCGAAGTCGCGCGCCCAGGCGAGGTTGTCGAACTGCTCGCGGCCGACCGTGGCGGCGATGGCGAGCACCTTGTCGGCGATCAGCACCTTGCCGGTGGGGCGAAGCACGGTGCACTCGTGCTTCACGAACTGCTCGTCGAGCCACCAGCGCGCCACGTCCATGGGCATGGGCTCGATGCCTTCGAGCGGGAGGGTCAATTCCTGCGTGGCATCGAGACGGACGACGACTTCGCTTCGCATGGCGGGCACTCCTTCGAGGCGGGGCGGGCGGCCATCCTAGCGCTCACGGCGAGCGTCGCGGAGGTCAATGGCGCCGGCGCGCGACGGCCTCGCCGAGGATCTCCAGCGCGCGCATCGAGTCGTCCCAGCCCAGGCAGGCGTCGGTGATGCTCTGTCCGTAGGTGAGCACCGCGGCGTCGTCGCGGCCCGGGGTGAACTTCTGCGCCCCTTCGACGAGGTGGCTCTCCACCATCACGCCGAAGATCTTGCGGCTGCCCGAGGCGATCTGGTCGGCGACGTCGCGCGCCACGTCGAGCTGGCGGCGATGCTGCTTGCTGCTGTTGGCGTGCGAGCAGTCGACCATCAGGGTCGCCGGCAACTTGGCGGCCGCCAGCTCCTCGCAGGCGCGGCCCACGCTGTCGGCGTCGTAGTTGGGCGCCTTGCCGCCGCGCAGGATGACGTGGCACTCGCGATTGCCGCCCGTCTCGACGATGGCCACCTGGCCGTTCTTGTGCACCGAGAGGAAATGATGCGCGCGCGCCGCGGCCTGGATCGCGTCGGTGGCGATGCGGATATTGCCGTCGGTCCCGTTCTTGAAGCCGATGGGAGCCGACAGGCCCGAGGCCAGCTCGCGATGCACCTGGCTCTCGGTGGTACGCGCGCCGATCGCGCCCCAGGAGATGAGATCGCCGATGTACTGCGGCGAGATCACGTCGAGGAACTCGCTGCCCGCGGGCACGCCGGCCCGGTTGATCTCCATGAGGAGCTGACGCGCGATGCGCAGGCCCTCGTCGATGCGGAAGCTCTCGTCGAGGTAGGGGTCGTTGATCAGTCCCTTCCAGCCCACCGTGGTGCGCGGCTTCTCGAAATACACGCGCATGACGATCTCCAGCGTGTCGGCGTACTTGTCGCGCAGCGGCTTGAGGCGGCGGGCGTACTCGAGGGCCGCGCCCGGGTCGTGGATGGAGCACGGCCCGATCACCACCAGCAGCCGGTCGTCATCGCCGGACATGATGCGTTTGACGCGCGTACGGGTCGCGGCCACCAGGGTCTCCACGGCGGTGCCGCGGATCGGGAAGAAACGGATCAGATGCTCCGGCGGCGGCAGGGGCATCACGTTGCGGATCCTTTCGTCGTCCGTCTGCGAGGTCTTGTCGACGGACGCATACCAACCCTCGACGGAAGTGGCGGACTTGGTGCTCATGACGTTTTGAACTCCTTCGAAAGCTGGGACGACGGGATGCGCGAGGGCGAAAAAAAACCGCCGGGGAGGGCCCCGGCGGTTTTGGGTTCGGTTCGCGCTTCGCTTCTGTGCTCAGACGCTGGCCTCTCCTCCGCCGGGGCGGTGCGAGAACCAGAAGTACGCAAAGAAGAAGCGGGCGAAAAGCATGGCCGCGAATTTAGCACGCGAGGTTTCGGGCACGTCGATCAAAGGGTCGGCCCTGCAGCGCGCGGACCTCAGGCGGTCCCGCCGACGGTGAGCCCGTCGATGCGCAGGGTGGGCTGGCCCACGCCCACCGGGACGCTCTGGCCCTCCTTGCCGCAGGTGCCCACGCCGGTGTCGAGCTCCAGGTCGTTGCCGATCATGGTGACGCGCGTGAGTGCGTCCGGGCCGTTGCCGATGAGGGTCGCGCCCTTCACCGGGTACTGGATGCGCCCGTTCTCGACCCAGAAGGCCTCGGAGGCCGAGAACACGAACTTCCCGCTTGTGATGTCCACCTGCCCGCCGCCGAAGTTGGTGGCATACAGGCCGCGCTTGATGGAGGCAACGATCTCGTCGCGGCCCTTGTCGCCGGCCAGCATGTAGGTGTTCGTCATGCGCGGCATGGGGACGTGCGCGTAGCTCTCGCGCCGCCCGTTGCCGGTGGGCGCCACGCCCATGAGCCGCGCGTTCATCGAGTCCTGGATGTAGCCGCGCAGGATGCCGTCCTCGATGAGCACGTTGCGCTGGCTCGCGTTGCCTTCGTCATCGACGTTGAGCGAGCCGCGGCGATCGGGCAGGGTGCCGTCGTCCAGGACCGTCACGCCGCGCGCGGCCACGCGCTGGCCGACGCGCCCGGAGAAGGCGCTCGAGCCCTTGCGGTTGAAGTCGCCTTCCAGGCCGTGTCCGATGGCCTCGTGAAGGAGCACGCCCGGCCAGCCAGGGCCGAGCACCACGGTCATCTCGCCCGCGGGCGCGGGGCGCGATTCGAGGTTGGTCAGTGCGGCATTCACCGCCTGGTCGACGTATTGCGTGATGACGTCGTCCTGGAAGTAGCCCAGGCCGAAGCGACCGCCGCCGCCGCCCGAGCCCACCTCGCGCCGCCCGTCCTGCTCGGCAATGACGGTCACGGACAGGCGCACCAGCGGGCGCACGTCGGCGGCGAAGGTGCCGTCGGCACGTGCGACGAGCACCACGTCGTATTCGCCCGCGAGCCCGGCCATCACCTGGACGATGCGCGGGTCGCGTGAGCGCGCGAGGCGCTCCACGCGCTCAAGCAGGGCGACCTTCTGCGTGCTGTCGAGGGTAGCGATCGGGTCGGTGGGGGCGTAGAGGGTGCGGCTGCCGGCCACCTTGGGGTCGCCGCCGACCTTCACGCGACGGCTGTGTCCTGATGCGGCGATGGAGCGAACCGTGCGCGCGGCGTCGAGCAGCGCGGCCTCGGAGATGTCGTCGGAGTACGCGAAGGCGGTCTTCTCGCCCGCGATGGCCCGAACGCCAACGCCCTGGTCGATGCCGAAGCTGCCGCTCTTCACGATGCCTTCCTCCAGGCTCCAGCCCTCGCTGCGCGTGTACTGGAAGTAGAGGTCGGCATCGTCGATGCGGTGCTCCGCGATCACGCCGAGCGCGCGCGTCAGGTGCGTCTCGTCGAGGCCATAGGGCTCCAGCAGGAGCGAGCGGGCGATGGCGAGCCGCTCGAGGGTGGGTTCGCGCGAAATCATGCGGGCGATTCTAGGCACCGCTCGCCCGCGCGGCGATCGTGAATCACTACCGCGCCTATGTGGGTTAGTCGCGCGTCACGCGGTCTCGTCGTCGTCTTCGGCGGTAGCGCGCTTGAGGGCCACCGCGCGCTCGTACAGCGCGTTGCGCGACGCCCCCGTTGCCTTGGCTGCAATCGCGACCGCCTGCTTCACGGGCAGCGCTTCGATGAGCAGCGTCAGCAGGCGCTCGGCGGAATCGTCCAGCGCCCCCGCAACCGCCGCGCGCGGCGGCGCGGCATGCACGACGAGCACGAACTCCCCGCGCAGCCGGTTCGCGTCCGCGGCGAACCAGTCGGACAGCTGCGCCGCGGGCATCGTCACGACGGACTCGAATTGCTTGGTCAATTCGCGGCAGACAGTCACGCGCCGCTGCTGCGCGCTCGCGCCGAGCGCGGCCGTGAGCGCGGCCGCAAGCGATTCGATACGGTGCGGAGCCTCGAACAGCACAGTCGAGTCGCGCGAGTCGGCGAGTTCGCGCAGCGCGGCCTCGCGCTCTGCGCCCTTGGCTGCGAGGAAACCGCGGAAGCGAAAACCCTCGGCGATCGGGTCGCCGGCCACGCTCAACGCCGCGACGGTGCTGCTCGGGCCGGGAAGGGGGATCACCGCATGCCCGGCGGCGCGCACTGCATCGACGAGCCGTGCGCCAGGATCGCTGACCGCCGGCGTTCCGGCGTCGCTCACATAGACCACGCGCTCCCCCGCGCCCAGGCGCGTGACGATCTGCTGCGCCGCCTCTTCCTCGTTGTGCTCGTGCAGCGAGATCAGTCGCTTGTGCAGGCCGAAGTGACGCAGCAGCCCCGAAGTGACGCGCGTGTCTTCGCAAGCGACCGCATCGGCGATCGAGAGCGTGTACACCGCGCGCAGGCTGAGGTCGGCGAGGTTGCCGATCGGCGTGCCCAGCATGTAGAGCGCGCCTTCGGGAAAGCGCTGCATGCCCGCGGCACTTGCGGCGGCCTGCTGGATCAGGAGGGGATCGATGGTCACGACGAAATCACGCGGCGATGCGGGCGAGGCCTTCGCGCTGGCTCATCTCAAGCGCGCCGGACTCGTGCTGGTGGAGCGCAATTATCGAGTGGCGCGCGGCCGCGGCGCCCCGGGGGGCGAGGTCGACCTGATCATGCGTGACACCCGCGGAACGCTGGTGTTCGTGGAAGTTCGCACACGCGCTGCGCTTGCCCCGGTCGCGGCGGCTGCGAGCGTGGATGCCGCCAAGCAGCGGCGCCTGCGCTTCGCCGCGTGCCATTACCTGCGGCGCTTCGCCACGCCGCCCGCTTGCCGTTTCGATGTGGTCGCCATCGACGGCGAGCGCCTGAACTGGCTGGTTGCAGCTTTCGACGCAGGCTGACACACGTTTGGTGCGCGGCGGAACCTCTGGCGGGGAGGTGCTGTCTTATCATCGTGAGCATGCTCGAACAACGCATCCAGCAGCAATTTTTCGACAGCGCCGACCTCAAGTACGCGGCCGCTGAAACCCTTACGCGCCCCATTGCCGACGCGGTCACGGCCGTGCTCGGGTGCATCACCGCCGGCGGCAAGGTGCTTGCCTGCGGCAACGGCGGCTCGGCCAGCGACGCGCAACACTTCGCCGCCGAGTTCGTCGGTCGCTTCGAGCGCGAACGCCCGGGGCTCGCCGCCATCGCGCTCAATACCGACACTTCCATCCTCACCGCCATCGGCAACGACTACGACTTCGCGCAGGTCTACGCCAAGCAGGTCCAGGCCCTGGGCAACCCGGGCGACGTGCTCGTCGCGCTGTCCACCAGCGGCAACTCGGCCAACATCCTCGCCGCCGTCGACGCGGCTCACGACAAGGACATGACCGTCATCGCCTTCACCGGCCGTGGTGGCGGCAAGCTCGGCCAGCGCCTGGCCGAGACCGATGTCCACATTTGCGTTCCGCACGAGCGCACGGCTCGCATCCAGGAAGTGCACATCCTCGCCATTCACTGCCTTTGCGACGCCGTCGATGCCCAACTGCTCGGCGAACAGGACCCCGCATGAACGACAACACGACCCTCGCCCCTCACCCCCGCCCCGCTGAACGCACGACGTCCCGCTCCCCCCTGATCCGCCCGATCGCGCTCGCGCTGCTTGCAAGCGCCACGTTGAGCGCCTGCGCGCCGATCGTGATCGGCGGTGCCGCCGTGGGCAGCGCGCTCATGTACAGCGATCGCCGCACCTCCGGGGCGCAGGTCGAGGACCAGTCCATCGAGCTCAAGGCAGGCCCGCGCATCACCGAAGCCATCGGAGAGCGCGGCCATATCAACGTCACGAGCTTCAACCGCACGGTGCTCGTCACCGGCGAGGTGCCGTCCGATGGCGACAAGGCCGCTGTCGAGCAGGCCCTGGCCCGCATGGAGAACGTGCGCGGCACGCTCAACGAGCTGCGCGTGGCGCCGAACAGCTCGTTCAGCTCGCGCACCAACGACACGCTGATCACGAGCAAGGTCAAGGCGACGTACGTCGACGCGCGCGACATGTTCTCGAATGCCTACAAGGTGGTGACCGAGAACGGCGTGGTCTATCTCATGGGCCGGGTCACCGACCGCGAAGCCAACCGCGCCGTCGATCTGGCCCGCGGCGTCAACGGTGTGCAGAAGGTGGTGAAGGCCTTCGAGATCATCACCGAGGACGAGCTTGCCCAGGTCGTGCGCGTGCAGGCGGCCTCGAAGCCCGCACCCGCGCCGACGCCGGCCCCGGCTGCCGCGCCGGCGGAAGCGCCGCTCAGCAATCAGTAGGCGTTGGAGCTGCCAGGCAAGACGGGCCCCGCGGGGCCCGTCTTTGCTTTTGTACGTGCACCGATCAGCGCAGCCGGCGAATGAGGCTGGAGGTGTCCCAGCGGGTGCCGCCCATCACCTGTACGTCGGCGTAGAACTGGTCGATCAGGGCGGTCACCGGCAGCCGGGCGCCGTTGCGCTGCGCTTCGGCGAGGCACAGGCCCAGGTCCTTGCGCATCCAGTCGACGGCAAAGCCGAAGTCGAACTTGTCCTCGATCATCGTCGGGCCGCGGTTGTCCATCTGCCAGCTTTGCGCCGCGCCCTTGCCGATCACGCCGAGCACCGCCTTCATGTCCAGGCCCGCACGCTGCCCGAAGGCGATCGCCTCGGCGAGGCCCTGCACGAGGCCGGCGATGCAGATCTGATTCACCATCTTCGCAAGCTGCCCGCTGCCGCTTTCGCCCAGTAGCGTGCAGGCCTTGGCGAAGGCCATGATCACCGGGCGCACCCGCTCGAAGGCCACCGCGTCGCCGCCGCACATGACGGTGAGGGCGCCGTTGATGGCCCCGAGATTGCCGCCCGACACCGGCGCATCGATGAACGAGAAGCCGCGCGCCTTCGCAGTGGCGCTGAGCTCGCGCGCGACCTCGGCGGACGCCGTGGTGTGATCGACGAAGACGGCGCCCGTGGCCATGTTCGCGAACGCACCGTCCTTGCCGACGGTGACCGAGCGCAGGTCCTCGTCATTGCCCACGCAGGCGAGCACGATGTCCGCGCCCTTGGCCGCCTCGGCCGGCGTCGCGGCGGATCGGCCCCCGTAGGCCTTGACCCACTCGGCAGACTTGGACGCCGTCCGGTTGAAGACGGTGACGCTGTGGCCCGCGCGGGCGAGGTGGCCGGCCATCGGCGCGCCCATCACGCCCAGGCCGAGGAAGGCGACGCGTTGCGGGGCAACGCTCTCGTAGGTTTTGCTGGCTGCCGTGGTCATGCGTTGGTCCTTCACAAGTGCGAACGGCCTCGAACCGAGGCCGTTCTTCAGCGCGCAATGATCGCTCAGACGATGGTCAGGTGCTCGGTCCCGGCGGCGAGGTCGGCGTTGCGGGCGCGGTTGCTGTTCAGCTTGATCTGCAGGCGCAGGTCGTTCACCGAATCGGCGTTGCGCAGCGAGTCCTCGTAGGTGACGAGCTGGCCCTCGTACAGGTCGAACAGCGACTGGTCGAAGGTCTGCATGCCGAGCTCGCGGCTCTTCTTCATGATCTCCTTGATCTCGGCCACCTCGCCCTTGAAGATGAGCTCGGAGATCAGCGGCGTGTTCAGCAGGATCTCGACCGCCGCGACGCGGCCGCTGCCCTCCTGGCGCGGCAGCAGGCGCTGCGACACCATCGCCTTCAGGTTCAGTGAGAGGTCCATCAGCAGCTGCTGGCGGCGCTCCTCGGGGAAGAAGTTGATGATGCGATCCAGCGCCTGGTTGGCGCTGTTCGCGTGCAGCGTGCACATGCACAGGTGGCCGGTCTCGGCGAAGGAGACGGCGTGCTCCATCGTCTCGCGGTCTCGCACCTCGCCCATCAGGATGACGTCGGGCGCCTGGCGCAGCGTGTTCTTCAGCGCGTGCTCCCAGCCGTCGGTGTCCAGGCCCACCTCGCGCTGGGTCACGATGCAGTTCTTGTGCGGATGCACGAACTCCACCGGATCCTCGATGGTGATGATGTGGCCGTAGGAGTTCTCGTTGCGGTGGTCGACCATCGCTGCAAGCGAGGTCGACTTGCCCGAGCCCGTTGCGCCCACGAAGATCACGAGGCCGCGCTTGGTCATCGCCACGTCCTTGAGCACGTGCGGCAGGCCGAGGGTGTCGATGGTGGGCAGCGTCTGCGGGATGGTCCGCATCACGAGGCCCACGTTGCCCTGCTGCACGAAGGCGTTCACGCGAAATCGCCCGATGCCCGCCGGCGCGATCGCGAAGTTGCACTCCTTCGTGCGCTCGAATTCCGCGGCCTGCTTGTCGTTCATGATCGCGCGCGCCAGCGCGATCGTGTGCTGCGAGTTCAGGGGCTGCGGCGACACCTTCGTGACCCGCCCGTCGACCTTGATCGCCGGCGGAAAGTCGGCGGTCAGGAAGAGGTCGGAGCCGCTGCGATTCACCAGCAGGCGCAGCAGGTCGTTGACGAACTTAGACGCTTGATCGCGTTCCATGAAGACTCCCCGGAATTCGTGGCGCCGGCGCGGCTCAGCCGCCCGACAGGAGCGCCGAAAGGCGCGCGCTCACCTGTCGCAGCCGCAGCGAGAGGCGGCGCGCGAGCGAGGCGAGCAATGCGAGTGCGAGCTTGGGGCTCGTGGCCACCAGCTCGTCGAGCTTTTTCGCGTCGAGCACCGCAAGCACCGCGGGCGTGAGCGTGTGGCAGGCCGAGAAGCGCCCGCCCGCGTCGAGCAGCGACATCTCACCGAGCATGTCGCCGGCGCGCGCCTCGGCCAGACGCGCGCGCGCACCCCACGGCTGCACGCGGTCGACGGAGACGGTGCCCTCGAGCACGATGAGCATGTAGTCGCCCTGTTCGTCCTGCCCGATGACCTCATGGCCTTGCGCCACGGACACGAACTGCATCTGCTGGGCCAGCCGCGCAAGCTCTGCCGGCTGCAGCGCGACGACCTGGCGGTCGGACTGCCACAGCTTGATGAAGAGATCGGTCCCGCGCTGCGCGTCATAGGGGCGCGCAT
>Ga0134124_10000600_pt1 | contig 29309 bp, 27 predicted proteins | sample KB304_FD_96880 | JGI IMG/M metagenome (GOLD analysis project Ga0134124, IMG submission 96880) | Terrestrial soil microbial communities without Nitrogen fertilizer from Kellogg Biological Station, Michigan, USA - KB3-0-4 | ecosystem: Environmental > Terrestrial > Soil > Unclassified ... | reverse complement strand
GCAGGAAGGACAAGCCCCGTAAACGGGGCTACGCTCAGTCAGTGCGTCGATCACCCAGGCGTGAACGCCTGGGCTAGTGAAAACTAGAGCTGCGTTAGTGAAAAAACTAGCGCTGCGTTAGTGAAAAAACTAGAGCTGCGTTAGTGACAGAGCGTAAGAGAGACAAGCTAACCTCATGACGCAGAAACATGGCTACCGACTATTAGCAACGCAGGAATATCACCACCCAAAAGATTGATTTGGGAAGTTGGTTTTTGGTTGTGGTATAGTGAGCCTTCCTGGGTCACCTCACACTGAAAGGGATCACCAAAAATGGCAGATGATCGAAGCGAGCGCAATCGCGCTATAGACAATGCGATTGCAAACATAGAGAAGCAGTTCGGCAAAGGCTCAATAATGCGCCTTGGCGAAAGGAAAGTCGTAGACGTCCCGGCCATCTCAACTTCATGTCTTAGTCTGGATGCTGCTATCGGTGTCGGCGGCGTTCCTCGCGGCCGGATCGTTGAGATCTACGGCCCGGAGTCGGGCGGCAAGACAACTCTGGCGCTCCACATTGTTGCGCAGGCGCAGAAAGCCGGGGGTGTCGCGGCCTACATCGACGCCGAGCACGCGATGGATGCCAAGTACGCCGAGAAGCTGGGAGTCAAAGTCAACGAATTGTTCATCTCACAACCCGACTCTGGAGAGCAGGCGCTCGAGATTGCTGAGGCTCTTGTCCGATCGGCTGGGATAGACGTGCTCGTGATTGACTCCGTCGCTGCTTTAGTCCCTAAAGCAGAGTTGGATGGCGAAATGGGCGATTCATTACCGGGGCTTCAGGCACGCTTGATGTCGCAGGCGCTCAGAAAGCTGACGGCCTACGTAGCGCGCTCGCTTACCTGCCTGATCTTCATCAATCAAATTCGCGAAAAAATCGGCGTCATGTTTGGCAGTCCGGAGACCACCACCGGCGGACGCGCGCTGAAGTTTTACTCCTCAGTCAGACTCGACATTCGCCGTACAAGCTCGATCAAAGACGGCGACTCCGTCGTCGGCAATCGGACCAGAGTGAAGGTGGTCAAAAACAAATTGGCTCCTCCGTTCAAAGAATCGGAGTTCGACATAATGTACGGAGAAGGCATTTCACGAGAAGGTGACTTGCTGGATCTTGCCGTCGAAAACAAAATCGTTGAAAAGAGCGGGGCGTGGTTCAGCTTCAAGGGCGAGCGATTAGGTCAGGGACGCGAGAACGCCAAGAACCTGATCAAGTCCGATCCCGCGATCGCCGGCAGGATCGAGGGCGAGGTTCGAAAGGCTCTCGGTCTTACGGTCGGGCTGGCCGAAGAGGCCGTGACGCCGGCTCCCGGAGTGCCCGCGGGTTCGTCGCGGAAAGTTGCGTCCAAAGAGTAGACATTAGTTTACTCCGGCAACACTACGTGAATTGACCGTCAGGCCGTCGCGCGTGACGGTCTTGGCGGCCAGATTTCCCAATCCGGGACGAATCGGTTTGGAGCGCCTGCGTTGCAACAGAGTGTGATTAGAAGCGGACTTGCAATGGATAACGGCCACGTAGTAACGAATTTATTCGTTGGGATTATCAGAAACGAATAAATTCGTTACGACGTGGGAGGTCCGGCTTTTAATCACACCCGTTGCAACATTTGCTGTTGACCGCAACCGCAGGTTTCTGCTAGTATCGCGCGCGAATCACAGGACGCCCCCCAAATAAACCGAGGTACACTTAGCATGAAATGTCATGGTTGCGGACATGAGTTTGCCAAGACGCTTACCCGTTGTCCTCGTTGCCATCGTTCCACGTCCAGACGAGGTCGGGCGTCCACAGATTCAAGATTGTTGGAGTTTCCAAAGAGGACTCGAATTGCACCGCCCGTCGAAGCTCCGGTTTCAATTCCGGCCTGGCGCGCTGAGCTGAATGAGAAGGTCCGCGCTATCAGAGCCCGTCGGAGCACAGACTCCCAGGCGCCCGGAGCCGAACAGCCTGAGAGTTCCTTCGATATCGAGAGGCTGACCGAAGCTGCGGTCCAGCACCCAACCGAGCCGGCCGCCTCCTACGGAGCAAATGTCAGTTTGCGCAATCCGGCGCTCCGAAACACTGTCGAGCGAACATCGATGCCTGCTGATTCTGCTCGCCGGGCCAGCAGCACTATCGTCGAAGCGGCGCTGAATCGTGTGAAGCGCGCGAGCGAAAACGCCAGCCGCGCCGCGCTTCCAAAAATTGAACCGGCACGGACGATGCCCGCAAGTTCACAGGCCGGTCTCGCGATTGATCGTCAGGCAACTGCGAGGGCTTTAGAGCCGGCGCCCGAAATAGAATCGAATCCGGAACCCGCCCCCTCGCCGAGACCTGAACTTGTTCAAAGCCAATTCACCAGGCCTGCCCGCGTTGAAACCGTGCTGCCCGTGAAGGAAACGGCCAGGGCAATAGTCATTCCCGATCCGGAACCGCAACCATCTTTTATCGCGGATACGCCCAAACAGATTTCTACGCTCGTGATCGATGAGCTGGAGCCGCTGGATTACCTCGAGGCCGAAGTCCGAAAAGTCGATCAGGCACTTGGTGCGGAGTTTCTTCGAAATGAGAGCCCTTCGATCCTCACACACGCAGTAATCTCCTGCGTTGACGCGATAGCAATTGCCGCAAGCTGTTCGCCGTTCCTGGCGATCATAAGAATTTCGGACGGCAACTTTGCCAGCACGCAGACCAGGTTCACCTCCGGCGCCGTCGTAGCGTTGATCGCTTTCTTTTACCTCGCGCTCACTCAGAGTCTGTGCGGTAGAACATTCGGAATGATGTTCACAAATACACGCATCGTAGACTCGCTGACCTTTGAATCTCCTTCGGCATCGCGAGCCCTGTTGCGAACCGTCGGATACTTCATCGCAGCCGTACCGGCTTTCGCTGGAATCGCGTGGGCCGCATTCAACCGAAAGCGCCGAGGCTGGCAGGATTTCATTTCCGGGACAGTTGTAGTGCGAGATTTCTAACCAACCGGCGCGCGTTGAAGTCCTTCTCTGGAAGCCTTATCTGTTTAGCGTTCGTTCCCACTACTAAGTAATATACGTGTGTGGATAACCTTTATCTGTCGGCCGTGGTTAAAGAGATCGCGCCCGTACTGCAAGGTCGAACTGTCGCCAGAGTATCGTGGCTTCACGCGAACCTCCTGATCGATCTGAGGCTCGGCGGCGGACGCCAATTGCTCGCTTCGATCGATCGCAGCAACCCGGCGTTCTACATCGCCGGCAACCTTGAAACTCACCCCGCCACCGAGAAACCTTCGTCGAGTGCTTTCCTTTCCCTGCTTCGCAAACACATCTTCGACGCCAGGCTGGAAGGAATCTGGAAAGCGCCGCTCGATCGAATCATCCAGATCGATTTTGAGAAGCTCACCGCGGGTGACAACCGCGTTCGAACGACGCTGATGTTGGCGCTTACCGGACGCTCGTCAAACGCCCACGTGATTGACGATCGAGGGGCGCTCATTGCCTCGCTGTTTGAGAAGTCCGGCGGTGACGATGCTGTTCCTGTAATTCGATCAGCGCCCTTGTTCGATCCGATCAGCCTTTCAGCCAGTCTCGACGAATCAATCACGCAAGCCGAGGTACTCGATAAGTTTTGGGGGACCGACTCGATCTTCGGCCCGCAATTGAAGAACGAGTTTGTTTATCGTTGCAGGGATGCCGCGCCCGCCGCCGCTTTCAAATCGCTAATTGATGATCTGTTCAATCGCGAGCCGATTCCTCTTGTTTATTCGCGCGTGCCACTCGATCGAATCGGTAGCCAGCTCATCAACCCAAAAGCCGATCTCTTGCTATCACAAGTCGAACTGGTTTTAGCGCGCGGAATGCTTCGATACCGGTTCGCGTCGCTGTCTGAGGCCGCGAATGCGTATTACGTTGCGCGCGCGCGCGCCACCGCTCTTCGAGGTGAGTATTCAACGCTAAAGCAGGAGCTGAAACGTGAGATCTTGCGACGAGAGGCTACGATCGCCGCAATTGAAGCCGATCGCCGGCGATTCGACGATCCTGACAGATTCAAGCGCTTTGGCGATCTAATCCTTGCGAATCTAGCCAACGCAAAGATAAGCGGAAACAGTGTCACGGTTGTCGATTACTACGACGCGAATAGTGCGGAGATCCAGATAGAAATACCCGAGGGCGCCAGGTTACAGGAGGCGGCCCAAAACTATTTTGCTCGATATCAGAAGGCCCGCCGCGCGCTAGATGCGATAGCCGCCAGGGAGAGGGATGTCGGCCGGAACCTTGGCCCGCTGAAACAACTTCTGATCAGTATCGAGGAAAGTCCTACGGACAAGCGCGTGGCGGAAGTTCGCCAGGCCACAGAGGAGCTTTTTGGTCGCACACCTGCGCTTCAGAAAGGCAAACGATTAAGCGGGCGTCAAAAGGTCACGGCCTTCGGGCGAAGGTTTAGATCGAGTGACGGTTTCGAAATCGTTGTGGGCAGAAATGATCGCGAGAACGACGCGCTCACCTTTCGCGTCGCGAAGCCAAACGACGTATGGCTCCACGCAGGAGACTATCCTGGTTCTCATGTGCTTGTGCGCAATCCGGGCCGCGAGGCGGTTCCTCACCGAACAATCACGGAGGCCGCCGAACTCGCAGCTTTTTATTCTCAAGCTAAGCGCGAGGGTAAGGCCGCGGTTCATTACACGCAAAAGAAATTCGTATCAAAACCACCGAAATCGAAACCCGGTTTGGTGCGGCTGTCGTCTTTCAAGTCTCTCGTAGCCGAACCGCGTTGCAAAGTTGAGAGACTCGACTGACCTGGGGTAATAACCTCCGCGTGCTTTGCGGTCCTTTGCGTCTTTGCGTTGAGTATTGTGCCTCGCTTCTTCAATACCCATTACTCAGCGCAAAGGCGCAAAGGACCGCAAAGCACGCTAAGGACTGACCGGGGACAGGTCAGCAACCCAATAACCGAGCGCTGCCTTCGGATGCGACGTGCGGCGATCGTATGCTACACTCTGACTCTGCCGGTCTGCTTCCAAACGCGGGTTGGCCTCACCAGCTAAGATCGAAGCAACGGAGGAATGCCGAACATTGTTAAACAAGCCGAGCTTGTTAAGACTTACTGACGTGGTTCGCGTCCGCAGCATCGCAATTTCCCTGTTGACGGTGACACTGCTGGTCGCGCCGGACTCACTGTCGGTCACGCAATCGCAGCGTCGTCAAAGACCCGCGACTCAAGAGCCCGCAAAGGACGACACGAAGATTCCCAACGAGAAAGAACTCGAGAAGGCCAAGAAACAGGAAGAAGCCAAAGCGAGCGCGGTCAAGATGACGCAGGTGGAAGCGATAGTAGAACTCGCCATCATCGCCTACGGCGGGCGCAAACAACTCGAGACAGCTCGCGCCTCCACCCAGGAAGGCGGCACGATCAGGCTTGCTACCGACCAGGGTGATCTGACAGGCAACTACCTTTTGCGGTCTATGAGGAAGGAGAAGTCATCACGGGATCTCCTGCGTGTCGATCTGGAATTATCCGCGCCCGAGAACTCTCAGGGACAGGGCTCACCTCCGATCAAGTACGTCATTGGCTTTAACGGCGCCAGTGTCTGGTCGGCGCAGAACGGCCAGTATGTGAATCCCCGGAACGGCGCCGACGTCGCCTTCCGAGCCCAGCTCACTCACGAATACATGGCGCTGCTTCGCTACAAGGAGGATGGTTCGAAGCTCGAGTACGTCGGCCCGGAGACCGTAGTCGGCGTAGATTCCAATGTGATTGATCTAACAACCGCGGATGGTGAGAAAACCCGCTACTGGCTCAGCACGAAGACCTATCGCGTGCTTCACTGCGAGTACGAACTGAAGCTTGTCGAAGGCCAGCCTCCGACCAAGTATAAGATCGATTATTACTACACTCCGTTTAGCAGCGCGGTCGTGCAGAATACCCTGGTGCCGGTTCGCCGCGAAATGAAACAGGACGGCAAGTTCGTTCAGGAGATCAAGCTGCTTACAATCAACTATTCGGCAAAGCTGGATCCAGAAATTTTCCAGCATCTTCAAGGGCAGTGATCGAAGTCTAGCGCAGAAGTCTTCCGGGCAGTTTATCCATCCTCACTCTGAATCGAGATAGTCGCTAAGGGTGATCCCAATTCGCGAATAGAACTGCGCAGCCAGCGAAGGGATGTCGTCGACCGACTCATCCAGGGCCACGCGCTCTACACGCCACATCGGCAGAAACACGTGAGTCAGACTTAGATTGCGCTCGCCGCGAACCACCATTCGAAGCCAGTCGTCGAACGTGTTCAGGTCTATGCCTCGCACAAAGACGCCCGCAGTATTCAACTCGCGCAGCACACCCCATACCTTCTCGCGAGGACTGTGGAGATTTACGATTACGGGTGATCCCGTCACGATCCCTGAGTTGGATGATGAGTCTTCAGTCTTTGCCATAGTGAAAGCTTCAGCGCCCTCATTTTGCAATTTGCAATTTGCATTTTGCAATTCTGCTCTCCCCAATCAACTTACCGCTCCACAATCATCGCGATTCCCTGCCCTCCACCGATACAAAGCGCGGCCAATCCGCGTCTCACGTCGCGTCTTCGCAGCTCATAAAGCAAAGTGATCAGGATTCGCGCGCCGCTTGCACCAATCGGATGCCCGAGTGCGATTGCGCCGCCGTTCACGTTTACTCGTGAGGCGTCCAACCCAAGTTTGCTCATGACACCGATGCTCTGGGCGGCGAAGGCTTCGTTCAGCTCAAATAGATCGATGTCCTTCAGTGCGAGCCCGGCCTTTTCGAGGGCTCTTTCAATCGCGGGTACTGGGCCGAGTCCCATCAGACGCGGGTCGACTCCGGCGGTCGCATACGAAACGATGGCCGCCATCGGCGCGAGTTCCATCAAACGAGCTCGCTCTTCGCTTGCAACCAGCACGGCGGCTGCGCCGTCGTTTATGCCCGAAGCATTGCCGGCCGTTACGGTGCCATCTTTCTGAAAAGCCGGGTTCAGTCGCGCGAGCGTCTCAGCGGTAGTGCCTCGGCGCGGATATTCGTCAACATTGAAGGCGGCCGGCTCACCTTTCTTCTGGGGGACCATAACAGCGACGATCTCTTCGCCGAAGCGCCCTGCCGCGATCGCCTCTGCGGCGCGACGCTGACTCTCGGCCGCGAACTCGTCCTGGGCCTCGCGGGATACGCCGCACTCCGCGGCGACGTTTTCGGCGGTCACGCCCATATGACAGGACGCCATCGCGCAGGTCAGCCCTTCGCTCAACATCGAATCGACGATCTCGTCGTTCCCCAGCCGATATCCCCATCGAGCCTTTTTCAGCAGATAAGGCGCGCGGCTCATCGACTCCATTCCGCCCGCGACGATCAACTCGGCATCACCGGCAGCAATCGCCTGCGCCGCGAGCGCAATGGACTTGAGACCTGAACCACAGACCTTGTTGACGGTGAACGCAGGAACGCTGTTGGGAATGCCCGCCGCAATCGCCGACTGGCGAGCCGCGTTCATCCCGAGCCCTGCCTGGAGCACGTTGCCCATTATCACTTCGTCAATGTCGGCGCGATCAATCCCGGCGCGTTCGATTGCGCTTTCGATCACAATACGGCCGAGCTCCGTTGCCGCGACGTCACTCAACGCTCCGCCGAACGATCCGATAGCCGTCCTTGCACCGCTTACTATTACCGCCTTCGACATAATTTCCTCGATAGTAGGATCAATATTAAAAAGGCCTACTGACTAACGACTCTCACGTCGTCAAACGCCTGGCCCTTCTGCGCATAGCAAAACAGCCCAATCTTTCCCCGCGAATAATGTGCGTCCTTCACCTCGCACAACTGCTTCCCATCAACCGAGGCCGTTATTACATCTCCATGAACTGTGACTTCGATCGCCATCTCGTTGCCCGGTCGATAGCCCTTTTGGTTTGACCAAAGCTCAGTGTAGTCGGCGCCTTCACGCCTGTCCAATCTGGTGATTGGACCGCCGCTCATCCCATCCTGAAGCAACAGCAATCGGTAGAAGTGCTCGGGGTCCTGATACCGAAACACCACACCAAAACCGTCGTCGTCCTCCGGTTTAGCCGTCAAGGTAAGCGTGTAATTCTCCCAACGCTCTTCGCCGGCGGTCAGATATGTGCCGTGCCATCGTCCGAGGAAGTCTCCTCTGCGACCCCAGATATTGCTGCGCTGATGCACCCATCCGTCGGCTTCGACTCGCCAATCCGATGGCCCCTCGATCGTGTCGGGATCATCAACAACCTCCCAGTTGATCAACCGCGTATCGTTAAAGCGCTCGTCAAGAAGCACTCGGTTGCTGCAGCCCCAGACGGTGATCAGGGTCACGCAGACGAGGCAATAGACGCACTTCCGAATCGAATCAGTTGTCGTCATTCCGGGGGCGCTTCACGGAGCAATGCGGGCCGCGGCGGCCGAGGGCTTGCGATTTCTCATTCGCTCCACCTCGACCGTGCCTGAAGGATAAGATTGGTATAGGGTGAATGTTTCGACCTGCAAGCAGGACAACGGGCTTCCGTCCTCTCCGCTTGTATCCATGCCTACACAGCTATTGTGGATGTAAATCCCCCAGCGCCGGCTGCGGCCCTCCCGCGGGAGAAAAGCAGTCGGCGTGTGGCCGAAGAAGCAGAGCTTGCCCTGATAGCCCTTGAAGAAATCCAGGTCACGGGTCCACACCAGCACATCCGTGTCGGTCTCCGACGGATGCTCTCCCGGAACCAGCCCTGCGTGGACGTAAATAGCCTGATCGTCTTCGTGATAAAACGGAAGGGTCCGGACGAACTGGACGTGCGCTTCGGGGATCTTGATATCCGACACGTCCCTGAGCTGCTCGAGCTCAAACCCGTACGCCGAAAGACTCGCGAGTCCGCCGTTCTCCGGTATCAGCCATTGCAAGTCGCCGTAGTCCAAACAATCGAGCATCATCTGCTCATGGTTGCCGCGCAGCACGACGACGTTGGGATTCCCTTGCGTAAGCTCGATCACGCGATTGACGACGCCCGGCGCGTCGTATCCTCGGTCGATCATATCGCCGAGAAAGACGATCTTGTCGTGAGCAACATCCCAGGGGACATTGCTGATGAGCTGATCCAACAAGGCCAGCCGGCCGTGGATATCTCCTATTACGTATGTTGCCATTCGTTATTCGCTCTTTAGAGAAATGCAATCATTCGAGTGTTCAGAGTACCGGCATTAGCCGGCGCTTCTTTTCGATTCACGAAGCAGGCGCGCGCTCTCGCCCGCCGCCGTAAACATATCACCTGCGCTCGAAAAATCACCGCTTGAAATTGCCGACCTCACTGCTTCCATCTGGGCGATCGTATCGTCAAGCGCGGAAGTAATCTCATCAGAGTTAGTGCGGCAAATATCTTCCCACACCGACCATCTGCTTTCCGCGAGTCGTGTCATATCGAGTACGCCGCTTCCGGCGAGCGAGAGAGCTTGCGCGTCACTTGTCCGCCCGACCGCAAGCGCCAACGCAGTCGAGACCAACTGCGGCGAGTGGCTGATGCGCGCGGCGATCCTGTCGTGTTGCTCCGCGGTCAATGAAATCGGTGTCGCTCCAATACTCGTGACCGTATCAACCATCGCCCGTACCGCATCCGGGCTCGCGTCGTCGCCTAGTATCAGCGCATAAGCGGCTCCTCGAAACAAATCAGCATCGGCGAATTCAACACCGGATCTTTCGCTTCCAGCCATCGGATGCCCGCCGATGAAAATAACCTCGCGTGATAGCGCCTTGCGCGCGATTCGGCATATGTCCCGCTTGGTGCTGCCGGCGTCGCTGACTATAGCGCCCGGCTTGAGCGACCTTGATCGAGTGCGCAGAAAACTCACTATAGCCCCGACCGGCGCCGCCAGGTAGACAAGATCCGCATCGCTCGTTTCGCCCGATTCGAAAGCACGCTCAACTCCATCGATGACACCACGAGCCATTGACTGATCGAGAACTTCCTGGCTATCCCATCCCGTTATTCGTTCGCACACTCCGGCCCGCCGCACGGCTAGCGCGAACGATCCGCCAATCAATCCAACTCCTACGATGGCAATGTGCTTGAAGAGCATAAGAACTCACTGGGACCCGGCGGCGGGGATGGAGGATTGAAGATCGAGGATCGATCCGCCACCTCTCCACTCAATCTTCAATCCTCCATCCTCAATCTTCCATCCTCACTTCACCAGCGCCTCTTCCACGCCCGGAGCTACTTCGCGGTCGACCGCCTGCGCGATCAATCTGATCCGGTGCATCAACTGCTCGAATTGGTCGGGCAACAATGACTGAGCGCCGTCGCATAATGCGTTTTCGGGATCGTTGTGAACCTCGATCAACAACGCATCAGCTCCCGCCGCAACGGCCGCTTGAGCGACCGGTGGAACCTTATCGCGACGACCGGTCGCGTGACTTGGATCACCGGCCACTGGCAGATGAGAGAGCTTCTTGAAAACCGGGATCGCCGAAATATCAAATGTGTTTCTGAGATACGGCTCGAAAGTTCGGATCCCTCTCTCGCAGAGAATTACCTCATGATTGCCGCCCGACATAATGTATTCAGCCGCAAGCAAAGTCTCCTCGATAGTCGCCGCCGGCCCGCGCTTGAGCAACACCGGCTTGTTGATGCGGCCGACTTCACGAAGCAGGTTGAAGTTCTGCATGTTGCGCGCGCCGATCTGAAGTATGTCGACGTAGCGAATAAACAACGGTATCTGCGACGGCTCCATCACCTCCGAAACTACAAGCAGATCGTGACGATCGGCGGCTTGTCTCAGGTACTTGAGCCCTTCCTCACCGAGTCCCTGAAATGAATAGGGCGACGTGCGCGGCTTGAAGGCGCCCCCACGAAGCACCTTCGCTCCGCCATGCGCCACGATCTCTGCGATCGACATCACCTGGTCGCGGCTCTCGACTGTGCAAGGCCCGGCCATTACTATGACTTCGCGCCCGCCGATGACTACGTCCTTGATTTTGATTTTAGTAGGTTCAGCCTTGAAGCCCTTGCTGGCCAGTTTGTAAGGCGCCGTTATTCGCAGCACCTCCTTGACGCCGTCGAGCAATTCGATATCCCGCCAGTCGATATCGTGTTCGCCGACCGCTCCAAGCACCGTGTGCCGCACGCCGGTGGAGCGATGAATATCGAATCCCAATCGCACCAGCTTGTCTATCACGCCGGAGATCTGCTCCTCAGCGGCAGTCTCCTCCATCACAATGACCATTTCTATGACCCCTTCTTAGCCTCTCTTCTTCGCGTGCTTTGCGGTCCTTTGCGTCTTTGCGCTCAACGTATCAACGCCAAGCCGCAACGTCGCTAAGCCCTATCTCTTCTTCTTTCTCTTCGTCTCTTTCTCTACAGTCACCCGCTCGATGCGGCGTGACTCATCGATAATCCTCTCAAACAGCCGTCGCACCGCATCGCGATCGAGCGGCCCCGGATTAATGCTCATCACATGAGTTATAACTTCCCTCTCGCGATCGGGCGAATAAATCGCCAACCCCAGCTCACGTTTTATTCTTCCAAGCTCGATGGCGCACTGCGAGCGCGCGTTGAGCAGCTTCACCAACTGCTCATCCAGTCGATCAATCTCGTCTCGCCAGTCCTCGATCTTCAAAGTCAATCTCCGCCAGCCTGTAAGGGCGTCGCTCTGTGGGCGCTCTCTTCCGGCGGATGCGCGCGCTCAGGTATGGAAGCGGCGCCCGCGGAGGCACGTCTTACAGGCTTATGATGATCACATTGACGGCCAATAGTTTATGCGTGTGAGGCGAAAGCAGCAATGATAAGCGGGTGAGGTGTATCGGAATTCGCGCGGTCAAGAGAGAGGAGACCGCCCTGAGACTAGCCATCGAGTGAGTGCGCCAACCTTTTCAACCAGAGCCGGATCGCCTGCATTGTTCTCGATCTCGGCGACGATGCGGCTGCCTACGACTGCTGCATCGGCATGTTGCCAGACCTCGTTGACTTGATCGGGAGTTGAGATACCGAACCCGACGGCGACTGGCAGATCAGTGAATCGTTTTACTCGCTGAACGAGAGTTGAAGCCGCCTCTGACAAGCTCTGCCTGACGCCAGTCACGCCGGCGCGTGACACGGCATATATGAAACCGCTGCTTGCTTCAGCGATTAACTTGAGCCGTTCGTCGGTACTGGTGGGGGCTACGAGAAAGATCAAATCGATGTCTGACGAATGCAGCACCGCTCTAAACTGCTCGGCTTCTTCGGGCACAAGATCAGTGCCGAGCACTCCGTCAACACCGGCGCTCTTCAGTTCGTCACCAAGCCGATCGAGGCCGATCGATAAGAGTGGATTCAAGTAGCTGAAAAGAACAATTGGAATTTGGCTCTGCTTGCGAACTCGGCTAACGACTTCGAGACAATCGCGCACACTGACATTGTTAGCCAGCGCACGCTCGGACGCCCTTTGAATCACCGGCCCGTCTGCGATCGGATCGGAGAACGGCACTCCAAGCTCGATGATGTCAGCGCCGCTGCGTTCAAGTTCGAGAATGATCTGCTCGGTGGCTTCGAGAGAAGGGTCTCCCGCAGTGATGTACGGGATGAAGCCCTTGCTCTCCTCAAGCCTAAGGTTGTTGAACTTCGCTTCGATTCGAGCCATTGGGTTCTTTCATGATTGCTGGAATCAGGTAGGTTTCTCCGGTGTCGCCTTCGCCGGTGAACTCGACAGCGATTCGCTCGTTCCTTAGCGGCGCAAGTTTCTTATCGATCGCTATCCGGCTGGGAGAATGAGCGATCACTTTACCATCGACCACGATCAAGTCGTCGTCCAGTCGAGTGAACTCGATGAGTACCCATTGATTTGGATATTGATGCTTGATTTCCTCGAGCGTCATGGTTCGATCTTCCAGTTCAACTATATTCGTTTGGACGCCTTTCGGCGAAAACCGGCCTTCGACTTATTTGGTGTAGAGCCATGCTTCAGCCTTAGTCATCGCTTCTCTAGCTAAATATGCTTCCCGACGTACGACCAGCTAGCCCAGTCTACCTATACTTCGTGCGAATACTGGTCCCTTTGCCACCTTGAAGGTCTTGCCGCTACCTGACTTTTCGGTTCCGATCGTTGGAGCCCCCATACGTAGTCCCCCTTGGTAACTTGAGCAGGCCGAGAATTGGTTGAAGCAAAACTCGCCGTGTGACTCTGCGCACGAAACGATGCCTAGAAATAAAGGAGGCCAAAAGTGGAGACGCAGAATAGTAGAGGCCGACAAAGACTCTGCCCAATCTTGAGGGTAGCAAAACGTCATCTCGGAAACCACGAAACACCAATACCTCCGGAGAAAGCTGCGAACCAAACACAGCAGTGGCGATGAAACAGCCGCTTTGGATTGGGAGCTGGAATGAGAGTCACCGCTCCCTGGTGGAGGGAATTGCCTTGGCATAGCATCACGGAGAACTCTATCGATGATTGTATTTAGAGGCGTCAGATCACCGTTGAACATAAGGGAGCGCCCTCTGGAAGAACTCTTTAAGTTCTCCAAAGCCTCAATTGCCCTCGTATCCTCCGTCTTGGCTAGAGCGCGTATTGCACTTACTGCGCTCCGATCATCAGAAACTAAAGCGATTAGAGCGTCCAGGCCAGCAGAGAAGTCGCCGAGCTTGTACAGAGCCAAAGCCGCCTCTGTTTTGACAGTTATGTTTGAGTGATTCAATGCTCGGCGCAGCCAGGGCTCAGCGACGTTTGCCTTGAGGTCTGCCAAGCGTCTAATGGCTCCTATAGTTGGGTCTTGGCCAGCACTGCGCTCTAAGCCATCCTTGAGAATCGCGATCAATTGTTCAACGTCATCACTGTTTATGTAGAAAGGATCACCAGTATTCATATGCTCTGTCTCCTTTTTGCTGACCAGCGGCGAATTCCTCGATTGGGGAACCTAACTATTTTGAACTGATCTCCCCGCAATGGCGAAGCGTACAGATTTCGGTTCCGTCGGCCTGTGAAAAACAGCACCTCTTCCAACCCGTTTCAGTGAGCGAGGCTACTTTGAAAAGGCTTGGCTTTCAAGTCAAAGGGTCGGGTGTCGTGAAGTCAAGCGTGCTCGGGGCTCCAACGCCGAATAGTCTGAGTTCGCAAATCCGGCGCGCGAGACTCAGTCCAATAGCCGCAATGAAATCCGCTCTAGACGCCTTAGAGAGCCAGCTCTTATTCCTCTTTGCTCGAACCCATGCGCAACTTTATCTCGCACTCGCATGCTCTTAACCAGGAAATCGTATTCTTCTCGTTCAATGACCCCATCGGTGTAAAGCCTTGTTATGACTGTCGCAGTTCGCAAATCCGGCAGTTCGACGTCGTTGCGGCTACAAGCTAGGCGCATGGCGGCTTCAATCGCAGACCAGGTAATAAGCAATGACGCAGCTAACATTCCTTGTTCAGCGAGACTCCGTCCTTCATCGAGTCTCGTCCTCACCAACTGCTCATCAATAGTTTTGGGAGGGCGTTCAGACGCGCCGTTCAAAACAAGATCGAGTCGCCAGCCTGGATGCTTTTGCAAGACGTCCGACAGAGCAGTCCAATAATCGCTTCCACGCTTTCTGCTGGGTGACTGCACTTCAACGACTACTGACTCGTGCGCTCCTTCGGCGACAAGATCGGGCCTGAATCTGCTCAAGAACTTTGGCAGTTTTTTCGCAGGCGGGGAAACTGTGACCTTGTAGCCGCGGTTCTTATACTCCTCTGCAATATCGTAAAGACGAACGTCTTCGGTTATCACGACACTACTGGCCATGGTTCTAATCCTCCGGATTCCAGTAAACCATAATGTGCAACACCTCAGTGTAATTCTCAAGCGCGGTCATCACTAGCGCTGATGGGTCCCCTAAGCGAGCGACGTTCGATCGATCGAGCTTCTCGCTGATGACCCTGTGCACTTGTTGATCGTTAGAGTAAGCCACCGTTTCCAGGCCATCGAGAATCGGCTTGATGATGTTATCGACGTCAGGCGGAGCCAGCGTGTAATAGTTTACGATGGCGACGGTGATGTTTTGACTATTGCTCGGTGCCAGGCCCTCCGGCCATTGCTCTCGGGCGGCTGCTCTCACTTTACGGATCCACTTCTGATAGCGCCTGGTATTGGTCTTCTTTGCCCGCAACGAAACCGCCGGACCTTCGATGACAAACTCAAACCTTTCCAAGGATGACTCCTCGTCACATACAACTCAATTTGCCCAGGAAGGTTTTCTGCCAGATAGGTTCGGCTAGGTGTTTCTCAAACTCTCGGCAACGGTATTCACATCCTTATCGCCGCGACCCGACAGATTCACTACAATAATCTGCGCGTTCGTCATTGAAGGCGCTACTTTTATCACTTCAGCTATCGCGTGAGCGCTCTCGAGCGCCGGGATGAGCCCTTCAAGTTGCGCCAATAACTGAAAAGCTTCGAGCGCTTCGGAATCGCTGGCGCTCGAATAACTAATGCGGCCGATGTCATGAAGATAAGCGTGCTCGGGGCCGATCGCTGAGTAGTCCAATCCAGCCGAGACCGAATGTGTAGTCGAGATCTGCCCGTGCTCGTCCTGCAGGATGTAGCTGCGAGTTCCCTGTAACACTCCCGGGCTGCCGCCGCTGAATCGCGCCGCGTGTTCGCCAAGCATCGAGCCTCGGCCGCCGGCTTCTACGCCGATCATCCGAACGCTTTCGTCAGCGATAAACTCATGAAATAGACCGATCGAGTTGCTTCCGCCGCCTACGCAAGCGATCAATAGATCAGGCAAGCGGCCCTCGGCTTCGAGTATCTGCGTGCGAGCTTCGCGGCCGATCACTGATTGAAAGTCGCGAACCATTACCGGATATGGATGAGGACCCATCACCGAGCCCAACAGATAATAAGTGTCCGCTACGTTCGTCACCCAATCGCGAAGCGCTTCGTTGATCGCGTCCTTGAGCGTGCGACTGCCGGACTCGACGCCGACTACTTCGGCGCCGAGCAAACGCATTCTAAAAACATTCAACTCCTGACGGCGCATGTCTTCGGTGCCCATGTAGACGACGCAGTTCAATTTCATCAGCGCACACACGGTAGCGCTCGCCACGCCGTGCTGTCCCGCGCCCGTTTCGGCGATGATTCGAGTCTTGCCCATTCGCCTCGCGAGCAAGGCTTGCCCGATCGCGTTGTTAATTTTGTGAGCGCCGGTGTGGCAGAGGTCTTCGCGCTTGAGATAGATTCGAGCGCCGCCGAGATGATTGGTCAGTCTTTCGGCAAAGAACAGCGGAGTCGGCCGGCCTACGTAGCTGGAAAGCAGGTAGTCCAGCTCTTGATGAAACCCGGGATCGTCCTTTGCGACATTGTAGGCGGCGGTCAGTTGCTCGAGCGGATGCATCAACGTTTCGGGAACGAACCGCCCGCCGTACGACCCGAAGTGCCCGAGGACATCGGGTACGTTGTAAGGTTGTTTGCTGCTCTTGCTCATCGCATTATCCAGGATGATCCAGTTTCGTAAACGGCATGTAGGGGCGGCCCTCCGTGGCCGCCCCTCTCCGCAATCAGAATTCTTTCGCCATCCACTGAGGGGCGGCCACGGAGGGCCGCCCCTACATGGCGATCTACGATAGTTGCCGTCGCAGTTCTTCAAGCGCGCGCTGCACAAACGGGCGAGCCATCTGCTTGCGCCAGCCCATTACATAGTCGGTGTTATCCAAGGGCCGGGCCTTCAAATAACACGCTTCAGCGGCTTCATTGATTCGCTCGAGGTCCAACGGCTTTCCGATCAAGGCCTGTTGTGCTTCGGTGACTTCAATCGGAGCGGGCGACACGCCGCCAAGAATGAGTTTCGCATCACGCACCGTCCCATCGGGAGCAACGTCCAGAGCCGCGGCTACGCCGAGCACCGGGAAGTCGAAAGCTTCCCTTCGTCGCAGCTTCTTATACACGGCGCGCAGACCGTTTCGCGGCGGCAAATGAATCTCCGTCAACAACTCATCCGGCCGCTTATTCAAATACTGAATGCCGTCGTCGTTATAGAGCTCGCGAGCTTCAAACATTCGTTCTCCACTCGGAGACACGAGCTTCACTGTCGCTCCAATCGCGACCATCAACGGGACGAGATCGGATGACTGAACGGCCCAGCACTTCGGGCTCGAAGGCGCGACCCAGCAGATATCGCCATCCTTCTTCATGCAGAAGTTGATTCCCTTTCGCCATTCGTAATTCTGATCATAGTAATTGCAGCGCGTGTCGAGCAGCAGATTGCCCCCGATAGTTCCCATGTTCCGCAAAATGGGAGTCGAGATCAGCCGTGCAGCATCGGCGACAAATGGATAGTCACGATTAATGGTTGGATGCTCACAAATCTCGGTCAACGACACCGACGAGCCGATAGACATTCCGCTGTTCTTATCGCCGCGAATCTCATGAAGCTCGCGCAGTCGAGTCACCGAGACCACAGTCTTCGGCGTCTGCTGCCGGCGTTTCATGTTCGGGTAGAGATCGGTGCCCCCGGCGACAAACATCGCTTCAGGCCCAGCGTCGCCGATCATGTTCACCGCGTCCGAGACCAACTTCGGCACGCGGTAAGTGAATTTTGGAAGTCTCATCATAGGCTGCGCTCACCTGACGTTGATCACCGGCTGGTCAGGATGCTCTGGATTTGGTACCAGCCGGTGAGCAACACAATCGACAAGCAGATCGAGGCTCTCCAGTACAGTTTGTCCGATCAGCACGCCCGAGCCGAGCACTAATGCTTCTTCAGTCGTGCGGCGGCCGTTTATTTCGATGCCAACCATTTCAGTAATGTCGACATCTTCGCCCGAATCATTGGCGTACCTCGCCCTGGTCTTGCCGACTATTGCGAGGCCCAATTGCTGAACAACCTGAACAGGCAAGATGGACTTTACCGCGCCTGTGTCGACAAGTGCGTCAGCTTCATAGGCGCGGACTTTGTCGGCCGTTAGCAATCCTCGCCGAACCAGGGCTTCGTCCCCACCGTTAGTAAGCTTGACCTTTACGCTTACCTCTCGCGTAACATTCGCTCCTTTTGTTGCTGCGAACTGTATATACCTCTTACCTCCCGCCTCAAGCGCTACCTTGCGCGGGCCGTCGATGCGCACTGAATGTATGGCGTCCTCATGTTGTGGATCAACTTTGTCTTTCATTGTGGTCCTCCGCAATCTCATGAAGCTCGCGGAGCCGAGTCACCGAGACAACGTTACAAGCAGACCCTAGCAGGCAAAACGCCGTATAGAACTTCTGCTCCTGATGCGAAGCGTCCTGATTCCAATACTCTTCGAGCGTCATGGGCGCTTCCCCACTGGAGCTTTGTGAACCCGTGAGGCTTGTCGCTTTGCTACCTTCGCGATCACCCGCAAAGCTTCGTTGACAGATTCATCATCGGGAAACGCTTTCCTCACGTCAGGCTCCAACAGAACAAGATTGGTCCCGGAGCGATATCGCTCTGCATAGAGTCCACGTCCAATGAACTTAAGTTTGCTAAGATCATACTCAGGCCTCAGCTCATCCAACTTCTCATCTCTTTTCTTCTTCATACAACTCCCTTTCTTTCTTCGTAACTTGTTATGAGTGCACTGCGACGCGTGGAAGCTCCTTTCCGTCTCCGCCTTCCGCGGGAGTCGGAACCCGGATCGGTTCAGGCCACTCAACATCCGGCGCCGATTTCGGACCGAAGCGTCCGTCCTTCCCCTGAGCCTTCGCTCGAAGAGCCGCAAGGACCTTTTCCGGCGTTGCCGGAACTTCGTCGATGCGAACTCCGACCGCATCGTAGATTGCGTTCACTACCGCGGGTGGGACCGGCAGCAGCGGGCCTTGCCCTACTTCCTTTGCGCCGAATGGACCGTTCGGATCGGGGTCTTCGACAAGAATTGTTTTAACGTCGCACATCTCTAGAGTAGTTGGGCTCTTGTATTCAAGCATCGACGGAAACTTGTGCACGACGTTTCGATTTCCCCGATACGTCATCTCTTCCATCAGTGCTTCGCCGAGTCCCATGTAAACGCTGCCTTCAACCTGCCCCATCACCAGCGCCGGATTGATCGACTGCCCGATGTCGTGAGCGATCCAGACTCGCTCGACGATTGCGATTCCTGTTTCGGGATCGACATCAACTTCGGCGACCGCCGCCGAGTAGCTGTAAGCCGGCGAAGGTCCCACGCCCGCTCCTTTGTACTTGCCCGGCGAGCGCGGCGGCGTATAAGAGCCAACCGTTCCGATCGTGCCGAACTTCGATTCGGCAAGCTGAATGGCTTCGGCAAAGGTCATGCCTCGCTCCGCGTCTTCAACATCGAACACTCGGCGATCGGAGAATGAAATGCACTCAGTCGGCACGTCGAGTTTCTCCGCGACAGCTTTCGCCAGCAGTTCCCGAGCGCGCTCGGCTGCCTGCAGGGCTGCGTGACCGGTCATCAAAGTTACGCGGCTCGAATAGCTGCCCAAATCGACCGGCGTTAGATCGGTGTCGGCGGTGATTACTCGGATGTCGAAAGGGTCTATGCCAAGCACTTCGGCGACTATGTACGCAAGAATCGAATCCGAACCCTGCCCGATATCGATCGAACCGCACATCACGCAAACGCCGCCCTGCCGGTCCAGTCTAAGCTGCACACCCGAATGCGGCATGTTGTTCCAGTAGATCGGCAAGCCGGCGCCGCAAATGTATGAGCTGCAGGCGAAGCCTACGCCTTTGCCGTAAGGCAGCTTTTTGTATTTGTTCTTCCAATCCGAAGCGACGACAATTTTGTCTATGCACTCGCCGAGTCCGATGCTGCCAACGCGAAGATAATTCGCGGTGATGGTGTTCGGCTTCACGAGATGTTGCCGGCGCATTTCGACCGGATCGAGTCCGAGCTGTTCCGCGATTTTATCGATTTGAACCTCGAGCGCGAATCGAGGTTGAGGCGTTCCGTGTCCTCTCTTCGGTCCGCAAGGAGGTTTGTTTGTAAACACTCGCAACCCCTCGAACTTGTAACGGGGCACGTCATAAGTCACCGTCTGAAGCGCGCCCGTGTAGAACGTGCTCGCAACGCCGTAGCTTCCATAAGCGCCGCCATCGAGAAACGAGCGGAAGTGCATTGCGGTAATCGCGCCGTCTTTCTTTGCGCCGGTCTTCACCCACATCAACACCGGATGCCGCCCGCGATGACAGTAGAAGACTTCCTCGCGCGTTAGAGTGATCTTGACCGGGCGGCCGGTCATCATCGCCAGCTTCGCAACTACAATCTCGTGATTGAACGGATCGCTTTTGCCGCCGAAGCCCCCGCCGTTCGGCGTCGCGATCACGCGAATGTGAGTGGCGGGCATCTCCAGCACTTTTGCAAGCGCGCGATGCACATAGTGAGGGGTTTGAGTCGAGCTCCACAGGGTCAGCTTGTCATCGGGATCGAGCATGGCGACCGCGGCGTGCTGCTCCAACGGCAGGTGAGTATTGCCTTCGTAGAAGAACACGTCTTCTCTGACAAGATCGGCGTCCGCGAAGCCTTCCTCCACGTCGCCGAATTCCAGCGACACCTTCTTGTGAACGTTCTCACCGTCGCCGTACTCGTGGATTCGCGCTGTTCCGCTCTTTAGCGCATCTTCAATCGACGCCACTGAATCGAGTCTTTCATACTCGACGTCTATCAAGTCCATCGCATCGAAAGCGGTGTCTTCATCGAGGGCGGCAATCGCGGCAACCGGATCTCCGATGAAGCGCACTTTCTCGATGCACAGCGCGTGTTCATCCTGGCTGACCGGCAATATGCCGTACGGGATCGGCAAGTCCTGACCGGTCAAAACGGCGACGACTCCCGGCAGCTTCAGTGCTTTTGAAACGTCGATGTGTTTGATCAGAGCGTGCGGTACCGGGCTGCGAAGCATTTTGCAGAAGAGCATTCGCGGAAGAACGATGTCATCGGCAAACTTTGTCTGTCCGATACATTTGGCTCGCGCATCGACCTTGCGAAAGGGTCTCCCGATTACCTTTTTCTGATTGCCATTTTTTCCGTTGTTGTTATTCATCGTCTAGACATCAAACCCGTAGATACTCTCTCTGGCCGGCTCAGTTTCTTCCCCTCGCATGCGAGCGGCTGCCAATTCCACCGCTTCGTAGATCTTGATGTAGCCGGTGCAGCGGCAAAGATTGCCTGCAAGCGCTTCCTGAATCTCACGACGATTCGGACTGGGGTTCTTTTCCAGCAGTTCCTTCGCGACGAGCAGGAACCCCGGAGTGCAGTAGCCGCACTGCGCGGCGCCCAGATCGGCAAACGTGTCCTGCAGCGGATGAAGCGTGCCGCCTTCGGCCATTCCTTCAATCGTAGTGACCTCGCGATCTTCAGTGTCGAGACCGAGAAAGAGGCACGACAGAATCGCCTGTCCGTCGATCAACACCGTGCAGGTGCCGCACTCGCCGAGTTCGCATCCGTGCTTGGTGCCGGTCAGGCCGAGGTCCTCGCGCAAGACTTCCAGGAGAGTCTTGTGTGGCGCGAACGCGACTTCGGCTGGCTCGCCGTTTAGAGTAAATCGGATTAAAGCTTTCTGGCCCGTGGTTCCAGTCATCCTTTAGTATTCGGCCTCTCTTACAAAACCAGTTTTGGTGTCGTAGATTAATGAGCCACAAAGATTATATCAAAGCGTGCAGAAATCCTATCGACGTGCGCCACAGGTAGTGGGGTCTTAGTGTGTTGGTCGTTGATTATCGCGTTGCTGCTCAGCGTCCTCGGCGTCCTCTGCGGTTAGATCCCAGCATTGATTAAGAAAACCGCAGAGGACGCCGAGGACGCTGAGGACTGCGTTGCGGGCCAACACGCTAATACACCATTACCGCGCCGCAGGTAACTGAGCCGCCAGAGAAAAACCAGTAGTCCTGTATGGGCGGTCCTCCGTGGCCGCCCCTCGATGGGAGGAATACTCTCTCGAAAGAGGGGCGGCCACGGAGGACCGCCCATACAGGGGTGCCCATAATTCTTGATGCGGAGTTGTTAGTGGTGGGCTTCGACATGCTTCAACGTTGGTTGTTACGAATCGGCTTGATCATATCGGCAATCCTGCTGATTCGATTCGCGATCGATTTCTCGATAGAAATGAACTGGTGGCTTGCCGCGCCGTTCTGGCTGCTTGTGATCGCGGCGCTGGCCGTTAGCGCGATCAACGTATTCGACCCACGAGCGCCTGATCGCGCTGCCGATTCCGGTGTAAAAGCTAGAGCGCTGCTGCTTGCGGTAATTCCTTTGGGGTTCCTTGCTTCATCTCTCGACTGCACCGGCTTGAGCCTGCAAGGCTGCTCGCCGTTTTGCACCTTCATCAAGCTTGTATGGATTCCGCTGATTGCAGCGATATGCGTTGTATACTACCTTACGCGCAAACCGGCGTGGCTTACGATGATTACTCTGATGTCCTTCGTAGCGCTGTTTCCGCACTGCGTGTGCTACAACGTCGGCAATGCGTGGTGGATCGATCGGCTGGGAGCGAGCCCCCTCTGTTACGGCTGGGGCTTCGTAGTGAGTATGATCGGGACGGGGGCTTTGCGGAAAGAAGCGGTCTACTGGCCCTCTCTGCTCGTATCTTTGGCGATCATCTTAGGTGCAACGACCTTCTTTGTTTCTCATCACTATTTTGATTTTCCGTGGTGAGTATTGGTGGAACGATGAAAAATCGGTGGACAGCCAAGCACTTGTTCTTTTGTCAGAAGGTAGAACTGCTGGAACGCTAAGATCGTTTTCGACATGGGCTGCTCGCGCAATAGCGCGCGTCAATCCGCCAAAGATATCTTTTGGCGGCTCAAGGTTTTTCTATTTCTTTTATTTTCTCATAAAACTGGGAACGGCTAAGACCAGCTCTCTTTGCAGCCGCTTCCTTGTTGCCTCGTTCCAATGCAAGTACGGACTGAATATATTCCCTCTCGCAACGTTTGATTACATCTCGCAGGGTATGATCTAACGGATTGAAAGTTATCTTGTGGTCAATCGGGCCGGACTTGCCAATGGTGACCGAATCCTGGAGCATCGCGGCGCTTATGAACTGCGTGGTCTTTTCGGAGAACGCAGCCGCCCTTTCCATCATCTTTCGTAGCTCCCGAACGTTGCCGGGCCAGTCGTAGCGATAGAGGCAATCAAGCGCACCGTTCGGAATTCGACAACTGGTTCCGTGCTGCTGGTCCCAAAGATCTACGAAGTATTCAGCCAGCAAGGACAGGTCGGCGCGGCGCTCGCGCAAGGGGGGCAACCGCACTATGAATCCGTGGAGCCGCATATACAGGTCGTATCGAAATTTTCCCTCCGCGCACTGCTGCTCCAGATTACGATTGGTTGCCATCACGATCCTGGCAGAGATCGCTTCCCAGACATTGGAACCGACGGGTTTTACTTTACCGTCGTCCAATACTCTCAGAAGCTGAGCCTGAGCTTTGGAGTCGAGATCGCCAATTTCATCCAAAAATGCGGTTCCCTCCGCAGCCGCAGTCAACATCCCTCTTCGATTATGCCGCGCATCGGTGAAGGACCCTTCCTTATGACCAAACAACTCACTTGGCATGAGCTCTGGACTAACAGCCGGACAGAGAATTGGTAAAAACTGACCCGTTCGACCGCTCTGTTTGTGTAACTCTTGCGCAACCAATTCCTTTCCCGTACCGGTCTCCCCAAGAATCAAAATAGGTTCATCGAGCGGAGCAAGTGTTCCGATCTCTCGATAAAGATCCTGCATTAGCCTCGTTCCACCTCGCAGGAGACCAAAAGATGTACGGTTGGCACTGCTTGCGAGAAGGAGTTCGCCGAGAATTCGCTCCGCCACATGCCCCGGAGACCACGAGCGTGGCGAAATTATTTCTGAGGCGCCACAGTCAGCAAGAAGCTGGCGATCATTAGGCGTTGGCTGAGGTATGCAGAGAGTAATTCGACAATCAGCTCCCAGCGTGTCGCGAACAATGGTCGTCTTTTCCCCGATGGATACAACTCCCAGGCCCGGATAGATTAGTACTGCCCTTTGGACTCCTGACTGCGGCCTGGAATCGGTTGTCAGTTTGCCGATTAGGACGTCGCCATATTCGTTGCGCAGGAGGGCAACGACCTCGTCCACCGCGAATTGGTCTAAGGCAAACACAGCAATGCGCATGGCTCAACTATCTCTTTGAATAAAATGCGGTCGGTCCCAGGCCTTTGAACCCGCGTGCCTTAAGCTTCGCACACCCTCTATGAAATGCTTTCAGAATGGCTTTGGGATCACCGTTGAAATTGAGCGCAGCGCCCACGAGTTCGGCAGTCAGGAACTCGCAGGCTTCAGAGGGAACTTCCTTTTCAAACCCAACAGTGACTCCGACGCCAGCTTGAGCAAATCGACGGGCAACAGAGGTGGATTCACAAGCAGAGAACACAGCCAATGCGAGACTATTTCCGTAAGCACTGAATGACTCGAGCCATCTACGAGGTGACCGGAACTCGCTCGCTTGTGACTCTGCCAATCCTTCCCGTGCATCTCCATGACCCAAATGAAGCCAGACGGTCAATGGCGCCCCCAGGCGCTCGATCAAGTCAGGCAGATTCTGACAGGTGACTGAAGGGTGCACAAGGTACTCGGTATGCGCGGGCTTTCTGCGAGTACAGTGCCCTGCTTCGCGCGCAGCCAGAAGGCAATTAAGCTCGTCTGTATCGGGATCAAAGGTACTCGTCAGTAGCATTGACGACATTATCGTGTGCTGCACGGGCTTAAAGAGCGGTTCGGAAAGTGTAACGGATTTTTCCTTTCCTCTCTCGCGCACGTCGCCTGTTTCCACTCTTGGATTGAGGAGGTGAACAAGGTAAGCGACTTCGAACAGTCCACGATAACTCAGCGTCTGTACTCTTCCTGCGTTCCGCAGCTCCTTGATGTGCTCCGACGGTGAGAATGGGTGCGGTAGTGCCACGAGATGATTTCCTCGCCGGCAGCTAATCAGGGCTCGATCAACCATCCGATTCTGTCTAACGACCGAAGAATCCTCGAGCACAGTGATTAGATTGCCTCTTAGCGTGAAGGGTAGGGACGCGTCAGAGTACACCTCAAAGGAGCTGAGCAGATTCCTCAATACCGCGTCTTCTTTTCGTAGTAGGCACTTCCAACTCGCATTCGGACGGACGCCCCGTTGCCTCATTATGGACCTGTCCGCCCCCGCTTGAAGATGGGACATCGCTTCCGGATGACCTTCCTGGATTCTCTTTTCGCCCGACCAGGCGTTGACCTGTAGGACATCAGTAACACCAACCCTGTGCATTTCCTGGAACCAAAGCTGTAGCGTTGCCAGGTGGTCCATCAACTGATTAAGAAATAAGTTACTGTCGTCTACAGCGACATATATGTTGGCCGCCCAACTAAATTCTCGAGCGGTCGCTGCCACGTCGGCGATCAGCCTATAGTTTAAGAGGTCGCCCGGTTGCTCTACTACCGGGCAAAGAAAGACTTCCATGGGCAAGAATCTGTTCTCTGCCGCGCGCCGCGCAAGCGAGAGGGCAAGTTGCCGCCATCTGGTTCTGTCGATATCTCTGACATCTTCCTCGCGCCAGATGTACAGAGGATACGGATTGCCCCGCTCAAGAACAATTACGTCTATCGGCATACGCCAACCCTTTGTGTGACTACTATTACAGGCGAGGGAACGTCACCACGAAGCGGTGTCCAAGCTCGCCAGGCAACTCTGAAGAGCAATCTTCCAGAGAACCACCGTGCTTGAGTTCAAGCAGGCTCTTAGCCAGATAAAGAGGCAAGTGAAGACCGCGCTCTTCGGGTTGATCAAAGTTTGAAGAGAATAACGGCCCCTGAGCGAACGGAGAGAACAACCTTTGACGCAACTGCTCGGGCAGTCTGCGGCTGTAGTCCTCAAACGTGACTGTGGATCCTTCTTCGGTCTGAGCACACTTTACTGAGATCCATAGGGAAACATCGTGATCGGTTTCTCGCATTCGCCTGGAGAAAAAATGGAGTATTCGAGACGTCGCAATAACGAGTTCCTCTTTGAATCCGCTTACAATACAGTCGCCAGTAACGGAGAGTTTGTCTTCTGGAAGAAGTTCTTCCAGCTCCTCTCTAGCGATTTGAATTACTTCAGTCATTCGAAGCGACTCACGAGTAATCGCCGGGTTCTTCCTTTCGAGCATCAGCAAGATCTGGCCGGTATCGCGTAAATCCTCGGATGATGCAATCATCCTTCGGAAGAAGTAAGAACTTGGGTCTACGGCTTCCAACTCCAACGCCTGCGACAAAATTGCCTGCTGTTCCTGACCAATGACTACGCATGACTGTGCCACCAGTTCTGCTTCCCGCTTAGCCTTCAGCTCAACGTGGTATTTAAGCGCGCAGATCAAAGGATCGAGCACTGCGCGCTGTAAATAATGCCCGAGAACTTCGGCAAGAGGTTTAGGGTCCTCCGCAAGGTCCTGATTGCTCTTTAGAATCCCAAGTGAGAGTCGCAGGTTGTTGCTTATTGCCAGGGGAACAAAGACGGCGCCGTCAAGCCTCGCCACCAGATCTTTGTCAACCATAACAGATGGAGACCTGAATGCTGCAGTTTGCAAAACGTATGGGCTATCAGAATTCGCGTTGTGATGTATTAACCGATCAAGTTGCTCGTACAACTCGTTGGAGCACCGCAGCAATTCAGACTCACCGATACATGCCTGAACCTGCCGGCCATCGTTGATAATTATGATAAAGGGGGCGCCCAGAAAGGCCGAGAGCACCGGCGCCACGATTTCTTGACAGAAGCGTACTGAAGTCTCTGAGAGCCACCGGCTTGTCTCCGCAATCGTACTAATTCTTCGTGATACCGAATCATTTTCAGCGCTGAGATTACGTCTGATCAGTAGTGACCGAATGTGCCGGACGAGTGTCTTATTGTTCGTTACCTCCTTGGACAGATAAGCGGCAACGCCGAGTTCGATTGCCAATTTGTAATAATCCACCGGGGAATATGCGGACAATATCAAGAACTCAGGCCTTCGCCGCGGATGGGTATTGCAGAACTCCACCGCGAGGTCTGCGCCCGTGATGCCGGGGGCACTCGAGTCTTCCAAACGCATATCAATCACCATCAGCGCAATTTGCCCGTCCAGTTCTGAAAAACGCTCACGTGCCTCTTGCACGGTGCCGGCGCTCGCGACAGAAAAACCTCGCATTTCCAGGGATAACAGCAGCGCTTCCCTTTGGGCTTCGGAGTCTTCGATGACTAGAATGGTCTGATCGATCATGGCGTCTCCATTAGTTTAGTTTCCTCGCGCTTCGGAAATCGGATAGTAAATGTTGTGCCGCTCGGCCCGGTTGTCGTTAGCTGGATCTCTCCGTGATATTGCTCCAGCGAGCGCCGTACAAGATATAGTCCCCATCCACCGCCGTTGGACTTGGTGGTTACACCGCGTCGAAAAAGACTGTTTCGCACTTCGACCGGTATACCTGGTCCATTGTCAGTGACCCTGCAGTAAACCGCACCGTCCTCGTCCAGGGCCCTCACGCTAATGACTCCACCGATCTCGATCGCGTCTTTTGAGTTGCTCACCAGGTTGGCAATTGCCAATGCAGCTACGTGTGGAGGCACATCAACCTCGATTGAAGGATCGATCTCGATTTCAATCGCCGCTCCGCGCTGGTCCAGAGCCACACCATAAAGCATTCTCGATTGCGACGCGGCTTGCAGCAAGTTGCACGGACGTAATTCTTGTAAGTTACTAAGCTTGGTGAAGCTGGCGGTCGACTCGTGTAACTGATTTGTCGATTCCGGTAACCGCTCGATGAGTCTCCCCATCTTCTCATTCGTTACCTTCAGCCGTCCCGTCACGTACGCTTCGCGCACGGTGCTGACCGGTTCGGCGACATCCTTCGCGAGGTTTACAATCTGGTGGGTCATCTCGCCTATTGTCACTGCGATCGTGGCAAGGTCATAGGTATTCTGCGCTTCCTTTTGTAAGGCCAGGATTCTCTCCTGGGCAGCCTGTATTCTCTCGAAAGAGGAATTCGCCGCCTCCGCGAAACGATCAAGGAAGGCTTTCCAGAGGGGAGTCGCCAGCATATCGCTATAGCTGCCGGCGCGAACCCCAAAATAAATGTCCGCCGCCGAAAGCTTGTAGCATCCAACATAACTCGCATTACCGTGATCATTGCCTTGAGGATAGAACAGCTTTGAATCCGAATTAGTATCTCTGTCCGCGATCAGATGTTCATAAGCCTTCGCCGCATCACTAGAGGCGAACCAGGGCACGTCTCCGTGAACATTGACCGATACCCCTTCCAGCCCGGCAGCATCGGACGTACTTCTTACACATTGGAACCATTCCAGAGTATCCATTGCTTTTGCCTGGTTCGTGCGGAGCCCGAATTCCTGCAGCACTGAATTCAAGTATTCGTGCGTTACTCCAATGAGAATACCTACTGTTCGCGTAACTATCGTCCGCTGGAACATAGTGTTTCTTCCCAGGATCGGTCGATACCTTGGATCTCGATCTGACGGAACAAGCAGCGCAAGCCTTCCAATTCTAATCTCACCTGATGCGCCACCTCTCTTGACGCTAAGGGGCATATCGACAACTTCCAGGGAATCGTCTCGACTACGTTGACCTGCGATCCGATGCCGCAATTCATTGCAGTAGTGCTCATCACCTACGACGTGGGCATGGTTACCTCCGTGCAAACCTATGTCGACCCAGAGCCCGGTCGCATAGGGCGTCAATATGTCGTGAAGAATCTTCGCGATCTCTTCAATTGGCGTCTTGAGGTCAATAATCGGTTCCTTTGTGAGCAGCATTCTGCTAAACCGAAATCCGATTTGCTCGAGAGAGGCGGCCTCGCGAAACGACTGCACCTCAAGCGTGACAAAGGTCGTCAGGTCTCGAATTCTTTGCACTTCGGTCGGGCTAAAATTGCGGGAGTTTTTGCCGGTCACTTGTAAACACCCAATGACGGCGCCGTGGAATATCAGCGGTTCTGCGATTTCAGAAGGTAGTCCCAATGCAGTGCGAAGGGGAAAGTAACTGCTCAAACTGAATCCCGGTCGGTTTTCATAAACGGACCGCTGTTCCGTACCCATTTCCATTGTGTGTCTTGCAATCGGATCCACATCACTCTCGGAGATTTTTTGAGGCCCGTCAAATTGGGAATCCTCACGGGGCCAGGTGAACCTTGCAAACTCCCGCTTTTGGGCTCCGGGGATCTTTACATACAGGTTTACGGGCGCCGCGCCAATAGCCTCGCTGATGGATCTGGCGATTCCTGAGTTTGTCAGAAACTCACGATCGCCTTCGAATATGGGCCGAAATATCAGACCGGCGCTGTTTGCGGACAGGATCATTATTGCTTCAATTAGAAGAAGAAATGCCGCGGAGAATATCACGAATTTTAGGAGAAAGATGACTGAGATGACGCTGGAATCGAGTAGCAATAGTTTTGCTT
>Ga0134124_10000599_pt1 | contig 29390 bp, 25 predicted proteins | sample KB304_FD_96880 | JGI IMG/M metagenome (GOLD analysis project Ga0134124, IMG submission 96880) | Terrestrial soil microbial communities without Nitrogen fertilizer from Kellogg Biological Station, Michigan, USA - KB3-0-4 | ecosystem: Environmental > Terrestrial > Soil > Unclassified ... | reverse complement strand
CTCGATGTCATCGACCAGTTCGGAAGGGGCGATCCAACTCTTGGTATTGACGTTGTAAACTGAGGCCTGCACGCCCAACGCGTTGCGCTCAGAGAATAGGCGCAAGTGCTCGCCGCCCACTTTAATTTCAGCCCAGACGCCCTCATCCAACATTTGGGACATCTTGACATTCTGACACGGTATCGACGAGCGATAGTTCCACTGCAGCAACCTCTCACTCAGACCGCGGCATCTCGTGACAGAGAAGTACCTTGCAATTGTACCTTTCGATTGCCCCGGAGGTTGGCTGACTCTCGCCAGGAACACGCGTCTGATTTTGGGGTCTATAATGACGCCGTCCCAACAAAGTGACGGCAGATGCATTCCAGCCCGAAACTCGTGTGGAGCTTTGTGCCAACGAGCCGTTTGCTATGGCGAGTCGTCGGATTGGCCTTAATCTATTTCGTCGTCTGCAAACTGGGCCTAAGGCTTGCGATCGTTCATCCGAGCGCCACGGCTGTGTGGCCGGGCACGGGGATCGCACTGGCGGCGATTTTACTCCTGGGGTATGAGGTCTGGCCGGGCATCTTCTTCGCTGCCCTCGTAGTCAACCTAACGACAGCCGGATCGATCCTAAGCTCCCTCGGCATCGCCACTGGCAATACCTTGGAAGCTGTTATTGGGTCTTACCTGGTTGTGCGATTCACGAATGGACGCAACGTTTTCACGCGTGCGGAAGGCATCTTCAAGTTCTTCCTTTTCGCGTGCATCGCAGCCACCACCGTCAGCGCCACGTTCGGTACCGCAAGTCTGGTCCTCAATGGGCTTACCCGCGGAGTGTCTTGGGAATCTCTCTGGTCAACCTGGTGGCTGGGCAACATGGCTGGCGCCATTCTTTTGACGCCGTGCCTTGTCCTGTGGTCCACGCAGCCCTTGTTAACGCGAAACCGTCGGCAAGTTCCGCTTCAAAGTGCCGCACTTATCAGTCTCCTCGTGGTCGGGTCACTGGTGTTTGGTGGATTCCTTTCTCCCGCTTGGCAAGGTTATCCTTTGAAATTTATTTGCATTCCCTTTGTCGTGTGGGTGGCGTTTGAATTGCGCCCGCGCGAGGCGGCGCTCGCCGTCCTTGCCTTCTCAGTCGTTGCGCTTGCAAGTGTGATACATGCTGCCCGCGGCGTTGCGATCCCAAATGAATCACTTCTAGTGATGCAAGTCTTTTTGAGTGTGGTCGCCATGACGGGCTTGTTGGTTTCGGTGACGGTGTCGGAACGTAATCGCCATCAAGAGACGCTCCAGAAAGCAAAAGTCGAACTTGAGGAACGGGTCCTTGATCGTACCCGCGAGCTAGAGGACCGAATTGCAGCACAGGAGCGTGCGGAGCACGCCTTGCGAGACCTGTCGCGGCGTCAGTTGCTCGCTCAAGATCAGGAGCGACGTCGGATCGCGCGCGAACTGCATGACAGCACCGGGCAATCGCTGGCTGCCTTAGCGATGATTCTGTCCGAGATCGGTATGAAAGTCGGAAGTGACCCTGCGCTCTCACGCCAGATCGACGAAAGTGAAAAAATCACTCGGGCTGTATCCGACGAGTTGCGTACAACTTCCTACCTACTTCATCCCCCGTTGCTCGACGAAATGGGCGTCGGAGCTGGTCTGCGTTGGTACGTCGAGGGATTCAAAGCAAGGAGCAAAGTGCAGGTCACCCTGAATATGCCCGAAACTCTCGAACGATTGCCGACGGACCTAGAGCTGATGATCTTCCGAGTCGTGCAGGAGTGCCTCACGAACGTTCATCGTCATTCCGGTAGCCCTTCCGTAGAAATTGGTCTGTGCAACTCGAACGAAAAACTTACACTGGAGATTCGAGATCACGGCAAGGGGATGCCCGCTGATAGGCTTATCGCCGTGACCGGATCCGGATTAGTGGGAGTCGGTCTGCGCGGTATGCGGGAGCGCGTTAAAGCTTTTGGGGGTGAACTCGAAATCTCTTCCGACACACGAGGTACGATAGTCCGGGCAACAATTCCACTCCGACCTTCTCTTCCAGCAGCGGATACCTAAAGTTATTCACCAAGACAGCATGCGCTCCTCCGCAAGGTCGGGAGAGCTCTTGCCCTCTTGACAAAGACCTATCATGGAAATCGCGTAACCGGACATTGAGTGTCTGGCCCCGTTTAGCGGAATGCCTAAGCGCCATACGCTTATGGCCTGAGGAGCGTCTATCCAATCGCGCCGTGGCAAGGCTAGCAGCTCGCATTTCCGCAGATTGCCCCTTTATGCGAGAAATCGGCCAAGTAACGAAAACGGCCGCGACTCCACAAGCATCCTGTTTGTGGAATGCGTTCTAGCTTGACTCGAATCGAGAAGAGGCCAGTGAATCTTGAGCGTCAGCTCACTGATGCCTCACGAGGGGCACAAGGTGAGAAGAGAGCAGGGCCTCCGGTGAAGATAATCACAGGAGGTCCTACTCTCTTCAGTGCTGCGATATGACCGCTTGTCCGGTGCGCACCTCAATCAGGAGACTCTCGTCCGCTTCTCCGCTGTCCCGATGGAAGCACGAACCGGCCTGATCAAATGCTAGTCGCCGAGTTTGAGACCCGAACCTTCGGAGCAGGTATTAAAATTCGCGCTGTTGTAACCGTCCAGGACCGTCGCTGGCGCTAGCAGCTGCTGTCCTAGGACCGTCGATGGCTGGACATCCGAAGTCAACAGATTGAGGTTATTCGTCTGAAGCAGGGTCTCGGCCGTCGCGATCGCTGCATCTGCGCTAACGTTGTGTTTGGCGCCAGCCGACAGATTCAGAAGCGCGCCCACCAGTTGTTTTCCCAGAATAGCAACCGCGTTACCCCCGTTATTGTTCAAGATAGTCAGCAGGTTGGCCGCGGAATAAGTGACGCCGCCGATCGTAAGCCCCGATGTTTGCACAGAGTCCGGGAATGGGTGTTTCGCTGTGTTCTTCCAGAAACCGATGGTCGCCGGGCAGCCTGTGCCGCCGCAGTTCAACGAGAGCGAACTGGAACCGCCAAAGGTGATGGGCACCGTGACGCCATTGCTCGTCAACACCGCCGAGCCCGTCAGCGTGTAATTGGCAGTCAGTACATTTGGCCAGGACTTTGCGGCCACTTTCGTCGCGGTGGTGCTGGTCGCCACGAAGTTGATTTTGTCTGAGACCGTTATTGGAGAACCAGAAGTGGGCGTGAGAATGAAGGTATAGTCGATTTCATACGAGGCACCCACGGTCAGGTTCGCCAAGTTCACGGTTAGCGTATACCCAGTGCAATCAGCGGTGGCCGTGGCCGAGGTTATGTCGTTCGCTCGGATCGGGGCTGCAAACATCACGGCCAGGCCGAGCGCCAATGCACAGACAGCGAGATACTTTTTCCTCATGGAATGCTCCCTCTCTAGCTAGCCTAGACAAAATCTCTCCGCCTGGATTAGCGGGACAAATTTTCCTGAAATTCCGAGAATGGAAACCTGGTTTGGCTATTGCCGGGGAAACAGCCGAAATCCCAGATAGTGCCGTCCCGTAATAGCGGTGTTGCTTTAACCGGTCAAGTCATATTTAGCCTTAGTACTACCAGTACAGAGGCTTGCCAATTACGGCCACCAACTGGTCGGTCAGATAACCGGACAGCTAATGTGCCCCGCGCCAAAAACAAATTAAAATGTGAGGGTGGCCCCCACAGTGGCCGGAGATGTCCTCGCGTTACGCTTTCCCTCAGGCCCGACAACTCAGCGTCTTCTGCCACACCTCGTACACTTCCCTCGATATTTCCTGATTGCCAACGCGAAAACGCACGCTCGAAAATGCACGCAAAATGCTGCGTAAATCGCCTGAAAATCTGCGGTGCGTTCGCGCGCATCACATTCGCGCGTCCAGACAAGTTTCCCCCACTGGGGCGACAGCCAATTCGGCGGAAATTGCTATCCAATTCCAAGTCACTCATCTCGAACGGCGTCCGAATTCTGTCTTGCCCACAGAATATGCACCTTCTACTTGGCTGATGTTCTTCATTCCGTTCGTTGTGCCCGACCCGCCCTTGCCGAGCCGGATCCCGGTTCCACTACGAGCGTATCCCGCTATTCCTTCAATCAGCAAAGCGGCCGCACAACCTGGGTTTCCGGTCAAGAAATGCGGTGAACCTGAGAATCCTTCGTCTCCCCCACTTCCCGCGAGCTTAGCTGCCGCGAAGCAATGGCAATACAAGTTTCATTTTGAACACGAATACGTTGCACAAGACGAGGTCGTCGCGGAACTAGACTACAACATCACGAGCTTTACCTCGCTCCAACTGACGGATGACGTTGCACCGTGGTTGGTTGCGTTTCAGCGTAAGTATATGGAATTGGCCTCTTCTGCGCTCTCGGATCCCAAAGCTCTTGAATTGCTCATCGTCTTGTGTGAAGGCGTCGCTGCCACGATCGGGACGAGCGTCGAGAGTTTTCTGGCGAGCACATCGGATAGGTTTTCGATCACCACTAGCATCACGTCGACCACTCCATCCTACGATGAACGTATCGTCCGCATCGCAGCCTCGACACCTTCGTCGTGCAGCGCCGACAGAGTGAGGATCTGTCCCAGGGAATCCGACTGCGTGATCGTTCAAGAAGACGGTTCTATACCGTTGGCATACAGCGTGGATTACCGGTCTTCCCAGACTCATCTCGCTCGCGACCTGACATTCGGATTCGAAGATATCACGAAGGTAACAAGCGTCTGGGGTGGCATCTCGGTACGTCGCAATGCTGCCATACTCGGAACTGACCCGGTCAACGTTCAATTTGTCTACGAAACCCCGGTTGCGCGATTTGGTTCACCCTCGACACCCTTGCTCTCCGAAAGTCGGCTAATCGACATCGCTGCAACTGGACAAATCGGGCCATTGAAGCAACATTTGGTCCGGCTTTTCCAGGCAATTTTCCCTGATCCGATATCTTCAGATCGCGACCTTAGCGTCCGCTTACGCACGTTGTTTGTTTTCAATCATCGAGAACCTGATCAGGATCCGCGCACCCGTGTTCCCGCTCCGATTTCTTTCTGGCCAAGCTATCCCATCGACTCGACAACCCTTCCGGCGCTCATTGATGACATGGCAGCCAAAATTCTGTCCTGGCGTATGGATAACCCCGTCCGAGACGGCGGCTTCCTATTCGATTTCACTCTGTTTGCCCAGACCGGCAGCGGCAGGTTGCCCGTTCTGAGACTCAGCCAACTCCTTCTCCGAGCCAGCCAGATCACCGACCCGCTGGCATTCAGCAAAAGGCCTAGTCTGCGGAGCTGGAGTCGGTGAACTTTGTGATGTCTTAGACTGGATCCATTTTGCGAATATTCCTGACGTCAAGACGCTGGAGTTCCTCCAGCATGATTTTGCGTAAACGGGTCACAGGAGTCTCCTTTCTCCGTGACCCACAAGTCAGCTCCCCCAACTTTTCCGTTCGCCCCACGCGTAGCGTCCGCCGCGCCAGCGGCTTAGTCCTGGTCGGCAACCCGGAAGTTATGCTGAAATGGGTGTAAGAAATTCAGCAACCCGCCAAAATCTGGGTACAATAAGGGGACGATAAGCGCTGACATACGGTACCTTGTGGTATCAAAAGATGTCCGCCGACACCGTTTGATTTCAAGCGATTACATCACTGTCACGGCAGAGGTCGCGAGTTCGAGTCTCGTCGTCCCCGCCATTCCTAATCAAGCACTTACGCCTGTGGAAGAATTTTCGCGTGGGCACAAAAAGGTACAAATTCCGCGCGAGGCGTCAAATTCCCCGCACAGCTCCCCTATAACAATTTTTGAGTTCAACCCCGGTCTACGGGGCTGATCGCCCCCTTCGTGCCGTAGACCGCTTCTATTCGACATTTCCAACAAAGGATCTGGACAACGTGACGCGCAGTAAAGGCCGCATAGTTTGTCTCCGTGCTAGAAGTCCAGAGCCGTGGGCCGGATGACGGCCTCGCCGATTTCTACGTCGGCTGGTTGCTCGATGGCGTAAGCTATCGCGCGAGCAATTGACTCCGCCGGAATAGCGATCTTGTAGAACTCGCGCAAATTCTTTCTGGTGGTTTCCTCCGAGCTACCTTCGGGTAGTTCCGTTGCAACCGCGGCAGGAGAGATCACGGTGCAACGAATGTTGTCGGCCTTGAGCTCCATGCGCAGGCCCTCAGTCAGCGCCCGCACGGCGAACTTCGTCGCGCTGTAGACGGTGCCACCCGGCGCGAAGACTTTGAAGCCCGCGACAGAAGCGATGTTGATGATGTGGCCCAGCTTTTGCTTTTGCATGATCGGAAGCACTGCGGCCACCCCATATAAGAGGCCCTTGATGTTCACATCGATCATTCGATCCCATTCTTCGACCTTGAGCGCAGCCATAGGTGCGATGGGCATGATCCCGGAATTGTTCACGATCGCGTCGATTCGGCCGTGGCTGTCAACTGCGCCTTTGACTAGAGCCTCGACATCTCCGCGCTTTGTCACATCAGTCTTGAAACCGAGAGCGCTGCCTCCCTTGGCGTTAATGTCCCTGACGAGGGCGTCGATCCGATCTTTGCGCCTCGCTCCGAGCGCGACTTTCGCGCCATTCCCTGCGAGAAGGCGAGCCGTGCTTTCGCCAACACCGCTGCTGGCCCCTGTAATTACCACAACCTTGTCGGTGATATTTGACATTCCCATTCTCTCTTTTTCTCTTTGTTAAGAATTCGGCTGCCATTTTTCAAAAGGCAAATGGATCGAGAAGGGCGAAGGGGACTCCGCCCTTCAGGTTTTACTTGTGAGCTGCAACGGCAACGGGAACCGCGTACTCGGGAAATTTCGTGGCCGGCGCGCCGTGCACCATCGTGTAGGCGTACTCGACGCCTATCCCGTAGGCTCCGTAATGGTTCTTCACGATGTCCATCACGGCATCGTAGGTTCCGCGATGGGCCCAATCGCGCTGCCATTCGAGCATGACCTGCATGGACGTGACTGGCTTTGCGCCGGCTTGAACGACCCGCTTCATCGCGTTGTCGTGAGCAAGTTGGCTCACGTCTCCGCAGCAATCTTCCACGACGTAGATTTCGTAGCCGTCATGAATCGCCTGCACCGTCGGAAACGCAACACAGACTTCCGTCCAAAGGCCTGCAATGAGAATCTTCTTGCGTCCGCTTATTTCGATTGCGGCCACAAAATTCTTGTCGTCCCACGAGTTCATGGACGAACGCTCGATGGGTTCTTGCCCCGGGAATACGGCTCGCAGCTGCGGCCACATATTCCCGCTGAAGGACTTCGTCTCGACCGTGGTCAAAACCACGGGTACGTCGAACACCCTTGCGGCTTTTCCGAATGCCACAACGTTGTTGATGATTCCCTGACGGTCGAAATTGCTTGTTCCAAACAGCATTTGGCCCTGATGGTCGATCAGCGCCACGACGCAATTGTCCGGAGTCAAGAGTCCCTTCTCGCTCAGTTTTGGACGATTGCCGTTTGATGATTGTTGAGTCATACGATTTCAGTTCTCCCTTCAATTCGCGAATGCGTCATTTCATTCCTTCGGCCTTGTCGAATGAAAATCAAATTGAAGTAAGGCAACTGAACGACCAACGGTAAGTTACTGACAATAAAGAGCCGGCCACCAACAAAAGTGTCCGGTATCTCAACAATGATGAATTTTCGGGCAGAACAGGCGTTGGTAGCTGTGTGAAGCGGCCGCTGAACAAAGGATCTAGAACGTCGAAACGAACGGACCGATCAGCCACTCTAGGCGAGAGTGCTTTTTGACGTTCGATCGAATAGGTGAGCTTTGCCTTGTGTGCGAGTCGGTCCTAGGATTGTCCCTGGCGCGATATAGGTAGGGAGTCTTAGGTTCCAAGCTCCACTGTGAAGCGCTTCTTGTTGATGTTTAGTGACCGAATCTTTGATTCGAGTGTGGAGCGCGCAAGCCCTAACTTGGCTGCCGCGCCTGACGGTCCGAAAACCCGTCCTTGGCTTTCTCGCAAGGCTTCTTCGATTACTTCTTTTTCTGTAGCTGCCAGCATCTCCGAAAGATACAGCCCAAATCCTAATCTCCTATCATGAGGCTGTTGCGATAGCCAGCTTTCGTCTACCGACAATTTCTCCGTTTCACAAACGATTACGGATCGTTCGATGATGTTTTGTAATTCGCGAATGTTGCCCGGCCAAGGGTAAGACTGAAGCAGTTGCAGTGTCTTTTGTTCGACACTCTTTATATTTCTGCCTGTTTTGCGTGCGTAGCGTTCAATAAAGTAACCAACCAGCAGGGGAATGTCCTTCCTGCGTTCCCGCAGAGGAGGCATCTCGATCGGAAATACGTTTAGCCGGTAATAAAGGTCCTGGCGGAAGGTCCCGCTGGCCACGGCTGCCGTCAGATCACGATTCGTCGCTGCAATGACGCGAACGTCGACGCGGATAGACTGCCTTCCCCCAACCCGCTCAAATTCCCGTTCCTGTAATACCCTCAGAAGGGCAACCTGGGTGTCGGCCGCTAGTTCACCTACCTCGTCAAGGAAGAGCGTTCCGCCTTCTGCCAACTCGAACCGGCCGATTCGGCGCTGCAACGCTCCCGTGAACGCCCCCCTCTCATGGCCGAACAATTCCGAGGCGACCAGATCACGAGGGATTGCGGCGCAGTTCACGCTGACGAAGGCGCGTGAGGCACGATGTGACCGTCGGTGGATTGCGCGTGCAACCAGCTCTTTGCCGGTTCCTGTCTCACCCGTTATGAGAACCGTGGAGTCACTTGGTGCGACCTTAGAAATTCGCGAGAGTACCGCTTGCAAAGCCGGTGAGGTTCCAACGATCTCCTCAAACATCGATGCCTTGTTAATTTCCTCGCGAAGGGCAACGTTTTCCTGCTGAAGCCTCTCCTCAGCTCTCTTGCGTTCATCAATATCCGTTAACCCAACATACCAACGCTTGACCTGTCCCTTGTCGTCGTGCAGCGGATTGTGACGAGCCAGGAACCAGCGATAATTCCCATCCGCTCCCCGCACACGGAGTTCCGACTCGTAAGCGGAGCCACTGGAGCGATTAGCATCGAAATCGCGCGTCGCTCGTTCCCGGTCATCAGGATGAACGAACAAACTAGAGCGAAAAGAAAGTCCGGTTGTTTGCTGCCACTCTTCAAGACTAACGCCGTAGTAATCGAGCGCAATGCGGTTGGCATAAAGACGTTCACCACCAGGTCCATATACCCTCACCTGTTGGGGCGCTAGGTCCAGAATCTGCCGGAACTCTGCTTCCTGCCTCCGGATCCTTTCTTCGGCAGCCTTGCGCTCGGTGATGTCCGTCACCGCCCCGACAAACTCGATATTGCCCGCCTTATCTTTCACTGCGTGAGCCACGACGTGGACATGCTTGACCGAATCGTCGGGCAACAAGAGCCGATATTCCAGATTGCAATCCTTCCCTTGACTGGTTGCATGACTGATTTGCGCTTGAACCATAGCCTTGTCGTCGGGATGAACCCGTTTAAGGATCGCTTCCACGGCGGGTTTGGCGCCACGGTCGTATCCAAAAATGCGAAAGGTCTCTTCGGACCAGAACATCTCACCCGATGAGGCTTTGCACCCGAAGCTGCCGGTGTGACTGATTCTTTGTGCTTCTGCGAGATAGGCTTCGCTTCGCCCGGTGGCTTCTTCGGCAACTTTACGCTCCGTGATATCCATGATCGCGCCGACGATCTCTTCGTTGCCCGCCTCGTCCCTAATGCAATGTGCAAGATCATGAAGATACTTTATCGAACCATCCGGCATCACCAACCGATGCTCCAAGTCAAAGTCACTTCCGCCCTGCGCCGCACGCTTAAGAACGTCTTTGAGAAGATTGACATCGTCAGGATGTGATCGCTGCAGTATCAGATCGGGCGTTGGTTCCGTCCCGGGTGGATATCCGTAAATCCGAGCCGCTTCCTCGGACCAGAATATCCGCTTGGTACTTACATCCATTCCGACACTACCGGTGCGACTGAGTCTCTGCGCATCTGCTAAATGCGCCTTGCTCCGCCGTAGTTCGATTTCGGTCAGCTTCCGCGTGGTGACATCCATTACCGCGCCAATGACCTCGACGCTGCCGGTTTCATCTCTCTCCGCTTTTCCGACGACCTGTAGATATTTAATCCTCTCGTCCGGCATCAGTAGGCGATGTTCGAGGTCAATTCCTTCTCCTCTGGCAGCAGCGGCTATTGCCATTTCCACCGAAGGCACATCCTGCGGATGAACCCGCTCCAAAATCATTGGCATTGAAACTTTCGAGGAAGGGGCGAATTCAAAAATACGGAAAGTCTCGTCGGACCAGAATATCTCCCCGCTTGAAACGCGCCAGCCAAAGCTCCCTGTATGGCTGAGCCTTTCTGCCTCGGCAAGATATGCCTCTCGACGTCGGAGTTCCCGAGTGAAAAGCCCGTGGTCCGTAACGTCCATCCCTCTCTCAAGGAACTTCAACGCTTCCGAATACGAGCAGATGGACGTGCGATTTGAAACAACGAACTGAATCATTTCTTGTCGGACCGACCAATTTGGAGCATCGGTGCCGCCTCACCCAGCTCAGCGCTTTCCTGCCTGGGGTCCGCTCGACAGCACTTTGACTCTTTCCCGATTCCGAGGTAAATACACCTAGGTATTATTTCGTGTTATTTTCGTTATCTATTTGCGGATCAATGAGTTAGACGCGGATTACGTGATCACGCAAGGGAGTTTGGCCGTGGCGCCATGAATAAGTCGATCAATCTGGCCGAGCGAGTCCGATTTGGAACATTTGAGCTCAACGTCCGAACCGGTGAACTTGTCTCGATCGGGACAGCCGCCGTGGAAGCTGGGTCCGCAAGAGTCCAGCTCCGCCAGCAGCCCTCCCAGATTCTGCGAATCCTGGTGGAGCGCCAAGGCAACATGGTTACCCGCGAGGAAATACGGCAGATTCTTTGGCCGGACGATACCGTCGTGGAATTCGATAGAAGCATTAACGTTGCAATGACGATCCTCCGAAAGGCGCTCGCAGACGATGCCGATCATCCCAAGTATATTGAAACTCTGACGGGGCGCGGATACCGGCTGATCGCACCAGTCGAATGGCAACCGAGTCAGACGGCCGCTCCGGGCTTACTCGAACCGCGAGCCGAAACGTTGCCCAGGATCGAAGGCCAAATAAGCGAGCGGGAACCAAGAGCACCGAAGTATTGGTTGAAAGCGGCGGTCGTGGCAGTGTCTGCTGTCATGTTGGTCGGCATCGCCTATAGGTCCTGGCGACACTTTCGGGACGCAACACCACCAAGCTCGCAAAAAATCAGGCTCGCCGTACTGCCGTTTGCGAATCTCACTGGCGATCCCAATAGAGAATATCTAGCGGACGGTCTGACCGAGGAGATGATTTCACAGTTAGGACGGCTTAACCCGGAACAGTTGGGTGTGATCGCACGAACGTCCGTCATGGGATACAAGCACAAGGACGTACGCCTGGACCAGATTGGACACGATCTTTCTGTGCAGTATGTGCTGGAAAACAGCCTCCGCGAAAATGGAAATCAGTTACGCCTTACCGCTCAACTGATTCAGGTGAAGGACCAAACTCACCTGTGGTCACAGGATTACGACTATGCGGCGAAAGACACTCTTAATGTTGAAGACGAGGTAGCCAAGGCTGTAGCTCGGGAGATTCGGGTACGTTTGACTTCGCAACAACAAGAAAACTTGGGACGATCGCGGCCAGTCGATCCGGAAGCCTTCGATGCCTACTTACAGGGGTACTACTTCTGGCAGCGGGACACAGACAAGGACACAGACATTGCCGCGAAGTATTTCGAGCGGGCGACTCAAATTGACCCCTCCTATGCATTGGCTTGGGCATGGCTGTCTCGGGCGCGCAACTGGCAAGCCAACGAGGGTCTAATCCCTATGGAAGAGGGCCGCCGGCTTTCCCGTGAAGCGATTGAGCGGGCTTTAGCTCTTAACCCGAACCTCGCAGCAGCCCACGCCCAGATGGGACGGATTAAGCAACAGGTCGATTATGACTGGGCTGGAGCGGATGCTTCTTTCCAGCGGGCGGTTGCTCTCGAACCAGCAAACGCCGAAAATGTAGGTTTTGCGGCTTGGCCGGCAGCCATCTTCGGCCGCTTTGACGAAGCGCTTAAATTGAACCGCCGAGCCGTTGACTTGGATCCGCTCGATGCTAACAGTTGGGAGAGGCTTGGGGAGACCGAGATTTTTATGGGGCAGCTAGACCAAGCCGCAGCGGATTGCAAGAAGGCTCTTGAACTGAACGCCGAGGTAAGTGGAATGTTAAGCCAAATCTATCTTATGCAGGGGCGGCCGCAGGATGCTTTGCGAGAAGTCGATCACGTACACTACGCTCCCCTACGTGCGTTTCTGTATGCGCTCACGTATCACGCGCTTGGCCGGGAAAAGGAGTCAGACGCCGCATTGCGGGAATTAGAGATGAAATACCATGCAAGTAATGCGTTCGAGATCGCCGCGATTTATGCTTTCCGGAACCAGACCGACGAAGCGTTCGAGTGGCTGGACCGAGCTTATGCCCAACGTGATCCCAGTATGATGTCTACAAAAGTGCAGCCTCTGCTGAACAGCTTGCACAACGACCCGCGATTTGCCGCGCTCTTGAAGAAACTCAACCTGCCGAATTGACACTCTGCTTCAGAGAGACTTCGCGTATCCTGCCATTCCGGCCCAACGTCGAGCATTATTGACTGATATTTCTTCGACCATTTACTGGAAGTGATTGGGCAACTCGGAAGATATGAGTCGCCCGTCGGATTAGTACCGAGAAACGCGCTAATGTTGACTGTCTGGCCACCTTCCAGGTGGTCGGCAAACCCAGAGTTATTCTAAAATGGGTCTGCGTAATTCAGTAATTCGGCCAAATCTGGGTACAATAAGGGGACGATAAGCGCTGACATACGGTACCTTGTGGTATCAAAAGATGTCCGCCGACACCGTTTGATATCAAGCGATTACATCAAAACGCTGCCCTTTTGGCTTCAATCCGCACATGAGAATAATGCGCCAACATTCTCTGGGAAACGTGGCCCGCTATCGACATGATCGTACGATCGCTTGTCTGAGATTCAGCAAGCTCTGTAATTGCGTGATGTCGTAAGTCGTGGAACCGCAATCCAGCCGTGGAGCTCCTAAGTTTGTGGATGTCGGCGCCACAAGCGGCATTGCCGCATCTCTCTGCTGGAGCCTGCAGATGTCCGCACTCGGGACAGGTTACCGCTCTTGTCAGACTTCTCCATGCAGAACGCCAGCCGCCCATCGGCCTCATGGGATTCGGCCGCGAGTATCCTTCGGAGCTCGGAAATACATACCACTGTGGCTGAAGGTCGTTTCCAAAAAGCAAGCGAGCGCGTTCTCGAAGGCGCATGATGGCGCTATAGGCACCTCTATTCATCGGAATCACGCGTTCACCGGCTCGGGTCTTTCCACGACGAATTACGAGAGAGCGGTCGATGAAATCGATGTCCCGCCAACGCAACTGGTTTATCTCGCAGCTGCGCATCGTTGTATTGAGGGCAAGTACCGTTGCAAGATACGCCGTTTCCCACTCAGGCCTAGACTGGGCGATCTTCAGCAAACACAGTTTCTCGTCTGGTTGTAACGCCCTTCCAATGTCGCTCCGTTCTGGGAGACGCGGTACGTCGTCTTCGAAAAAATGCCAACGCCTTGCCCGTTTGAGAATGCGGCGCAGAGTCCCTAGCTCCATATTAATGGTCGTATTTGATATACCCTCGACCTTTCGATGCCTAACGTATGCCAGAATCGTACCCGCATCGATGCGCGCAACCGATAAATGACCGCAGTACTCTCGCACCGGTTTGGCATGGTGGGACTCGGAGCGCGCGCTGCATGGCTCAACGTGAGCCTCACGGTCCGCAAGATACTGCGTGATCGCCTCCCCTATTCTAAGCCTTGAAAATTGTTGGCTCGCTGGAGCAAGGGCGATCAATTCTTTCTCGCGCGCTTGCGCTTCGCGCCAGTCGGTCGTGCCGAGCGATTGACGAAATCGCTGGCCATCAACAAAAAAATGTGTGTGCCATGTCTTACCTCGTTTTGTTAGAGCCATGCCGTCCCCTTCCTTTCTTCGAGGAATGAGCAATTCGACTCTTACGCCACTGCTTGCCGTGCTCGGCCCACCATTTCTGCCGATGTTTCAGCTGCGCACGCTCACTGCAGTCAGTCGAGCAATACTTCTGCGCGGCACGCTTCGCGATGAATTTCGCGCCACATTTATTGCAGATCCTTGCTCGCCAACTTTCCTGATACAGAAGGTAGAGCGCTCTCTGAAAGTCGCACGTGCTTTCATAGACAAAAGCCCCTTTGCCCCAATCCAGCCACCAATCGGCCGGCATAGACACGATCTGATGCCCGTACGCATCCTCGTGGGATTCCACGTATGCAAGATCAGGGGGTGGTTTCAATCCGAGGAGAATGCTCAAGATCGGTTCGGGCTCAGCTCCTTCCCAAAGTCCGTCCACCCATTGGGGATAGTCTGAAATATTCGGAGTTGAGTTGTTCTTAACCCTTTCGTATTCCTCGTCCGGGAAAAATCCAGGCCACCGCTTTCGAAAGTTAGCCCAGACTTGCTGGCTCGGGTGGATATTTGCGAATTCTTCCAACGCTAGAAGAAGGTTTCGCTTATCTCGCTTCAGACGTCGCTCACCCGAACGCCTGTAGGCAGCGTGAAGTCGCTGGATGTCTATCGGGAGCACGCTAGAGTAAACACAAATACATTAATGCTAGTAAAATCATTGTCCTTGTCACTCTAGCACATCCTAGGTGATTCTTGAAAGCGTTCTGTTTCGAATGGAGGCTTTCCGTCATGTCTTTGAAAAGTCTTCGCGAGGCCGCTGAAATCTGGAGTGTTTCGGTCCATACGGTTCGTCGCTTGGCTGACGTCGGGCTCCTGGAGACGGTCAGAGTCGGACGAAGACGCCTAATTTTGGAGAGCGAAATAGAAAGGATTATTGCGACTGGAGTCCCGAGCCCTCAAGCATACGGGGCCGCGTGCAAATGGCTACCGAGGCGCGACGATTCGGTCGAGTGAAGCTCGAGGCCAACAGTCGTCTTTTCGTTAAGGAGCTTAAGGCGATGTCAATCACCGTTCCGCAATTATTGACTCTTATTTCTGTCTCAAGAACTCTCTGCGTTTCCCCGCATACAATCAGGTCGTGGGTTCGCAAGGGTCAGCTTCGCCCCATCCGATTGTGTCGGAGACTGCTGTTTCACCCGGATGAGATTGCCCGTTTCCTCGCTGAGGCTAACCGGCCGTGAGCACTCAACCCGATGGAAACACCGTGCTGCTCTCGGTTGCGGAGTTTTCTGACACCCTCCACATCACCGTTTCCTGTACAAGACGCTGGATTCTCGAACGCAGGATCGCCACCGTAAAGCTGGGCCGACTAGTACGAATACCCCACACCGAGCTTGAACGGCTCATCAGCGGTGGACTCCGGCCCGTTCAACCTGCCAAGTTGCGCGATGCCGTGCGCTGATGCTGGTCGAAAAAATGGACTCCCGAACCCAGGCAACGATTGCATGCAACAGCAACAGGAAATCCACCAGCGTGGCGCACGAGGTTCTTAACAGGGTGGAGCCAAAATCAACAGACAAGACCACGCTCTGGAAAAGATTCGTTTTCGATCCAGCCGGGCTCATACCTCCAGCAGAGCCGATCTATGATGGTCTGCTCGCAAAAGGAGATTTGGCTGTCTATTTGGGCCGAGAAAAGCACCGGAAGAGCAGTGTTCTTTTACAGTTTGCGATTTGCGCCGCGCTGGGTCGGCCGTTTCTTCATTTCAAATTTCACGGCGCAAAGCCTCTTAAGGTTGTTCTGCTCGATTACGAGAGCAAGTCCCAGACACTCAAGCTACGATATGCCTCTGTCGTGGAAGCGCTGGGTCTCAGCGTGGCCGAACAGGAAATCCTTCGTAACAGCCTTCAGCTGGTGGAAATGAGAAAGGCATTCAGAGCAGGAGTCAAACATTCACGGTTTCCAGTTCGACCAGAAAAGGGACGAGAAGCCGAGTTTGATCAGGCCGAACAAGACTGGCGAGGCTTCATACGGGGAATGCCGGCTGACCTATATATCATCGACCCGATGCGCTGCATGCATGCACAGGGTGAGAACGATTCGACACTCGAAGCACTCCTGACCCGCGTGCATGAACTATTCGGAGATGCGGCCGTCGTGATCTCCCACCATTTGCGCAAACGAGATCGAAGGGCGGACAAGCAACGCAGTCTCAAAGGAGACATGCGTGTTTGGGCCGATGAAGCCAGGGGTAGCAGTGCCATCACCGCTCATTCGGACGTAATCATTTGCCAGGAACGAACTGTTGAAGACGGGATCGAAATATTGCATTTAGGGGCGTATTCCAGGGACAGCGACGACATTGAGCCCCTGATGCTTCGAGAATCAGCGCCCAATAGCTTTTTCTGGGAAGTAGCGCCAGATGTCCCGCTAGATCTGTTTCCGTGCGTTGACGAACTGAAACGGACGGGACAGGAGTTCCCCAATAAGGCTGCCGCAGTCAAATTCCTGATGACGACAATTGGCTCTGGCCGCACCACCTCGTACAGTCGTCTGAACGAACTCCTACATCGGAAAATTCTCGTTCAACGCGACGGGGTGATCAAAATGGGTGAATCGTTGGCTGAAGTCCCTTAAACCCGTTATATGAGACGGTTACGCATCCGGCATGACACCGGACAGAGTTGGACTGTTGGACAAAGTGAGACGTCCAACTATCCAGTTCAATCCAACAAAGGGCTGGATCTGTTAAGTACTGTTATTTCTATCTCATGCATATAGAATCCGGCGTTCTGCCGCTTTCTCCGGCACCGTCCCAGCCGTGTAGTTGTTCGAGTTTTTGAGAACGCGACATCGCGGCGTCCCAACCCGTGCAGTTCATTCAATTGTCCGTTGGCGGCATCATTAAATCCGAGCAGAAAACAGGTCTGTCGCACGGCACCAAGCTGTCTAGCCAGCCCTAAGGTTACCGGACGTATGCTCACGTACATGTACGTCGCGTGTCGATAACGGTCGGCATCGTCGCACAGATGGACTGGACACTGGCGAGCGCCGAAAAGTACCCCTCCGTACCCACTTTTCACTCTGCATGCCCACAACATTTGCTACCGAGTGAGACCGGGTGCCACTGAGCGACTCTAGGCTCATCCCTAAAACTCTTCGCACGAGGGCAATCGTCGCGTAGATGCGTTTGGCACGCGACCAGATCAGCGTCGAGGAATGCGCACAGCCCTATTTTTCAGCAATATCCCCGTGGATATGAACATCGCCCGGCGTGATTTGAACAGTACGCGACCATTTTCTGCCGCTGTGCGCAATCTCCACGAGATGCTCGCCGACGGCTAACGTGATGTCCGAGGGCGTATTCCCGAAGAACCTTCCGTCAACGTGTCCGACATCGAACGCAGTCTCTGGTTAAATCCGCTGATCACTTCAGATGGCGTACCGGTCGCTGATTCGACGATCACGCGGACTTTAGGGTTCGCTGCTTCATCTTTGTACGTGCGCCCACACGTGTATGTGATGGTTGTGGCCGTCACTGCTTGCATGGCATTCTCGCGCTGCATAAATGACCAATTAATGAGCCTGCCCAATTCATTCGGGGTTAGCTTGCCGAGACCCATTGATATGAAATCATCGTGCGAAATATCAGAATTCTTTCCGAATTCTTCGGTCCACTCGAAGAATTCAGGTGGTTTAGGGGTCGGTCTAGCCGCAGGTTTTGTCGGCTGTCGAGAAGCTGTGGTCTGCGTTGTTGCGGTCTGCGCCGGACACACCAAAGGACAACACAACAGAGCCAGAGCTATATAGATTTTGAGCATTGGAACCTCTTTGCCCAATAATTATCGCCGGGAGTGACGCGTAGGAGGGTAAAATGGCGAGGTACTTCACGGATTGGTTACTGCCTGTTTGAAGTCTGAATGACCTTCAAATTCCACGATCCAGACGAGGAAATTCGGAAGCGGATCGCCAAGCTGCGTCTAATGCCGGGAGGAATGGCGCAGGCGGCATCCGAAGGCAAAGGAACAGGAGTCTTGAAATGTGCGAGTGGACGATCCCAGCCGTTCAGCCGTTCTGGAGCACAAGTAACCCAGCATTGTGGGGCTTGTGCGGAACGATACTTGGTGCGGTGTTAAGTGGCGGTTCCCAGTTCTTGATTGGACTTCATAAACAACGAGCCGACAAACGTGAAAGGATGCAGAAGGTCCGAACAGACACGCAACGAGCCTTTCGGATGGTAGCTATGGACTTTGTTATCGCAAAGGCCGACCTAGCAGGAATTCGAGAGGACAAGTTCGTACGCGAAATTAGCGCCGGGATTGGTTCGTGGTCGCGCTACGCGGATGATATAGCCGCGACCGTCTCGCGTGACGAATGGAATACGCTTAGTATGGCTGCTTTTTGTACAATCAATTTTATCGAACGAATACCGAAGTACGTCGCAGAAGGTGCCCTGTCACCCGACACGCTCTCGTTGTTGTCAACCTACGAAAACAATATTGAAGAAGCTATAGAAGTCATCCAGAAGTGGCGTCGAGTGCATGAGACCTAAATACGAAAGCCACCCCGGTTAGGAGGTGGCCTTCTTTCTTGCTGCCCATCGCTTCTTCGCGGCTAGGCTCATTTTTCGTTTCGCTGCTGCGGATACAACCCGCTTCTTCGGTCCGGTATGATTCCTACCGCCTAAGATTCTAATGGCGGCATCGATTGTATTGATTTGCCGTTGCATCTCGTTACGCTGTTTTTGGAGCACTCTTAAAGCCTCAATCATGACACCTCCGCCCAGAATGCTACCATCTGCCACGAAGAGAGTCGGAGATTATTTTGACTTAATCGCTGGAACGAAAGTTGAAGACCAGCTTCCCGGCTACGCAATAGGGTTGAGGATCGACCTGGAGCGCTTTATAGGCTCTTAAGTGCTTCTATAGAAGCCTTGTCCTTAGATCGTTCATCGCGTTCAAGCTGTGCCTTCCGCGCAGGTGAAAAGTATTGCCAATCGACTCTGGTCCGCTTGACAGCTAGAAGATAGTTGAACAGGATCAGTTCGACGTTGCGTTCCGTATTGCTCTCGGCTAAATGGTTCAAAGAGTCTAGTAACCTCTCGGCTTCCAGCAGGCGCGGTTCATAGTAGAGCGCGGCCTTCGTTCTATAGTCGTCACAGCGTTTGATTGCGTCGTACGCGCTATTCGCTTGTGTCCTAAACTCTGCCGACGTACGAAATTCCCTTTCGTCCTCAGGCGAGGGAGCGGTAACTCGGATAGCTACAACGACTGCCACGGCACCAATAACGATCAACAAGAGTCGTCGCTTCATACCGATGCCGCACGTTCTTCAAACTTCATCTCGAACGGCACGCCGTCCTCGCGCGTGAATCGGCACCGAACGTAAAACGTCTGCTTCATCGCTTCGGGTGTTGTCGCTACTTTTTGTTCCAGAAAGATTTGGCCTGCTTCATCCAAGACACAATAGAACGACCAGCGATCTCCTAGATCCAAACCGATCGTTAGCTTTTGCTCCTTGAAAATTTCGTTTCTAAATGCCTGCACAGTGCTAATCTTCTTCATAGCCGGTCTCCTTTGCCATTGCGCCTTGAGCGCGTCATTCATCGGGAGCGTATCGCATCCCGCTGGAGACCGGCCTTCTCATCCCATCTGGTAAGTCGGCTAATCGGAAACTTGAAACCGCATGGACGGTAACGGCGTTCTATAAAAGGGAGAGTCAAGAAAAAACACTGCCGTTGCGACTGGAAGGAGCAGGGGCGTCCGCGCGCTCTCCAGCCTACGTAATGTTGGGAGGCTCTGGCTTTTTCTTTTTGCAGATTCATCGTGATCGTGACGATGCTCTCGGCTTCCGATGCCAACAAGCAGTGTGGTGGTCAAATGCCAACCATGGTTCTATCTGAGACTCGTGGCCCATAGCTTTTTCTGGTTGTCCGAGAGGGCCTAGGGTCGGGTGTGGGACTAGATGCCCGAAGCACACAGAGCCTAACTAATCAGCTGAGACTCGCTCTCGAACCAGAGTGTCTCGAGAACCCCACAGCCACCGCCAGAGCCCAACAGGCTTCGTTGCGAAGAAGCGATGAAAACCGCTGGTAGAGAAAACCCCAACCACGGGGCCGCATTGCCCCGCAACCGATCACATGGCGCGGTAAGTCAGAACAAATCTTCCTCGTTCAAACGGACTGCGAAGCAAGAAAAACTCCAGCCCCAGGAGATGTGTTTTTTCTTGACTTCTACCTTTATTGAACTTACCAGGCAAGTGGAAGTATTTGAGCCCACCACGCGCGGACACTGCAGCGACCATAGGCTTAAGACTCTGTAGTATACTCACACGCAAATTCAGGCGACCACGCCCGCAAATAGCACGCCCGTCCATGTACCATTTCGCCTCATTCCAGCTGGACCCTCGCGAGCACGAACTGCGCCGCGACGGAATCCGCATCAAGATTCAAGAACAATCCTTTACCGCCCTGCTGAAACTCCTGGAAAGTCCCGGCGAACTCGTAACTCGCGAATACCTGTGCAAAGCAATCTGGCCGGCCGATACGTTTGTCGACTTCGATGCCGGCTTGAACAAAGTGATCAAGCAGTTGCGCGAAGTCCTGGGGGATTCGGCGGAGGCGCCGGCATTCATCGAGACTGCACCTAGACTCGGCTATCGTTTCGTTGCCCCCGTCGAGTGCTATGACGTGACGCCTTCGGCGAAGACCAGGTTGACATATTACGTACCGGCGGTCCTTGGGGCGATTGTTGCTACTCTTGGCGCGCTGGCCCTCTGGAAGATGGCCTTCCAAATTCCGAGCACGCCAAGAGTGCTGCGTTTCACAGCCCTGACAAATGATGGTCAAGTTAAGGGCGGACCAATCGTCACTGATGGTTCTCGAATCTATTTCAACGAGGTACTACCCGGGCCGCGCGATTTCATCGTCCAGGTGTCCGTCAAAGGGGGAGAGGTCGCTCCGCTTCCTGTGCCGCTGAAACTGCCTCATTTGCTGGACATTTCCAAGGATGGAGATGAGCTCCTGATTGCGAATAGAGAAGGAACCCGAGGGCATTCGCTCTGGATGCAGACGGTCGCGGGAGGATCGCCGCGTCGCATTGGGGCAATCCTAATCGACGGTGATGCGCGGTTCGGGGCCGACGGAACGAGCATCGTCTACGGACACGGACGAGACATCAACTCGGTCAGCCGGGACGGCTCCTTTGCTCGAAGACTCCTAGAGATCGACAACAATCGCTATCCCTATTCCTTTCGATTTTCACCGGATGCGACGGTACTTCGATTCAGCCAGTTCAATACCGAGTATGAGGATCAACTCGTTTCCGCGACACTCATGGAAGCCGCTGCCGATGGGACGGGTGCCCACAAACTGTTTCAGGGATGTTGCGGCAGATGGACTCCAGATGGGCGGTTTTTCATTTTCATAAAACGGGTCGATGGCAGAAATGACCTGTGGGCCCTGCCGGAGCAGAAACATCTGCCCTGGCGGAATCGTGACAGAGCGCCATTCCAGTTGACCGCAGGTCCGCTGAGCTTTGGTTCTCCTTTGCCCAGCAAGGATGGCACGAAGGTCTTCGCCATCGGCGATTCCCCGCGAGCCGAAGCAGTTCGTTATGACCCGCGCGCCGGGGAGTTCGTGCCCTACCTGTCCGGCATTTCCGCCGAAGGTCTGGCATTCTCCCGAGATGGTCAATGGGTCACCTATACTTCCTATCCCGATGGCACACTATGGCGGAGTAAAGTAGACGGAAGCGAGCGGCTGCAGCTTTCCTTTCCGCCCATGCGAGTTCTTCTGCCACGGTGGTCGCCCGATGGTAAACAAATCGCCTTCAACGCCATTGCCCCCGGCGTGCCGTGGAATATTTATCTGATCTCAAGCGAAGGTGGCACTCCGCAGCGAATACTCCCAAGCGAACATAGTGAGATGGATGCGAACTGGTCACCAGATGGAAAATCACTGGTCTTCGGTAGTCTTATGGTCCCGAACACGCCGATCTCCACGATTGACCTCGACTCTAGGCGTGTCTCCACCTTGCCCGGTTCGATGGGACTCTATTCTCCTCGATGGTCGCCGGACGGAAAGTATATTGCGGCTATCACAACCGAACCGCCCCACAAGCTGATGCTCTTCGAGTTAACCGCTCAGAAGTGGACGGAGGTATTTGGCTTTGAAATGGGCTATCCGAGCTGGTCACACGACGGAAAATATATCTACTTTGTGGATGCACATTCTCCTGGTCAGAACGTCCCTTGGCGCGTCGCCAGACTCCGGCTGCGTGATCGCAAGATCGAGACCATCGTGGATTTCCAGAGAGTCGGGCGCTTGACGGTCGGAACGATCGTGGAATGGTTTGGAATTGCTCCAGACGATTCTCCTTTGATGGCCCGCGATATCAGCACGCAGGAACTCTATGCGATCGACGTGAATTGGCCATTGGATTGACCAACTGCCGAACCGCTGTCGCGGTCGACGATCCGAAATCCGATCACACTGCAAACTTCTCAGCGAAGGTAGCGAATCCTGAGGAACTTGGCGACGTGCTCTAATGGTGGTGACTTTTAACCCATCCAAAGGCGCCTTCTGAATGAGGCTTTGAGCGCACCCGCCTGGTAAACCCGGTGATCTCAATGGGGTCGATGCAACACTCGGCTAGAACCCACCTTGCATTGAAAACAAGAGCTAAAAACGCTCGCTGGGTTAGATCAGTCGGAACGCCACCCCTGGCTAGGTTTTCACCAAGTGCAGTCAAACAGATCGGTTCTCCGGGAAAGCATTGTCGAATCAACGCGTTGGATGGTGTTGCATCGACCCCATTGAGATCACCGCGTTTATCGGGAGTTGAGGCCGCGATCTTATCGATCCACATTGTCCAGTACCCAGATGCTGCCGGAACGGTCTTCCATCGCCAGCACAAGTTTGTCCTGGGTCAACGAAAGTTCGACGAAGTTAATCTTATCTGGGATCATCAGGCTCGGGTTCGTGAATGACGTCACACGGAAAGCCTCTCCAATTGGCCGACCGTAAGTTGGATCGAAGCGGATTCCCCACACATTGAATAGACCGCCCCGGGCCGAAATGAAGTAAATCTTCTTTCCATCGGGCGACCACCGGGGCTTGTCGTCCCAAGGCTGGCTTTTGGAGATGAGTGTCCAATGTCCGCCTGCCGCCGGGATGACGTAGATACTGGCCTCCACGTTTGGTATCTCGCTTATCGCTTGGAATAGAATCCATCGACCATCCGGAGAATAGTGCGGCTGGGAGAGGTTATAAGTCGGATGGGAAGCAATCTTTCGCGCCCCTGCTCCCCGAGGAGAACCTGTGACTATACTGGGCATCGCCCAGATGTCCCACCGGTGACTATCGCTATTCTCCAGAGTTACGAGAAGCCGCTTGCCATCGGGGGACCAATCATACGGTAACGGGACCTTCGTGCTTAGCGCGGTAAGTGCCTCTTCCTGGCGGTTCTGGCTGGACCAAATCATCATCTGCGTATTCCGGGGCGAGGATTTGTCGAAGCGCAAGTAGGCAAGGCGGGTTCCGTCGGGCGACCAGTTGGGAAAGGCACGCTGGTTATCGTCAGCTATGATGGGCGCTTCCGTGCCATCGGCCAGCGATTTTGCCCACAGGTCCCATTTGCCTCCTCGCACACCGCAATAGGCCAACTTCTTGCCGTCTTGCGATAGGTTTTCCGCCCAGGCCTCCACGCCGGGCGAAGTCACCGCCTGGCCCGCCCCACCAAGCCGGCCACGAGAAGCATCGAATGGAAATAGCCAGGCTCGAACACGCCGGGTTCCCCCCGTAAACGCTAATTTCCTTCCATCGGGGGAAAGCGCCAAGTGGGTGTCGTACGCTGATCCTGTCGTCAGGCGCTCAATGGCGGTGGCCTTCAGCGTTTTCGGATCGACAGACATCTTCCACAAATTCCTGGAGCCTCGAAGTGCACGCTCGAAGTAAATCGCCTCGCCCAAAGCCGACCATGAGAATTCCAAATCCATCCTCGATTCGAAATCCCCGGCGTCTGCCAATGCATCTCCAAACTGTTTGAGAACTTCGGGGGTGATTTCCGATCGAATTGCGTGTCCACCCGTGGCGGGCATTGTCCAGAAACTGGGGGCTGCGCCTTGTTCCCATCCCCAAAACGAAATCCTTTTGCCATCCGGGTGCCACGCGGTTGAAATCACGAAGAGGTTCCGACCGGGACCAAATTCGACCAATATCCTGTGGGGTGTTCCTCGGGAAACGTCCATCACGAATGTGCCGTCCGAAACCATCCACGTAGGATATGCGCGGAACATAATCTGTGAGTTGTCAGGAGACCATCGAGGGTAGTATCCGAAAGACGAGATCTTGCGTTCCAATCCCACGCCGCCCAGTGCGGGCACGATGTACAGGCCTCCCTCCTCATTTTCGGAGCGATATGCGATGTACTTGCCATCGTGTGACCAGTCGGGCTGCCAATTGTGCCCCAGTCCCTTGGTTACCTGCACGGCATCTCCGCCGCTAACCTGTTGCACCCATATGTCGAATTTTCCGCCGCGATTGGAGCTGTAAGCGATATAACGGCCGTCAGGTGACCAAGTAACGCCGGTCTGCAGGCCGTCGTCAAAGGTAATGCGCGTTAGAGTCCGCTGCTTCGGCGACCCTGAGACTTGTCGCCGCTGGTAAATAAGAAAACCCGCCCCCGCTACCAACACGCAGGCCCCGAACAGAATTGCAAGACGCAGGGTCCTCGGGAAGTTTGACGCGCGCTTCGGGACGTTCCCGTTCACTACTTCGACCGGTATCTTATCAACGCCAGCGCGTTCGACCGGCGCGACAAATCTGTACCCTCGCCGCGGCAGCGTCTCGACAAATCGCGGGGCCTCCGCCGAGTCCCCCAGCGCCTCGCGGATCTTGTTGATCGCGGTATTCAGATTGTGGTCGACGTCGACGAAGGTGTCTGGCCACAACCGTTCCTGCAATTCTTCGCGCGTCACTACGTCGCCGGGATGCTCCAGCAGGATGGCCAGAACCTCAATCGGTTGGCCGGTAAGCTTCAGCTTCCTCCCATCCTTGCGCAACTCGCCCGCTCGAAGGTCCAATTCGAACACTCCGAAACGCACAAGGCGGGCATCACAAGGGATTGGTTCCACAAGGCACTTCTTCCGTTGCGAAAGTCTAGCACTGAACTACCGGTAAATGTCCTTTCCCGTTGAACAACACGCTTATGGGCGAGATGGGTGACAGCGTTGCTTTGCATCGCTAGTTTGGGCTTCCGCTCCCCTCTTTCCGACTTGGCGGCGGAGCCTACGTTGAGCATCAGGGTTCGGGTCAGCAACCACACCCAGGCCTCACCGACCCTGCTTGCCAAGGCTCAACGCGAAGCCGGCAGAATCCTCGGTCAAGCTGGTTTGCAGATCGTCTGGATATATTGCCCGATGGGCAAGTCAAGAGCGGTCCCGGGAGATGCTTGTCTGGAACCATGTGAGCCGAGCGACATCGTCTTACGAATACTCCCTGAGTCCACGGGATATGGACTTCCAACGGCTAGCGTCGGTCTTGCGATCCACCCGTTTCTGGCGGCTGTTTACTATGACTATGTGGTGTTTCGCGCTAAAAATGACGCCACCGAGTCCGATGCTCCTGTAATTTTGGCTTGCGTTATCGCTCATGAAATCGGTCATTTGCTGCTGGGCCCGAACGGTCACTCACTGGCAGGAATCATGCAGCCGCAATGGGAACCTGAATAGATCCGACAGGCAACAATGGGCACGCTTCTTTTTACATCCGCACAGTCGAAGCTCATGCGAGCACAAGTGCAAGCGCACAGTAGACCAAAGGCGGCGGCCCTTCCGCAAGGTAGCGTTGAAGTGGTGCCAAGGTGCCCTGTGTCAGAGAATCCTGCAAACGAAAAAACCGGCCAGTCACGCTCACGTCGCAGTTGTTACCTTGCGGGAGCGAAGACGTTGACCCACAGAATTCCACTTGGACGATATGTCGGGTAATCGGAACTTGAAATCCACATGGACGGTAACCACGTTAATCGTCCAAGCGCCACGACGATTTGCTTCGATTACTTCCTCGAACGCGGTTTCGAGATAATTTCCGTGTAGCCGACCATCCGGGAGTAGCCGAGCAAGCCGGTAGAGTTTCTCACCCCAGTTGACTCGGGGCTCTACCAGACGAATGTCGTCTGAATGCAAATGAAGACTCAAATTTACAAGTCTGTTCCTCAGAACCTCGTACGGGCCAGTCAGACGTCGAACCGCACTCCGAAACGTGCTAAACTCTGGCCAATTGGAAGTTTCCCATGTCAGTTGATTCCTTGCCCCCGATTACCCGCTTCGGTACGTTCGAGGTTAATGTCCAAACTGGGGAAATGCGCCACGGCGGACAGAAAGTAAAGCTCCAGGAACAGCCATTCCAAGTGTTGGTCGCTCTGCTTGAACGACGGGGAGAAGTTGTTACCCGAGAGGACTTGCGCAACAAACTCTGGCCTCAGGACACCTTTGTTGATTTCGATCACAGTCTGAATGCAGCTATTAAGAGGCTGCGCGATGCGCTGGGCGAATCGGCGGACGCTCCTGTGTTCATTGAGACGCTCGCTCGACGTGGCTATCGGTTCATAGCTCCAGTCAACGGCTCTTGTGCTTCAGGCGTGATCGAAATCATCCCAGCCCCGAAGCAAAGCCAATCATTTTTCCGGACTCACCGAATCGCCATCGCCTGCCTCGCAGCGATCCTAGTCGCCGCACTGGTCTGGACAGCATGGCGCCTTCCATCTCGGCGCACGGACATCATAGAACATAAGCTAACCTCGAATTCTTCGGAAAGCGGCGTAACTGGTGCAGGCTTCTCTCCCGACGGCAAATACCTCGCCTACTCGGATAACACAGGGATTTACCTTAAGCAGCTTCGCACTGGTGAAACCCACCCTGTCCCCCTGCCGCCAGACTTCTCTGCCCGTGTGGACGACTGGTTTCCGGATGGCTCTCATTTGCTCGTTACACGCCAAGAACGACCCGGCCAACTAAGCTTGTGGAGTATTTCGATCTTCGGAGGTTCGCCCCGTCAGCATGCAAAAGATGGTTCAGGAGGGTCAGTGTCCACGGATGGAGCGCACATCGCCTTCTGCCGTGGTGATTTAACCTATGGGGCTTTGCACGGTTTGCTCGGTCGAGAGGTCTGGATCATGCGTTCCGACGGAACGAATTTGACCAAGGTTGCCGCCGATAATGATTCGCTGCTCGGAGCGCCGACCTGGTCTCCCGACGGTAAACGAATCGCCTACATCAAAGAGAAATGGGCCGCCGACGCGCCGACGCGTTCGGTTGAGGTGAATGAATGGAAGAGCGCAAGAGCTGAAACCATCTTTTCAGACAGCCGCTTGACGCCTGCGCTGCATTGGCTGCCCGATGGCCGCCTGATCTACGCCCTTGCCGCTGGTCAATATGGGCAAGACTCAACCTTGTGGATAGTGTCGCGGCAACAATCTGGAAAGATTTCCGAGCCCCCGAAACGTATCACGCAAGGAAACGGTTGGGTTAGGAAAATTACTGGAAGCGATGACGGGAAAGTATTGATCTTCCTAAGAGAGAATTGGTCGCCGAGTGCTTACATCGGTACGCTTGCAGCGAACGGCACACAGTTGCTAGCACACAGGCGGCTGACGCTCGATGAGAGTGGAAGCAATCCGACTTCTTGGACACCGGATAGCAAGGCAGTGCTGTTTGAATCGGATCGAAACGGTACTTCGGAGATTTTCAAACAGGGCATCAATCAGCCGTTGGCGGAGAGTCTAGTAACTGGTGCTGAGCAGCTTTCACAGCCCAGAGTGACGCCCGATGGCTTCGAGATCTTGTACATTTCCACGCCCAAGCCAGCCAGCCCGGCGACTCTCTCTTCAATTTTCGCCATTCCCATTCGTGGCGGAACGCCTCGCTTGGTCCTCAAAGACGTCGGCATCTGGAACGTGCAGTGTGCGCGATTGCCGTCAACGGTCTGCATGTACAGCATCACAAAGGGAAATACTGTGGAAACGTACCGCTTCGACGTGAGGAGCGGGAAAAGTGCAGCGCCCCCGCAAATCGATCCCGACTGCAATTGGAGCCTGTCCCCCGATGGTTCGCAACGAGCCATAACTCCTTCAATTTCCAATGGAACGATCCGGCTTCGCTCCACATTCTCGCGCGCAACGCGTGACCTGGTTGTAAAAGGGTGGAACGGATTAATGCATATCGACTGGTCTGCAGACGGAAAGAGTCTCCTCGTTGGTTGGCACGGTCACAAATCGGATAGCGCATTACTCAAGGTCACACTCGATGGTAAAGTTTCAGTTTTGCTCCGTTCTGACAATTTCATCGGGTATGCCATTCCATCTCCGGACGGGCGATTGCTGGCTATCCTGGAAATCAGCCCCACCAAGAATGTGTGGCAGATAGAGAATTTCTGATCGTCCCGTGCAAGGGAAGTATCGGAGTCAATCGGCAACGCGCGTTCTCATATAAGTTCTGACGAACTCGCTAACGGACACCCGAAAGTTGGGTTGCGCAGGCTTGGAAGCTCCATTCGGAGCTTGCCCGCGATTGCGGGCGGATGACGAGCTAACCGGAAGGTATTCCGAGTCAGAAGGTCCGTTTTGGGTAGGCGCGACCTGTCAATTCACTTGCCTGTGTAGTCGGGTAACCGGTAAAGTGGGTTCTGGTACCTCCTCTACAGGAGACCCAACAAGTTGAATTGAGCTCTGATAGTCTGCTCACGCCTTTTCGCTGTGTCCCTCGCAACGCAACACCCCGAGAAACGTGCTCCACGGCCCCACGGCTTCACGGTATTGATGCGCCATGATCCTCGAAATTTGGTGCAGGTGCGTCAGGTCATGCACCGCCCACGTCGCCAGCAACTGCGACAGTGTCACGGTTCCGAACGAAGGATGGCGCCCACGCAACTCCAACTTCTCAGGACCCAGCTTCAGGTCCCGCAACTAATCCAGATTTGTCGCCCGCATAGCCGCAAACTCATCCACTAGCTCGGTCAGCGATTTCCCCTGTATCAAACGCCTCTGTCCCAGTCGGTCAAATGGCTCCAACTCGCGCGACTCGCCAAACTCCAGAATCATCCTCGCCCGAGCCATCCAATCGGTGCGTTCTCCGCTAATCAAGTGCCCTACAACCTCGAACGCGGTCCAGATGTTCCCTCCCTCATTTCGGGCAGTCCATTCCTCTGGCAGCCCTCGGAGAAGCTCATCAAGCGCGCCCGGCGTTCGGGCGAGTAGCTCTATCGTCTGTTGTAGATCGTGTGCCATTGTGCCCTCACAGACCGATTGTATCCGGTCCATCGGCATCGGAAGCCAGACAGCGCCACTCAGGGCCGTCTGCTGTACGCTGTGCCCCCGATGCCCGCCTCTAG